>Ga0075418_10006764_pt1 | contig 12917 bp, 7 predicted proteins | sample SoiMetdeltSBSDD2_FD_81776 | JGI IMG/M metagenome (GOLD analysis project Ga0075418, IMG submission 81776) | Bulk soil microbial communities from a Populus tree surrounding site in Tennessee, USA - Soil MetaG P. deltoides SBSDD2 | ecosystem: Environmental > Terrestrial > Soil > Tree plantation...
CGAGGAGTGGCGATGCATCGAACGCAGTTGCTATCCTGGGGCGCATTCCTACTGGCGATCCCGCTTCTCGGTTGCAGTCCCAGGAGCCCCCTCCAGCCGGACCCCGTGGATCCCATCCAGGAGCGCCAACTCGCCCCCGAGGTCGCGGCCGATGCCGTGCCCCTGGTCGAGGCGAACAACCGCTTCGCCTTCGACCTCTATGGTCGCCTGCGCGTCCAGGGAGGGAACCTCTTCCTTTCCCCGTTCAGCGTCTCGACCGCGTTCGGGATGACCTACGCGGGCGCCGCCGGTCAGACGGCCGAGGAGATGGCGAACGTCTTCCACTTCCCGCTTCCGCAGGAGAGGCTCCATCCGACGTTCGGCGCTCTGGTACGGAGCCTCGACCGGGGCATTGGGTTCGGTGGCTACGAGCTTCGGGTCGCGAACCGGACCTGGGGCCAGCAGGGCTTCCCGTTCCGGGACGAGTTCGTGCGCATCACCCGTGAGGACTACGGCGCGGAGCTGCAGCAGGCCGATTTCGCGCAATCCGCGGAATCGGCGCGTCTCAACATCAACGCATGGGTGGCCGAGCGCACCAACGACCGCATTCGTGATCTCTTCCCCCAGGGCACCATCGATAGCTACACCCGGCTGGTCCTGGCCAACGCCATCTACTTCAAGGGCCTTTGGGCGACGCAGTTCGATCGGGCGAAGACACAGGATGCGCTCTTCTACCTGAGCGCGACCAACGCCGTCCCCGTTCCGACCATGAAACGGGAGGGCAAGGCCCGCATCGCCTCGGTATCGGGTGCGACCATGCTCGAGCTCCCCTACAAGGGCGGCGACCTCTCGATGCTCATCGTTCTGCCGCACCGGTTCGATGGTCTCCCGGAGCTCGAGGCATCGCTCACCTCGGACGCGCTGCGTGACGCGATCGCCGCGCTGAACGAGACCCCGAGCGAGATTCCGATCGCCATCCCGCGCTTCCGGATCGAGTCGAAGTTCATGCTGGGGCGCACGCTCTCGGACATGGGCATGCCATCCGCGTTCCAGGCCGGGGCGGCGGACTTCTCCGGCATCGACGGCCGGCAGGACCTCCACATCTCCGCTGCGATCCACCAGTCCTTCGTCGAGGTGAACGAGGAGGGCACCGAAGCGGCCGCCGCCACCGGGGTCAGCGTGGGGGCCACGAGTCTGCCCTCGGTGTCATTCATCGCCAACCGTCCGTTCCTGTTCGTGATCCACGACAACGTGACCGGGAGCATTCTGTTCATGGGGAGGTTGACGGACCCCCGCGGCTAGATCGGGCCTCGGAGCCGATCGAAGCCGCTGCCCGAACCCGGTGGCGGCCGGGATAGACGTGGTGACCCGGGCGGTCCGCGGGAGCTGTGGTCATCGGCTTTTCGTCGTCCCCCACCGGCCGGATTCTTCCCCTTCTCGGTAAGCGATTCTCCCCGTAGTCTCGACCTATCAGGTGGACCGGGAGAATCGAAGGGGCCGATGTCGAGTGATCTCCAGTCCGATCGAAACCTGAGCGAGCGAGCCAGGCAAGGAGACCCAGCCGCCTGGCGAGCCATCTACGACTCGACCTGCGATCGCCTGTTCGCGTTCCTCTGCTATCAGGTCGGCGATCGCGAGGAGGCCCGGGACCTCCTGCAGGAGACCTACTTACAGGCGTTCCGACGTCTGGATGCCTACCGGGGTGAAGCGCCCCTCGAGGTCTGGCTGAGGTCCATCGCCCTGGGTCGATCGATCGACTGGAAACGGGTGATCCTTCGCCGGCTCAAGCGAACGGCGAGGCTCGAGGAATCGAGCGCGCTGGTGGAACCGGACATCCACGACGTGCGGTTCGACTCCGAGGACACGGTCCTCCGACGGGCGCTCGGGAGGCTCTCCCATCATCAACGCGCGGCGCTGCTGTTGCGTGAATGGGAAGGACGCAGCTTCCACGAGATTGCGGAGTCGCTCGGCTGCGCCGAGAGCACCGCCCGGGTCCACCATGCGCGAGCCCGTGAAAACATGCGCGCCGCCTTGCGCGGCACGATGCGCCCCGTGGCAGAGGGCGATTGGGAAGGACAGCAGACATGAGAGAGATCTTCGACCGGCACGCGGAACGACTGACCCACTTGGAGCGACAGGCGATCTGGCAGAGGCTTTTAGAGCCGCCCGCGCTGGAGTCGCGCGCACGGTCACGCTGGCCGATCCGCTCGATGGCGGCCACGGCGGCGGCGGCGGCGGTCGCCGTGTTCGTGATGGTCGCGCAGCAGCGCGAGCCGGCGATCCCGCCGCAGCTCGCGCCGGAAAGGCTCGCCAGGCCGACCCCGATGGTCCAGCGCCCCGTGCCGGACGTGGATCGCTCGCGGCCGCACGCCGGTCGCCGGGGGACGCAGGCGCGGATCGCCCTTCCCACGCCCGAGGCGTTGGATGCCGGGGCCGCGATCGTGCCTGACTCCAAGGAGCTGCGATCCATCCAGGAGGCTCCTTCGCGGCCGCGTACCGCGGGGACAGGCGCGCTGTCGGGACGGATCACGGACTCGCACGGTCAGCCGGTGCCGTACGCCAACGTGCTGGCCCTTGGAACCCGCGTGGGAACTCAATCAGGTGAGGACGGTGCCTATCGCATCGATCATTTGCCCCCCGCGACCTATTCGGTGCAGGTGCAGGCTCTGGGCCATCCGAAGGAGATCCGTGAAGGGATCCGTATCGAGGGAGACCAGACGGCCACCGTCGACTTCCGGATAAGCGAGGGGATCGTCGTCAAGACGCTGCAGGAGATCAGTGTCACGGCGGAGAAGCGAGTCGACACGAAGTCGTCCGCGACCACGAATTCCATCTCCGCCGAGAAGCTCAAGAGCCTCCCCGTCGACAACCTGCGCGAGGCGGTCAAGACCAAGGCGGGCGCCGTCTCCCGGGGAGCCGACGCGGAGTATGGCAACGCCCTCTCCGGTCCTCTTGACGGCCTGTCCATCGGCCCCGCGCCTCCGCCGGTCATCCCCACGACGGGTGGCACCCGCCTTCCGAACGATGAAGCGTTCGACTCCATGTTCTTCAAGAACTACGGGGTCAACCCGTTCATCGCCACGGACGAGGATCCGCTGTCCACGTTCGCGGTGGACGTCGATGCCGCCTCCTACACGGTCGCTCGGCGATACATCGATCTCGGCTATCTCCCACCCGCCGACGCGGTACGGACCGAGGAGTTCGTCAACTTCTTCCCCCAGGGCTACCCCCGGTTCGAGAGCGAGGATTTCGGGATCCTGATCGACGGCGCGCCCTCCCCGTTCGGGCGGGGCTACCACCTGCTGCGGATCGGCCTCAAGGGACGCGAGATCCTGGGACAGGATCGTAAGCCCGCCCAGCTGACGTTCGTCATCGACGTTTCCGGCTCGATGGACCGTGAGGATCGTCTCGAGCTCGTCAAGCGCGCGCTGCGCCTGCTGGTCGACCAGCTGCGCGACGACGATCGGATCGGTATCGTGGTCTACGGGACACAGGGGCGCGTCCTCCTCGAGCCGGTCGCCCTTGGGGGGCGGGTCGCACTCGCAGACGACATGCCGCCTCGCTCGGACGATCGAGGGGAGGAATCCTCGGGGGTATGGGACGCCGGCCGCCGGCACGTCCTGGATGCCATCGAGCAGCTTCACCCGGAGGGCAGCACCAACGCCGAGCATGGCCTGCAACTCGGCTACGCGATGGCGCGACGGGCGTACCGGCCGCAGGCGATCAACCGCATCGTCCTGTGCTCGGACGGCGTCGCCAACGTGGGCCGGACCGGGCCGGAGTCGATCCTCGCCCAGGTGCGCACCGATGCCGATCGTGGCATCCACCTCACCACGATTGGATTCGGGATGGGCAACTACAACGATGTGCTGATGGAACAGCTCGCGGACCGTGGCGACGGGAACCATTACTACGTGGACGACATCGACGAGGCGCGCCGAGTCTTCGTCGAGAACCTGACCGGCACACTACAGACCATCGCGAAGGACGCGAAGGTGCAGGTCGAGTTCGATTCCACTCGCGTGCTCCGCTACCGCCTCCTGGGGTTCGAGAACCGCGACGTCGCCGACCGCGACTTCCGCAACGACAAGGTCGACGCGGGTGAGATCGGCGCCGGCCACGAGGTCACCGCCCTCTATGAGGTGAAGCTGGCGCCCAAGGCGACGCGGGGCACTCTCGCCACCGTGCGGCTGCGTTACGCGCGACCCGAACAGGAGGGGGCCGGCACTCAGGAGGTGCGAGAGATCGAGCAGCGGTTCGACGCCGCGGCGCTCGTCCGGAAGTTCGAGGATGCCGCGCCCCGGCTTCGGCTGGATGCGGCCGTGGCCGAATTCGCCGAGATCCTGAAGGGTAGCTACTGGGCCAAAGAGGGCCGGCTCTCCGACGTGTTGTCGGTCGCGCGCAGGGCCGCGCGCAGCCTGCGCGACGACACGACCACCGGGTTCGTCTCCCTGGTCGAGAAGGCGGCGGCGCTGAGCAGCCGATCGAAGCCGGGAGCGCAGGGGCAGAAGCGGTAGCGGCTCAGGGCGGCGTAGGGGCGAGCGCGGCCGACGTCGCCGGATCGGCCATCGCGGTGGCCGGACCACCCTCGGTGGGTCCGGGCCACGGGTCGGCCACAGCCAGGGGGTCGTCCAGGTAGCATCCTCGAGACCGGTCGAACGGGCGAGTGGTGAGGTGGACGCCGGGCAAGGCCTGAGCTTTGGAATAGGGCCACGCCCGCTGGCAGCTCCTCTCCGCCGATTTAACCGCCATCCCGAGCACCACGAAGACCACCACCACGGATACGACGACGCTCAGCACGACGATGCCGGCTACACTCATCCCCGACGAGCGCTGCGCGGTCCGCGACGGAAGCTCAGCGATAGCCCACTCGATGTCCTCCATGGCGACCCGAAGCCCGGCAACCCACCGATCCGCCGGGACCATGGGCAGTCGCTGCTCCAGCACGAGCGCTTCCGCGGAGGGCAGCGTGTTGGCGCGGAAGGCCCGGGCCAGTGCGCTCGCCTCGACCGAGTCGCCGTTCGCTCGACGGATTGCGCTCGCGGACTCGAATGGCACCCTCAAGGGCTGGGGTCCGTCGGGACTTCTCAGGAGCAGCGCCAGCTCGCCGTAGCCAGAGAACGGTGCCGTCAACTCGCGACCGTCATGAAGCGATACGTGTAGCGTCTCGCCCAGTGCAAACGGCGACGAGGGAGCTCTGGCCGCGAAACGCGGAGCGTAGAGCGCGGAGTCGAGCAGGGTCCGCCCCAGGAAGCGACCCTCGAGGGCGCTGCCATCACGTAGGATGAGCTTGAGGGGCGTTCCCAGCTCGAGGAGTATCGCCTTCCCGGCTGGGATCACTCGCGATTCGGCCGAGGCGGGTCCGGGAGCGCCGACCCATCGCACCAGCTGCCACGAGTCGGTCTGAGCGAACGTCACGGGGCCGACCCACACCAGGAGGAGAAGTATGGCCGCCGCGCGGGCCGGGGGCACAACCTTCCACCGGCGCCGGTTGGACGCCGAGGTCGAGGGGGAAGGCTTGGATGACGGTCGATGCTCTTCTGGGACGTAGACCATTGCGCACCCCGATCGGTTCAACCGCCGAGATCTGGTCGCGCACATCTGGGGCTCAGGATGCGCGATCTTCAGGAACGCTCGAGGCCCCATGGCATGACTCGTGCCGTGCAATTTCGATCGTTGGATCCCATAAGGTGGTGTCGCCGCGTCGGAAAACTCGTGACGGTCGTGTGGTCGCTGTCGGTACATGCAGTGGACTCCACATCCGTGGAGTTCGGTGCCGCCCCCGGTAACCACTGAAGGGGGGATGCGCCCGCGCCGATGCTCCTGGTGGTCATGAATCGTCTAGGTCTCGCCCTTTCGGTCCTCCTCCTTTCCCTCGCGGCCACAGCGTTCGCGGGGGCGGCGCCGCCATTGACCGGCTCCGGGCCTCTCGCTTCCTGCTCCTCCTGCTGGCCCCTGAGCGCCGCGCACCCGGGCTCGGTCATGGCGGCCGACGGCGCAGGCGGCACCTACATCGTCTGGGTCGACGGCAGTGCGCGATGGAGGCTCCAGCGTCTGCGCCCCGACCTCACGATTCCCGCACCGTGGCCGCCGGAAGGAATCGCGCTCCAGGCCGAACGCAGCTCTCGCCGGTTCCATCCGGTGCTGGCCCCCGACGGCAGCGGCGGCGTGTACGTGGCCTGGACCGAGCAAGCGGACGATGGCGACATGAGCGCGTGGCTGCTGCGAGTGCGCTCCGACGGCCGACCCTCGGGCGGTTGGCCGGATTCCGGCATCCGCGTATCCGGGAGCAGCTCGGCGATTCTCTACCCCGCGTTGGCGAGAGGAAGTCGAGGGGCGACGGTCGCCTGGATGGAGGCGCGAGACGCATCGTCCTGGATCCGGCTCTCCGCATTCGACGGGCGGGGTCGAAGCCTGCGCGGCTGGCCGGCGGAAGGCCTCGTGGTCGGTCGCTCGATGAGGCCCGGCGACGCGATCGGGCTCGCGAGCGACGGCGAGGAGGGCGGCTTCGTCACCTGGACCGAGATGCGCGATCGACTGTCGGACGTGAAGATGTCCTACGTCTCGCGGCCGGGCGCCGCCGTCCGGAATTGGACGGTGGTCTCCGAAGCCGTGCCTCCGAACGGGACCTTGATCCACAACCATCCGGAGCTGGTGGCGGACGGACGTGGGGGGGCAATCGCCGTCTGGACGGACGAGCGGAACGAGACCAAGCAGGCGTTGGCGCTGATGGATGTCTTCGCGGAGCGCGTGACGTCGTCCGGCGCGCAGGGCTGGACGGCTGCTGGCGAGGGGCACGCGATCGCGGCCGGTCCGGGTTACCAGCTGGATCCACACGTGGTGAGCGACGGCGTGGGCGGAGCGTATTTCGCTTGGGACGAGCAAGGCCCAGGAGCCGCGGATCAGGGACGACTGCTCCACCTCGACGCCGAGGGACGTCCCGCCCCGGGGTGGCCGACGCGCGGCATCTCGCTCGGGCTCGAGGCCTCGAATCTGTTCTCCGATCTCGACGGCGGCGTGTTCGTGACGTGGGTGGACAGCTCGGCCGCCTATCTCCAGCGGTTCGAGTCGCGATGGAACCCGGAGTTCGCACAACCGGCCGCGTTCTCGCTCGGACCTCCGGCGGGAAGGCGAATGGTTCGGGTCGCCGCGGACGGCCGCGGCGGCGTGTTCCTCGCATGGGAGGAACAGATCCAGGGGACAACCGACATTCAGGTTCAACACGTCAACCTGGGAGCCTGGGTCGCCTCGGGGCGGTTGCCGCCGGCGGGGGAGGAGCCACCGGCGATCGCGTTCGCGGTTCACCCGATCTTCCCCAATCCGGCGCGCATGCAATGCCAGGTCGCCTTCGACCTTCCGCGCCAGACCCGGGTGTCGATCGACGTGTTCGACGTCACCGGGCGCCGCGTGGCGCGACTCGCCGAGGGACGAGGGTTCGAGGCCGGACGTCAGTCGCTGGCGTGGGACCTGATGGATCGGCAGGGCCGGCGCGTGCCCCCGGGCATCTATCTCGTGCGCGTGGACGCGGGAAGGGACCGCGCCGTCGGCCGTATCGTCGTCATGCCATGATGTGACGCGCGATAAACGGTTTTGCAGCGCTGAACACTAGAAGAGGTCCGAGGGGCGGCGTGGATCGCGCGGAGCGCGGTCGCGCTGCCCCTCGTTCTTCGTGGCCAACGGGAAATCGCATTGACCGGCGGCTTCAGTTTGGTCGTATAGTTCATATTCGGTCGCCAGCCGGCGACGCACAGCATCCCGGTCGCTGGGACAGGGCCGATCGGACGACCTTCCTGGAGGCCGCACCATGGTCGGGTCCCGCCGCACCGTTGCGAGGCGCCGTACAACCTTGCTCGTGCGCTGCGCCGGCGCGACACTGCTCGTCCTCGCCGCGATCCTTGCAAGTCGCCCCGCCTTCGCCGAAGCCGGGAGGCAATCGTCCGCATCGGTGAGCGAGGAGGCCACGATCACCGTGGTCCGCTCCGCGCTGGTGAACCTCTCGGAGCTTGCCGCCCAGGAGCGCCTGCGCGCGACCTGGACCGGCGTCCCGCCGCCGCGACCCCGGATTCCGAGCCTGCTCAACGAGTCCGAAGCGGAGAGCGAGCCGGAGCCCGGAGCCGAAGGGGAAGTGAACTTCCCGCCCGGCCTCTTCTATCCGCGTCCGCCCACAATTCCCTTCATCGCCTCGCCGTCGCCGACCGGCGGCTTCATGGGACTCGACGACATCCCGATGGTGGACTCGTCCTACGTCGTCATTCCCCCGGACGTGGCGGGAGGGGTCGGTCCGACGAAGGTGATGTGCGGCTTCAACAACAATTACCGCATCCAGGACAAGGCCACGGGCGCCACCCAGGTTACCTTGGGCACCGCGACGTTCTGGAACCCGGTCATCACGAACAAGGCACTGCTCAATCAGCTCACCGACCCGCGCATCGCCTATGACCCGATCCAGGGCCGCTGGATCCTCGCGATGCAGACGACGAACACGAATGGGCTCGTCCTCTTCGCCGTCTCCGTGACCAGCGACCCGGCCGGAAGCTATTTCCTGTACGCCGCCACGCTCTCCGGCAGCTACCTGATCGACTTCCCGATCCTGGGATTCAACAAGAACTGGATCTGCGTGAGCATCAACAAGTACACGACCGGCGGCGCCTTCAGCCTCGGCGCCCAAGTCGTCGCGGACTACGCGGCGGCTCGCGCCGGCACGCTGTCCAGCGTATCGACCTTCAATGGGGCCAGCGGCACCCGCTTCTGCGCCTCACCCTGCGTCACGCTCTCGGCCACGGAGGACACGCTATTCCTGGTGACCCACCTGAGTAGCGCCGGCGCGACGTATCAGGTGGACCGGATTGTCGGCACACCCGCGGCACCGGTCTACGTGAGCGGAGGGACGAACACGCGGCCGGGCGGCGGTTGGACGCAGCCGAACGGGAACCTGCTGCCCCAGAGCGCCCCGAATTCCGGCTCCAGCGCGTGCGGCGCCACGCCGTGCCCGCTCGAGGCGCAGGACTCCCAGGTCAGGTCGGCCCCCACGTATCGCGTGGACGCCACGACCGGGAAGGGGTTCATCTACTACACGCAGACGGTGCAGCTTAGTGCCAGCACCCGCACCGGCGTCCAATGGACGAAGATTACGGCAGGGACCACTCCGGCATTCGCGGAAGGTGGCCGGATCGAAGACCCCACCGCCACCGGCACCAATGGCGGAAAGTGGTACGCGTTCCCGCACATCGCCGTGAACGCCAACGGGGACTTCATCGTCGGCTACACGCAGCTCTCCTCGGCCCAGCACCCGAGCGCGGGTTACTCGGTGCATCTGGCTGGCGACGTGCTCAGCACCATCCGCGATCCGCAGATCTATCACGGGGGCGAGGACTACTATCACAAGACGTACACCACGACGACGGGGCGCAATCGCTGGGGCGACTTCTCGACCGCTCAGGTGGATCCGAGCGACGACATGACGTTGTGGACATTGCAGGAGTACGCCAAGACGCGCACCGGCACAGATGACGGCAACACCGGGTTCAACGCGAGCCGGTGGAGCAGCTGGTGGGCCAACCTGTCGCCGCCCTCCGTCACGATCGACGCCGGTCCCAGCCAGAACGAGACCGACTCCAACACGCACCCGTTCGGCTTCACGGTGCGACTCGCGTACGCCTACGGCCTCCCGATCACCGTCCAGTACCACACCTCCGACGGCAGCGCGACGGCGGCGAACGACGACTACCTGCCGATCACCTCGTCGGTCGTCATTCCGGCCGGCAGCACCACCGGGCCGATCAGCGTCAGCGTGAAGGGCGACACGAACTGCGAACCCAACGAGACGTTCTCGGTGGATCTGACGTCGGCCAGCAACAACATCCCGCTGGGCGCGACGGTGTCGTCCACCGCTACAATCTTCACCGACGACCAGAGGACGATCGCGGCATCGGCCGGCACGGGCGGCACGATCGCGCCTTCGGGGTCCGTGCCGGTCCTGTGCAGCACCAGCCAGGGCTTCACCATCACTCCCGACCTGTGCCATGCCATCGCCGACCTGGTGGTGGACAACGTGTCGCAGGGGGCGCTGACGTCGTTCTCGTTCCCCAACGTCACGGCGAACCACACGATCGTCGCCAGCTTCGTGGAGCTGATCTCGGTCGGCGAGAGCCACACGCAGGTGAGGTGCAACGGCGGCGCGGACGGCACGATCGACATTACCGCCACCGGAGGCACGCCGCCCTTCACCTTCCTGTGGAGCGACGGCCCCACGAACGAGGACCGTTCGGGACTCGCCGCAGGGTCGTATACCGTGACCGCGACCGACGCGAATGCGTGCCCGAAGGCTCTGACCATCGTGATCACCGAACCCCCGGTCCTGTCCGCGAGCGAGTCGCACGTGAACCTCAGCACCTGCGGTGGCACCGACGGCTCGATCGATCTCACGGTCTCCGGTGGCACGCCGCCCTATGGGTACACGTGGAGCAGTGGCGCCACCACCCAGGATATCTCCGGCCTCGGTCTGGGCACCTACACGGTGACGGTGACGGACGACAAGGGATGCACCGCGGGCAAGACCGTTGCCATCACCGCACCCGGCGCGCCGACTCTCGGCGAGGCGCACGTCAACGTGAGCTGCAACGGTGGTGCCAACGGATCGGTCGACCTGACGGTGAACGGCGGCACGGGCCCGTTCACGTACGCGTGGAGCAACGGCGCCACGACGCAGGATCTCGGCAGCCTCGGCCCCGGCACCTACAACGTCACCGTAACCGACGCCAACGCCTGCACCGCGCTCTTGGGCGTGACCGTGACCGAACCGGCCGTGCTGGCGCTCAGCCAGACCCACGTGAACGTCTGCACCGGCGGGACCGACGGTTCGATCGACCTGACCGTGGCAGGCGGCACGGAGCCCTACGGGTATTCGTGGAGCAACGGCGCGACGACGCAGGATCTCACCGGCCTTGCCGCCGGCACGTACAATGTCACGGTGACCGACGCGAACAGCTGTACACAAGGTCTGGGCGTGACGATCACGGTGTCACAGCACGCGATCGTCGCCACCGCCGGATCGGGCGGCACGATCAGCCCGCCCGGCACGACGACCGTCGCCTGCGGCGCCGGTCAGACCTACACGATCACGCCCGATCCGGGCCACGCGATCGCCTCCCTGCTCATCGACGCGTCGCCGGTGACGCCCGCGCCCAGTTACACGTTCACGAACGTGACCGCGCCGCACACGATCGACGTGACGTTCGCCGCGGTGACGGCGGTGGCGCAAGGGCCGGCCGAGCTCACGCTCGGCGCCGTCGTACCGAACCCCACGCGCGGGGCCGTTCAGATGCGGTTTGGCCTCCCGTCACCAACATCGGTGCGGGTCTCGATCATCGACCTCCAGGGCCGCGAGCTGGCGGTGCTGGCCGATGGCGAGTATCCCGCGGGGTGGCACACGGCGGTGTGGGACGGCCGCACGGCGCACGATCGGGCAGGGGCCGGGCTCTACTTCGTGCGCTACTGCGGTGCCGGGCACGCCCTCATGCGGAAGTTCGTCGTGACGCGCTGAGGCTCGGCAAGGCTATCCGTCGAGATCGTGGCTCACTTCGGAAGCACGCCCTGGAGCCCGCCCTTCAAGAGGGCGTAAGCTGGCCTGATGCGGGCGTTTGGTCTGGTGATGGCGTCGCTGGTGGTCTTGTCGTGTCACGGGCAGCGGCCTCTCGCACTTTCAAGCTCGCCGCCGGCAAAGAAGGTGACGTCTCGAGCCGACTTCCCGGCCCATTGGTGGGCGCCGGTGGCCCGCGAAGGGGCCCCCGTGTGGGAGATCCTGCCGCAGGAGGCGGGGCCAGGAGAGGTCATCCTCTCCAAGCGCCACGATCTAGGCCTGCTTTCGAACTTCGCACCGACGCCCTTCTCCTTTCGTGGTCGGCGCTACGCGAGCCTCGAAGGGTTCTGGCAGATGATGCTCTATCCCGAGAACGACAAGGATCCGCGCGCGACCCATCCTGGAATGGAATGGAAGTACACCCGCGAGCAGGTCGCGGCCATGTCGAGCTTCGAGGCGAAGAAAGCCGGGCAGTTGGCGGAAGAGAACATGGGAGAGATGAACATCGGCTGGGTGAGCTTCGAGGGCCGTCACTTCGACTATCGGTCGCCCACCCCGGGCGAACACTACCGCCTGATCGTTGCCGCGATGCAGGAGAAGGTGAAGCAGAACGCCGAAGTGCGGAAAGTGTTGCTGGCGACGGGGGATCTGGTGCTGAGACCCGACCACCACCAGGAACCGGACGCGCCACCTGAGTGGCGCTACTTCGAGATCCTCACGCGGATCCGCGCCGACCTCAGGAAGCGAAGGTGAGGAGTGGCGTTGAGGGACAGGGGGCACACAACCAAGCGGGTCCGGATCACGTCAAATGGTTGGGAAGCGTGTGGTCCGCACCCGCGATGGGTCGGGTCGACGGCGATCGTGCCGCGTCCACCGATCCGACGACGAGAGAGGCGCAGTGGCCAGACTCGATGGGAGTCTCGGATGAAGAGAATCGTCTCGCTGAGCCTGATGGTCATGTGCCTGTGCAATGGCCGGAATGCCACCGCCGGCGTAGATCCCAGCGGTACGCGGATCCCGGCGCTCGGCAAGGAGCAATGGCGCAACGACCTGCACTTCTTCGCGCGGGAAATGCCTCGGCGGCACATGAACCTGTTTCACAGTATGTCGCGCGAGGAGTTCGAGCGTGCCGTACGTGAACTGGAGGAGGCGATCCCCTCGCTGGAGGACCATCAGATTGTCGTGAGGCTGCAGCAGATCGCCGCCCGGGTCGGTGACGGCCATACGGGCGTGCACGTGCCGTCGTGGTTCCAGCTCTATCCGCTCGTGCTGCACTGGTTCGGCGGTGAACTGCGCGTCACGGCAGCCACGAAGGAGTACGAGCGCGCCCTTGGCGCCCGTATCGTCGGAATCGGTGACC
>Ga0075418_10006767_pt1 | contig 12915 bp, 12 predicted proteins | sample SoiMetdeltSBSDD2_FD_81776 | JGI IMG/M metagenome (GOLD analysis project Ga0075418, IMG submission 81776) | Bulk soil microbial communities from a Populus tree surrounding site in Tennessee, USA - Soil MetaG P. deltoides SBSDD2 | ecosystem: Environmental > Terrestrial > Soil > Tree plantation...
GCCGGCCGTCGCGGCACGATCCTGCATGTGGACACCAACAACACCACGCCCGCGCTCGGCCTGTACGAGTCGGTCGGCATGAAGCCGTACCTCGTCATCGACGCCTACCGCGTAACCCTCCCCTTGTAGCCCCTCCCCTCTCCTTCTTTGCCGATCATCGGTCACTTTCTCCTCGCCTGTGGACGATCGGCTTGACACCGGTCAGCGCTTGACACCGGTCAGCGCTTGGCGACGGTCCGGCGGAGCGGGATCTCGCGGATCAGCAGCACCGCGAGCAGGCTGACCACAGCGACCACGACGCCGATCGCGAAGATCCGGCTGGTGGCGTTGCCGTACGCGTGCCGCACAACCTCCGCAACCTGCGGCGGCAGGTGTGTTCTGGTTGGGCGTACATGGTCAGGTGTGACTGGTCAGGCGTGTCTGGTCAGGCGTGGGCGGGCGGGGCGATCGCCGCGGCGAGGCGATGAAGCGCGGCCGCGGCGGTGAGCAGGTCTTGGTCGCTCCAGTCGCCGAGAGCCTCGCGCAGGCGTTCCGCGTAGGCCGCGTGCAGCGCCGCCAGCCGCTCCCGGCCGCGCGGCGTCACGCTCGCGAGCGACACCCGGGCGTCGAACGTGTCCGGGTGCCGTTCGACCAGACCGTCCGCGTCCAGCGAGGCGAGCTGCCGGCTGACCACCGACGCATCGACCTTCAGCCGGTGCGCAAGATCGCCGGTCCGCAGCTCGCCGGCCGTCGCGAGCGTCCGGAGCACCGCCGCGTCCGCACGGCGCAGCGGGGCGTCCGGCCAGTGCTGCCGGTGCTCCGCGCACCGCACCGCCCGCACGATCGCGCTCACCCCATCCAGCACCTCCCGCGTCGCCCGGTCCGGCCACACGGCCGCCGACGATGCCTCTATTAGTTGCACAACCCAACCATATCTCAGTTAGTTGGGATTCCACAACCAATAACCTCCTCCGCTGCGAAGTGCCCGACATCCCGGGCGACTCGTCCGGGCGACGGGTCAGCGGCCGACGGCGCGGATCAGGCGAGGTCGTCGTTGAGCTGGGCCAGCAGGTGCGCCAGGTCGTCGAGGTCGGTACGGTCCCAGCGGGCCAGGATGGCCTCGAACTCGGTACGACGCTGGGCGCGGATCGCTCCGTACCGATCCGCACCTTCGGGGGTCAGCCGCAGCCGCCGGGCGCGGCCGTCGTCGGGGTCGGCGACGCGTTCGACCAGGCCGAGGCCCTCGAGCTGGGCGATGCCGCGGCTGACGGTCGACTTGTCGAGCCCCAGTGCCAGTGCGAGCTCGGAGGCCCGGGCGCCGCCGTCCGTCGTACCGAGGTCGATCTGGGAGATCAGCGCGTACCCGGCGGCGTCCATGTCCGGGTGCACCTTGCGGGCCAGGCCCATCGACATGGAGCGGGCACGGCGGAACAGCTTGGACAGCTCCTGCTCGATCTCGGCGATCCGCCGGGCGTCGGTGCTGGACAGCGACCGGGCTGCCACGGGCCTCACCTGACCTCGACGCCGGCGTCGAGCAGCGCCTTCTTCACGTCGGAGATCCGAAGGTCGCCGAAGTGGAACACGCTCGCGGCCAGGACGGCGTCGGCGCCCGCCGCGACCGCGGGCGGGAAGTGCTCCGGCGCGCCCGCTCCCCCGCTGGCGATCAGCGGCACGTCGACCACGGCCCGGACCGCGCTGATCAGCTCCAGGTCGAAGCCCTGCTTGGTGCCGTCGGCATCCATCGAGTTGAGCAGGATCTCGCCCGCTCCGAGCTCGGCACCGCGCCGGGCCCACTCGACCGCGTCCAGCCCGGCCGACCGGCGACCGCCGTGGGTGGTGACCTCGAACCCGCTCGGCTGCCCCGGTGCCCGGCGCGCGTCGACCGACAGCACCAGCACCTGGTTGCCGAAGCGCTCCGCGATCTCGCGGATCACGTCCGGCCGGGCGATCGCGCCGGTGTTGATCCCGACCTTGTCCGCTCCGGCCCGCAACAGCCGGTCCACGTCCTCGACCTCGCGGACGCCGCCCCCGACGGTGAGCGGGATGAAGACCTGCTCCGCGGTACGCCGGACCACGTCGTACGTCGTCTCCCGCCCGCCCGAGGACGCGGTGATGTCCAGGAAGGTGAGCTCGTCGGCGCCTTCCGCGTCGTACACCTCGGCCATCTCGACCGGGTCGCCGGCGTCCCGCAGGCCGGTGAAGTTGACGCCTTTGACCACGCGTCCGGCATCGACGTCCAGGCACGGGATGACGCGTACGGCGAGGCTCACGCGGGCCAGCGTACCGAGAGGCCCCAGGTACCACGAGGGACCGGCGCTACACGTTCCACGCGATGACGACGGCGATCACGCCGGCCGACCAGACGCCGGCCAGGACCAGCGCCTCGACCAGCATGGTCCGGTATCCCCAGCGGGGCGCGTCGTCCCTGGGCTCCAGCCCGAAGACCGCCCGGGCCGAGCGCGGCACCGCCACGCCGCGCCGGTCCGCGTCGACGAACGCGGGACCGAGCGCGTCGTGGAACGATTCCAGGTTCTGCAGCGCTGCGGTCAGCGTGTTGTGCGGGTCCGCGAGGCGCAGGTTGCCGCGCCGGCGATCCAGCGACGGGATGAACACGATCCGGGTGATCGCCGGCAGCTCGACGTACTGCCGTCCGCACAAGGTCGACACGATCAGGTACTGGCCGCGGACCCGCGGGCGGAAGCCGGAGTTCAGCAGAACGAACAGCCCCAGCAACGCCAGCACAGTGACCGCGAAGGCCCAGAGACCGCCATCAGCCAAGTAGAGCGTCACCCACGAGGCGGCGAACAGTGCGCCGCCGATCAGGTAGCGAAAGCGCCGCGGCAGCGTCCGCGGCCGCACCACGTCGCTGTCGGTCACTTCCAGGCCTGGCGTTTCGCGGCCGCGGTCTGGATCGGCTCGGTCTGGGCCCAGACCCGGCGCCAGCGCGCGGCGTCCGGGCCGGACTGGGACGGCGACGCGCCGGCCGCGACCCGCTTGCGGGCCTCCCACCAGGTCGAGCTCTCCTCGTCGAGCAGCGCGGCGACCGCGGCGGAGACCTTCGGCGCGAAGTCCCGCGCGCTCTCGCCGTCCGCCGGGCGCAGCGGCTCGCCGTACCGGACCGCGACCTTCGGCCGGCCGGGCACCGGCCAGCCGCGACCCCGTGGCATCGCCGCGAACGAGCCCTTGATCCCGACCGGGACCACCGGCACCTGATGCTCGACGGCGAGGTACGCCGCGCCCATCCGGAACCGCTCCATCCAGCCGTCCGGCGACCGGGTGCCCTCGGGGAACACCACCACGTTCCAGCCGTCGGCGAGCAGGTCGCCGGGCGTCGAGCTGAGATTGCCGCCGCGGCGCTCGATCGGGAACGTGTTGAACATGACCGCCGACGCGGTCGCCCGCCACCAGGTGTCGAAGAAGTAGTCCGCCGCCGCGGCCACCGCGGTACGGCGCCGCCAGGGACCGGGCAGCGTGCACAGCAGCAGCGGCGTGTCCAGGTGTGACGAGTGGTTGGCCACGATCAGGCACGGGCCGTCGACCTTGCCGAGCGCGTCCAGCCCGCTCACCGCTGGCGAGATCTCGTACCGCATCACCGAGTTCAGCGCACCCTGCAGCAGTACCTCACGAGCCGCGACCGCGGCCGGGGTGCGGGCCCAGGCGGTCGGGAAAAGCGCCTTCTCCCTCGGGATCACGTACGGCTCGGCGCTGCGCGGCACCTGCGGCCGACGCCCCCAGCGCCATCCCCGCGCGACCGTCTTGACATCGCGCACCGTCTCCTGAGTGAACCGAACTAGAGTCACGCCGCCCTCCTGAGCCACAGTGTGCGGACATCAACCACAGGTACCTCGCCGAAGCCAACCGAACTCACGCCACACTCCTCAGCAACATCGATGGCCGTGTCAGCGCACGTCCGCGATCAGGTGCGGCGGGTTGTGCAGGTACGTGATGGACGGCGACCGGCCGACCGAGTGGCTGACCATCTCCAGCGCGTCGGAGAGCGTGGACGCGGACCGGAAGCCCATCCGCTCCACGGTCTTGCGCTCGGCGCCGACCCAGACGATGTCGCCGCAGTGGTCCAGGGCGTGGCTGATCCAGTACCACATGTAGAACGGGTGCACGCCGTGGTACGCGTACGAGGTCCGGTACAGGTGGATGTACCAGGGGTCCTCGGCGTACTGCTTCTCGAACTTCTGCTCGATCGTCGCGGGATCGGTGCTCTCGGCAAGCACCTCCTCGAAGAAGTCCACGTACGACGGGTGGTGCAGCTGGCTGAACTGGTACGGCACCGGGTGGTACAGGATCATCGCGCCGTCCTTGCGGACGATCGGCTGGCCCCGGTAGGAGTTGAAGTAGTACCCGAGACCCGCGCAGGCGGCCAGGATCGGGTTCATCACCGAGTTCACGTTGTACGGGCCGAGGTACGGCACACCGAGGATGCCGACGTCGGCCTGGCCCTGTACCTCGACCAGCTGCTGCTTGTGCACCATCGCGACGGTCCGCTCGTGCACCGGCTCGATCGCACCGGCGGTGACCCCGGTCAGTCCGTAGTTCGCCCGCACGTCGGTGAAGATCCGGTGCCGCAGCTTGTCCGGCGCCGCGGACAGCCCGCGCTTGGCACCGAGCATCGAGGCCTGGTCCTTGATCGACCACTCCCACTCGCGCTTCTGCAGGAACTGCAGCGGGCCGCCGAAGATGTCGTTGTTCAGCGTGGTCTCGATCTGGAACACCTTGACGTGCTGGGTGAGGATCGCGCCCATCCGCCAGGCCGAGTGGTGCAGCTCGGACTTCTTGTGGTCCATGAAGGACCGCGAGTGGATCATCGTGTGGCTGTTGTGATGGTGCTTCAGCGACTTGTATGACGCCAGTCCGATCGAGGTGGACTTGTGACCGCCGTCCATCGCGACCAGGTTCACGTTGACGTAGACGAGCAGGTCGGACTCGGCCGCCCGCTTGGAGATCTCGACGTCCTCGCCGTGCTTGGTCTGACCGAGGTGGGTCAGGTTCGCGGCGTCCTCGGCGTCGAAGTTGTACAGCTTGCCGTCGGGGAAGAACGACCGGAACACGCGCTCGCCTACGATGTCGCGCAGCTCGTTCGGGGTGAGCCGGCGATGCAGTGCGTTCGCCGAGATCAGCTCGACGTCGTCCACCCCGGCGTCCGCAGCCATGGTGAGCACCGCCTCGATGATCCGCTGCCGGATGTCCGGCTTCTTCATCGGCGGCAGCGGGATCGAGATGTCGTCGAACGCGATCGTCAGCCGCATTCCGGCCCGGAGCAGCTCCGGCAGCGGCTCGGACTCGACCGGGTTGCGCAGCGCGCTGTCGATCGCCTCGTCCACGTCCCGGACCGGCGGCAGCGCCTCCGGCGGGTACACCACCCGGGTCCCGAGCGGGAACCGCTCGAGCAGGAACCCCTCGCCGTTGTGGACGATGAGCGGGGGTGTCCGGTCGTCCACCTCGAGCACAAAACCCGGCCTAGACATATGAGCTCTCCCTCACATACACGCCGACTCCAACCACCTGGCGTTCATCGGTCGGTTCGCTACAACCTGTGGACAACGACGCGCTCATCCGAACCCGTACATCCGACCGGTTGTCCACAGGTTGTAGCGAACCGACCGATGAACGCGGGGGAAAGGGGGGAGCGGCGGGACGCATCATGACGCCCTCACGTCGAAGGCGACCTTGACGGTGCCGAGGCGGCCGGCGGACTGGGCGTGGTCGAGGGCCTCGCGCCAGCGGTACAGCGGGTAGGCCGCGCCGACGACACCGTCCAGCTGCGCCTTGCCGGCGATCTCCAGCGCGGTCTCGAAGGCGGGCCGCCCGTTCGGCTCGGCATTGGCCGAGGCGTATGTCCCGACCAGGTCCAGCTCGCGGAACCACACCGGCGACAGGTCCGCACCCGGCGACGGCATCCCGGACAGCACCACCCGGCCGCCTGCCTTGGTGGCCCGCAGCACCGTGTCGATCGAGTCCTTCGACCCGACGGCGTCGATGGCGACGTCCACCCCGCCGAGCAGGTACTCGCGGGTGAAGTCCGGCGCCAGCCGGAACGCACCGGTCGCGCGCCGTACCCCGCGGAACACCTCGTCCGGCGCCACCACGTCGCTCGCCCCGAACGTCCGGGCCAGCTCGCGCTGCCGGGCGTGCTTGGCGACCACCGTGATCCGCCCGGCCTGGGTCAGCTCGCGCAGGGCCAGCGCGGTGAACAGCCCGACCGCGCCCGCACCGCTGATCAGCACCGACTGCCCGGGCTCGACCCTGGCCCGCAGCGCGGTGTGCACGGCACACGACAGCGGCTCCACCAGCACGGCACGTTCGTTGCTCAGGGCATCGGGTACGGCGTACAGCTGGCTGCGGTGCGCGGCCATCACGCCACCCCAGCCGCCGCCGGTGTCTTTGCAGAACCCGGTCTGCAGACCCGGCGACACATGCCCGACGGTGATCCGGTCGCACCGGTTCGTCGCACCGGACGCGCAGCCCTCGCACGGCTCGACGCCGCGGGCGGCGCAGGTCAGCACCGGGTCCAGTACGACGCGGGTGCCGCGCGGCAGATCCTCGCAGTCGTCCAGCAGCTCGCCGACCAGCTCGTGCCCAGGCACGAACGGCATCGACACCACCGCGGAGAAGTACAGGCTGGTGTGCCCGGTGACGGCGCCCAGGTCGGAACCGCAGATGCCGGCCAGGATCGGCCTGACCCGGGCCCAGCCGTCCCGGTCCGCGCGCGGCTCGTCGATCGTGACCAGCCGCAGCGGCGCCGCGGGACCGGTGAGGATGCCGGGGATCCGGCCGCCGACCGCCCGCGCGGCGACGTACTTCGCCACCGACCGGTACATCTCCAGCGCGAGCATCATCGGGCGTTCACTCCAGGGATCTCCAGACGCGAGGATGTCGGCGGCGTCTTCCAGTCCACGATCTGCCAGCGTCCGGCCCGCGCGGCGCGGAACAACGGGACGTCCGGCGACACCGCCACCGGGTTGCCGACGGTGGTCAGCATCGGCAGGTCGGAGTGGCTGTCGGCGTACGCGTACGACGCGGCCAGGTCGATCCCCTCGGTGCGTGCGTGGTGCTTGATCCACGCCGCCCGGGACTCGCCGACCAGCGGCGGGCCGGTGAGGAACCCGGTGCACCGGCCGCGGTCGTCAACCGCGAGATCGGCCGCGACCACCAGGTCGAACAGCGGCGCCAGCGGCCGGGTCAGCGGCCGGACCGCGCCGGTGATCAGGATCGTGGTGTGACCGGCCGCCTGGTGCTCGCGGATCCGGCGCACCGCGGCACCGCTGAGCCGTTCCAGCACATGCTCGGCCAGCGTCTCGTCCACGATCCGGTTCAGCTGGTCGAGGTCCGCGCCCTCGTACCGCCGGTAGATCGTGCGCAGGAACGCACCGCGGTCCTTGCGCTCGGCCGCGATCAGTTTCGGCAGCTTGCGCAGCATCGAGCCGAGCTCACCGATCCGCTGGGGGCCGTCCAGCTCGGGCAGCCGCATCCACAGGTAGGTCTCGATCACGTTCGAGGACAGCAGCGTGCCGTCCATGTCGAAGGCCGCGATCACCTTGTTGCCGTCAGCAACCGGCGTCAGCTTGCGCAGCGCGCCGCCGGACTCGGCCAGCGACTTGTTCCGCTTCTTGCGGACCACGTCGAGCCGGCGCAGCGGCTCGGTGACGCTCGGGCAGTGCACGTCGATCAGGTAGTGCTTCCAGTCGATCACCGCGGAGTCACACCAGAACTTGTCCCGGTCCTCCCCCTCCAGCGCGTTGTGCAGCGCCAGCACCTTGTCGTCGACGAACTCCAGCTCGGCCTGCGCGTACTCGGCGTACAGGTCCATGTAGCGGCGCAGGAAGTCCAGCCGGCGCTTCTGTACGTCCAGGTCGCGCGCGTACTTACGGGTCCGCTCGCTGCGCGGCACGTGGGTGATGACCTGGTTCGCGATCCGGTGCGCGCGCTCGCCGTGGGTCAGTAGCCGCTCGACCGTGTCGCCGCCGGGGAACCGCCACGACGGCAGCCGGACGGCGCCGCGCTCACCCAGGTCGAACGGGTGCCGCTCGAAGTACGACCGCACCCCGAAGTACAGCTGCTCGAACGTCAGCGGGTTCCGGGCCCCGGAGCTCACGTGGTAGTACTCCGGCGTCCCCGGCTCCGGCGAGGTCGCCATCACCGCGCAGATCGCGCCGACCACGTGGTCGACCGGGATGATCTCGACCACCGAGTCCGGGCTGGCCGGGAACTCGGGCAGCTCGCCGCGCCCGTACGCGAGGATCAGCGGCTCCGCCATCTTGAAGCCTTCGATCCAGCCAGGGTGCGGAATCTGCAGCGCGGACTCGATGATCGCCGGCCGCACGATGGAGGTCGGCAGCGGCGCCGCGACCTCCTCCACCACCCGCTCGCCGAGCGCCTTGGTGAACGTGTAGCAGTCGGTCCAGCCGAGGCTGCGGGCCCGTTCGGTGCCGGCCTCGACCAGCTTCTTAGCGACCCACTCGGTACGCCGCCGCTCGGTGTCCGCGGCCGCGGTCAGGTGCCCGGCGCGCCGGTGCTCCTTCTCCGCCTGCTTGCGTAGCTTGGCGAGTAGGGCGGGCTGGCGGGAGGCCTCCTCGATCCGGTCCTTCATCGCCATGCCGGCCCTGGCCTCGGCGCGCCAGTCGACCGTGTGGTCGACCGGGCCCTCCGGGATCGCGCCGCGGCGGCGGCCCGCGGTGTAGGCGGTGCTGATGTGCACGTAGTGCACCTGGCGATCGGTCGCTGTGCTGGCTTCGAGGACCCGCTCCACCAGCGACTTGGTGCCCAGCACGTTGGTGGTGAACGCGTCGTGGATCGGCGGGTCGAAGCTCACGTCACCGGCGCAGTGCACGACGATGTCGAGGTCCTTCGGCAGCTCCGGTACGTCGGACAGGTCGCCCTCGATCACTTCGACCCTGGCCGCCGCGAGCGCCGCGGCGTCCTCGTACGCCGTGCCCTCTCCGTGGAACGGCTCGAAGATGTCCTTCTTCAGCAGCTGGGTCATCCGGTCGGTGCCGGACAGCGAGCCCTTGGGCCGGATGATCGCGACCACCGTGGTGCCGGGCAGGTCGCCGAGGATGCGGTGCAGCAGCGCCTCGCCGACGAACCCGGTGACACCGGTCACCAGAACCTTCTTGCCGGACAGCTTGTCGGCGAGACTCATACGCCGCCTCCACGAGTGAGCTTCAGGGCCTCGGTCAGCGTGAACGCCCCGGCGTACAGGGCCTTGCCGACGATCACGCCCTCCACACCATCGTCGACCAGGGTGCTCAGCGCGCGCAGGTCGTCCAGGCTGGAGACGCCACCGCTGGCCACGATCGGCTTGGCGGTGAAGCCGCACAGGTCGCGGTAAAGGTCCAGGTTCGGGCCCTGCAGCATGCCGTCCTTGGTGACGTCGGTGACGACGTACCGTTCGCAGCCGGCGGTCTCCAGCCGCTCCAGCACCTCGTACAGGTCGCCGCCCTCCTGCGTCCAGCCGCGGGCGGCCAACGTGCGGCCGCGGACATCCAGGCCGATCGCGACTCGATCGCCGTGCTCGGCGATGATCCGGTCGCACCACTCCGGGTGTTCCAGCGCCGCGGTGCCGATGTTGACCCGGGCCGCGCCGGTGGACAGCGCCGCCTCGAGCGAGTCGTCGTCCCGGATCCCGCCGGACAGCTCGACGTTCACGTCGACCTTGCCGGTCACCTCGGCGAGCAGGTCGCGGTTGTTCCCACGCCCGAACGCGGCGTCGAGGTCGACCAGGTGGATCCACTCCGCGCCGGCCTCCTGCCAGGCCATCGCGGCGGCGAGCGGATCTCCGTACGACGTCTCGCTGCCCGCCTCGCCCTGGATCAACCGAACCGCCTGCCCGCCGGCCACGTCGACTGCAGGCAGCAGCACCAGATAGGCCCCGCTGTCTGACCCTGTTCCCAGCATGGCCCACACCCTAGAGGGCCCGGGTGGCGCGTCTGACACCCAGCCGACGCAATGAGTCACTGCGGTCACAGATGTCTCACCGGACCACTTCGCCAGGTGGTCCGCTGTCCTGGAGCACCGCACGCAGGTGGAACGGACGGCACGAGTTCAGCGTGCCCGCCTCGCCGAGCACGTACCCGGACCTCCAGACCTTGTCCACGGCCATGTGTGGACACTGGGGCCCGACGAACGACGACACGCCGCGTCACAAGGGCCCGATGAACGGAAGGGGTTGTGTTGGAGTGTGCTCCAGGTTCTAGCGTCGAGGACGTGAGCTACTCGATTGCGGAAGTTGCGGAGCGCAGCGGGTTGTCGGCGGACACGCTGCGGTACTACGAGAAGATCGGCCTGATCGACGCGCCACCGCGGGACTCCGGTGGGCGCCGGACGTATGCCCAGGATGACGTGGAGTGGATCGCGTTCCTGCTGCGGCTGCGTAGTACGGGAATGCCGCTACGGCTGATGAAGGAGTACGCCGACCTGCGGCGGATCGGGTCGGTCACCGCCGACCGGCGCAAGGACATCCTGGTCGAGCATCGCGAGGAGATCCACCTCCGGATGGCGGAGATGCAGGCCTTCCTCGACGTGCTCGACTACAAGATCAGGCACTACGCGGCGATCGTCGCGGACGAGATGTCGGAGGAGCAGGACGCATGAAGACCCGCACGCTCGGCAACCTCACCGTCAGCGCCCAGGGCCTGGGTTGCATGGGGATGAGCGCGTTCTACGGTGGCCGGGACGAGAACGAGGCGGTGGCCACGATCCACCGTGCGCTCGACCTCGGCGTCACGCTGCTGGACACGTCGGACATGTACGGCCCGCACACCAACGAACGACTCGTCGGCAGGGCGATCGCGGACCGCCGGGACGAGGTGGTGATCGCGACCAAGTTCGGCGTACAGCTGAAGCCGGACGACCCGTCGTACCGGGCGGTCCGCGGCGACGCGGCGTACGTCAAGGCGGCCTGCGACGCGTCGCTGCAGCGGCTCGGCGTCGACCACATCGACCTGTACTACCAGCACCGGGTGGACCCGAGGACGCTGATCGAGGAGACCGTCGGCGCGATGGCCGAGCTGGTCCAGGCCGGCAAGGTCCGCCATCTCGGCCTCTCCGAGGCGGGCGCGGACACGATCCGCCGGGCGCACGCCGTGCACCCGATCACCGCGGTGCAGACCGAGTGGTCGCTGTGGAGCCGTGACATCGAGGACGAGGTTGCGCCCACCTGCTTCGAGCTCGGGATCGGCGTGGTGCCGTACTCACCGCTCGGCCGCGGGTTCCTGACCGGCACGATCACGTCGACCGACACGCTGGAGCCGGACGACTTCCGGGCGATCGGCCAGCCGCGGTTCGCCGGCGAGAACCTGGAGCACAACCTGGCGATCGTCCGGGCGCTGGACAAGCTGGCGGACGAGCGCGGTGTCACTACCGGGCAGCTGGCACTCGCCTGGGTGCAGCACCGTGGTGAGCACGTGGTGCCGATCCCGGGAACCAAGCGGCGCACGTACCTGGAGCAGAACGTCGCCGCCGCCGATCTCGACCTGTCGGCCGACGATCTTGCCGCGATCGAGGCGGCAGTACCGCGCGACGCGATCGCCGGCACCCGCTACACCGAAGCTCAGATGGCCTCGCTCAACCTCTGACCGACGCAACGCGCGGCTGTGCACTCTCAGCTGCCGACCACCGATACCAGGTGCTCGACGACCTGGTCGACCGGAACGTCCTCGCGGTCGCCGCTGCGGCGGTCCTTCACCTCGATGGTGCCGTCCGCCAGACCCTTGCCCACGACAACGATCGTCGGGACCCCGATCAGTTCCGCGTCCTTGAACTTGACCCCGGGCGAGACCTTCTCCCGGTCGTCGTAGAGCACCCGGACGCCGCGCCCGGCGAGCTCCTGGGCGATCTGCGCGGCCCTCTCGAACACCTCACTGTCCTTGCCGGTCGCAACCAGGTGTATGTCCGCGGGCGAGATCTCCCGCGGCCAGATCAGGCCCAGCTCGTCATGGTTGCCCTCGGCAATGGCCGCCACCGCACGGCTGACGCCGACGCCGTACGAACCCATCGTGACGGTGACCAGCTTGCCGTTCTGGTCGAGTACCTGCAGGCCGAGCGCCTCGGCGTACTTCCGGCCGAGCTGGAACACGTGCCCCATCTCGATGCCGCGCGCGGACGACAGCGGGCCGGAGCCGTCCGGAGCCGGGTCGCCGTCGCGGACCTCGGCGGCCTGGATCGTGCCGTCCGCGGTGAAGTCCCGGCCGTGAACCAGGTTGATCACGTGGAACCCGGTCCGGTCCGCGCCGGTGGCCCATGCCGTGCCGATACCGACCCGCGGGTCGAGCAGGTAGCGGATCCCGGAGGTGTTCTTCTCCCCCAGCACGCCCGGGCCGATGTAGCCCTTCGCCAGCGACGGATACTTCTCGAAGTCCGCGTCGTCGAACGGCACCACCTCGGCCGGTTCCACCTGTGCGGCCAGCCGTTTCTCGTCCACGGCCCGGTCCCCCGGTACGCCGATGGCAAGCGGCTCGCGCCGACCGTCCGGGTGCACCAGCGTCACCAGCACGTTCTTCAGCGAGTCCGCGGCGTGCCAGTCCCGGCCGTCCGGACGCGGGTGCTTGGCGTTCAGCGAGTCGACCAGCGTCTCGATCGTCGGGGTGTCCGGAGTGGGAATCTCCTCGACCGCCGGCGCGTCCGCCGGGTCCACGGGCTTCAACTCGTAGGTGATCGCCTCGGTGTTGGCCGCGAAGTCGCAGTTCTGGCAGTCCGCGAAGGTGTCCTCTCCGGCACCGGCCGGGGCGAGGAACTCCTCCGATCTGGAGCCGCCCATGGCGCCCGCGGTCGCGGCGCAGATGCGGTAGTCGAGGCCGAGGCGCTCGAAGACGTTCTGGTAGGCCTGGCGGTGCAGGGCGTACGAATGGGCGAGGCCGTCGTCCCCCAGGTCGAAGGAGTACGAGTCCTTCATCAGGAACTCGCGGCCGCGCAGGATGCCGGCCC
>Ga0075418_10006769_pt1 | contig 12914 bp, 12 predicted proteins | sample SoiMetdeltSBSDD2_FD_81776 | JGI IMG/M metagenome (GOLD analysis project Ga0075418, IMG submission 81776) | Bulk soil microbial communities from a Populus tree surrounding site in Tennessee, USA - Soil MetaG P. deltoides SBSDD2 | ecosystem: Environmental > Terrestrial > Soil > Tree plantation...
AAACCCGACCTCTTTAAAGGCGATCTGGCTGTCTCCAGCCCTGATCGGCGCTATTGGTACTATGTCCGCTACATGATCGATGGACAAAACAGAGCCAACGCCTTCGGCTTCCTTGGAAGGACGCCAAGGCAGGAGCCATCCGGCAGAAGAGTGCTTCTGCTCGGCGATTCAATCCCCGCTGCCGGGTCACCAGTGGCCTTCCCCCGTATTGCCCAGGACGAATACAATCGAATCTTCAAGCCGGAACCAGAACTGGAGATTGCCAACGCGAGTATGACCTCGTACAGCGTCGAGCAGATTTATCTGTTCTATGCTGAGCGTCTCAAGAGTCTTCCTCACGACTACTTGGTGTTCAGCTTCTATATCGACGACGTCAATCGCCAGTTGCGATATGCAAAGAACAACTACATCTATTCGCCCGCGTGGCCTGAATGGCAGCAGGACGTGTATTTCCACTGCTACCTCTGCGGTCTCACGCTAAAACTTCTTGGCGTGTCAGATGCCGAGTTCAGATATAGGACGGGCGCTTATAGGGAAGCGTTCCCGCGAGCGCTTTCGATACTCAAAGAGACGCGCGCCCTGGCAGAATCGCGGGGAGCGAGGTTTGCGGTGATTAACATCCCGCGTTTTACCTGGAGCGGAGTACTGCCTCGCACGGACGCTTACGAGTTCACGGACATGAACAAGGTCCTTGAAGCGTGGTGTAGGGCCGAGCGTGTTCCCTACTTCGACACGTTGACACTGTTGGTTGGAAAGGATATCTCCGCTCTCAGGAAAAGCGAGACGGACATTCACTTCACCGATGCAGGCCATCGGGTAATCGGAACCGGGCTCGTGGACTTCTTCGCGTCGCTCACCGGGGACAACAAGGCGATAGTGGCCTCCCATTAGTCATGCGCCAGCTCAGCGTGTCCGACTCCTCCCGACGTATGGCTGGCTTACGGCCGAGTGCCCGGTCGAGTGTCGAAGCCGCGCAGGCTCTTCGCTGTACTGGATAGGTCTATGGTTCTGAAGTTTCCTTCGGGTGGCGGAGGACCCAAGTCTGCCGGCTCATCGCCGAGCGACCTGTGGCCAGAGTTGTGCGACTTTCTCCGGATCTACATTGCCGATGGGCCGAGCGCCATCGGGATGGACGCCGAGATGCCCGCCCTCAACGGGCATGAGGCAGCCGCCCGGGAGTTCGTCCGGCAAGAGCCCGCCGAGCTGAGCTCCGCCGCCGTCGTTCAGGCACACGCGGTGCTCGAGAGTGCAAGGGTGACGCTCCACGAGGACTTCCGGGATATTGCCAACCGTCGCTTCGACACTCACGAGGAGTTCCGGGCCTGGCTCAAGTACGTCCTCGAGGTCCTGGAGCATGAGCGCGAGCGGGTGGCCAATCCGATCCAGATCGAGGTAGGTGCCCCCGGTTGGGCAGAGGCGCTGGCGAACGACTATGTCCGGCCGTACATGATTAATCCGCCGGACCCCGGGAGAATGGCCTGGGCGAGCTCGTTCCCGGACCGAGCGGTTGCGGAGCGCGCGTGCGAGTACGCGATTGAATACAACGAACATCGCGTCGGTCTCTGGTTCGAGAGCGGGCGTGGGCACCGCCTCGTGGTTGAGGCGCCCTGCGCGGCGCCGATCGGATACGGTTTCGGGCCTGACGAATCGAGGTGGGAGAGCCGGACGGTGCGCGTCATCATCTCGCGAACTTCGGACGGCGAGTGGGGCGTGGAGAATGCGTACCCGATTCCGGATCCGCCGAGCCGTTGAGGACGATAGGCGCTAAGAATCAATCCGGCGCCGGCACCGCTTAGCGAGCTTCTGTCAGTCCGCACAACCTTCTCAGCTGCGCGCCCGGATGATGATCGACCCTCGTCAGTCGTCCGTTCCGTGCCGGGCTCTGTAGAAGAAGTAGTCGGCTTCGTACGGCACGAATGCACGCCGGCCGACGTCGGTGGACACCGAACACCCGGTGGAAGGCGCCATCCCGCCGAGCGTGTTCAGCCGGTGGATGAAGGTCGTCGGTGTCAGCTTGCCGGCACCTTTCGGGCCCTCCTGGGCTCCCACGCGCTCGAGCAGAAGCCAGGGAATTGCCCCCGGCGCAACGAAGGCGGGATCCACGGAGGAGGCAAAGGCGCGGGCCCAGACGGCGCTCGAATCCACCGAGTCGTGCCATGTGGCTCGAGCCGTGCCCACCTCGTCTGGGTTGGGGCTGAGGAAGTGAGTCATGACCTGGTGGAACCCCTCATTGAACAACGTGGCCTGCGGCCCGACGAGTGTCCAGGCGAACCCAGCGGCTGAGGGTAGACAGATGTAGTTCTGAGTGCCGATGGCATGACCGGCGAGGAACACCTTGTTGCCCGCCTCTACTTGGATGTCGCCCGGCACCCGTGGCGGCGTACGTCCCTGGGCATGGCCCTGCTGCGGAAGCATGACGTCAAAGACGAGGGTCAGAACGATGACGCACGGGACGGGCAGCATGCGAGACATGGTCTGATGCACGGCGGAGTCCTTCGTTGTGGACAGGTTGGGAGGGGAACGATACTACAAGCGGGCCCGGGAAGGATCGTCTAGGACTCTTGGCGCTTCGCTGGCTGGCGCGTCTGACCGCTGAGGCGTTTCGGATTCCCCTTCAGGGTGAGCTCGCGTCGCAACAGTTCGATTTCGCGTCGCAGAGCATCAATGCACTCTGCCTCAGAGCCATGGTTACTGCCGTCAGTCGTGCAACCGCACCACTTGCACTTCACCCATCAGAGGTCACTGCAAACCACGCCGCGCCGGTCGCCGCACGCCCTTGTGAACAGTGCTGTGCATCCTGCTCGCCGAAGGCTGCGCGGGAGCTGACAAGAGTCGGCAATCTTCTCAAGTGTGCGCATTCGCCACGGCGGCAACGCGTCACCGGTGGGCGAAGAGCAGGATCGATCTGGCCTGTCGGCTCGTCTGGCGACCTTCAGAGTTGCGGCGGCGGAACGCCGTTGACGGAGGCCCGTTATGCGACCCGCCCCGCTACACGGACCGCGTGCTCTATGGACTACCCCTATCGGTTCGAGCCTGACGAGGTGTCGGCGACTGACCTCCCAATCAGTGACGCCGACGAGAAGAAACTATTTCAGACCAACGCCGGGCGCGTGTTCGGTTCATCGTGACGCCGGTCATCCAGGTCTCAGGGATTCACAAGACCTACGGAAGGACCGTCGCCGTCGATGACGTGTCGTTCGACGTCGAGGAGGGCGAGATCTTCGGCCTCATCGGCCCGAACGGCGCGGGCAAGACCACGACGATGGAGTGCGTCGAGGGGTTGCGGCGCCCGGACCGCGGGACGATCTCCGTGTTGTCGCTCGACCCGATCCGTGACGCGCGGAGCCTTCAGCAGAAAGTGGGCGTGCAACTGCAGCAGGCGCAACTCCAGAAGCGAATCACTGTCAGGGAAGCCATCGACCTGTGGGCATCGCTCTATCCGCGCCCGGTGGATGGAGACGCGCTGCTCGATCGCCTCGGCCTCGCCGACAAGCGACAGGCCTGGTTCATGACGCTCTCCGGAGGACAGAGGCAGCGGCTCTTCATTGCTCTGGCGCTCATCCACGATCCCGATGTGGTCTTGCTCGATGAGCTGACCACCGGCCTCGATCCACAGGCAAGGCGCGCCATCTGGGATCTGGTGAGAGAGATGCGCAGTCGGGGCAAAACGGTGCTCCTGACCACGCATCTCATGGAAGAGGCCGAACGACTCTGCGATCGCGTGGCCATCGTCGAACGCGGCCGGGTCATCGATATCGGCACGCCAGCCGGCCTCGTGCGGCGACATTGCCCCACTCAGACCGTGGTGCTCGAGACAACGGACGCGACGGCTGCGGTGCATTTTCAGGTGATAACGGGAGTGGAGTCCGTGAGCTGGCACGACAGGCGCTGCACCATTCGCGGGAGCGGCGGCGACCTCGTCACACACGTCATTCAGTGCCTGGCTGAACATCGGATTCGCGTCACCGATTTCAGGACAGAGATGCCGAATCTCGAGGACGTGTTTCTTACCCTGACCGGGCATTCGATCCGTGAGTAGGCCGCAAGAGATGAAAGCCCTTCTCACATTGACGTGGCTCGAGATCAAGATCTTCGTGCGGGAGCCGATGGGCGTCTTTGGCACGGTCGGCATCCCCGTGATCGTGTTCCTCGTCGCGAGCCGGCTGGCGGGACCGCGGGTGGCGCGGGCCGCCGTGCAGCCCGGCGGAGCGGTATCGGCCGTGCTGCCGGTGCTGGCCTCGATACTGATGTCGCTCAGCGCGATCACGTCCCTCGTGACGATCGTGTCGATCTACCGCGAGGGCGGGATCCTCAAGCGCCTGCGAGCCACTCCGCTCTCGCCGACGGTGATTCTCACGGCGCACGTCCTCGTCAAGCTGCTCTTCACGCTGCTCACGCTCGCGGTCATGGTGCTCCTCGGCCGGCGGTACTTCCCGCCGGGTGTGCCGGTGCCACTGTTTTCATATGCGGTGGCGCTCACATTCGCGACCTGGGCGATCCTGTCAATCGGGTTTCTGATCGCCAGCATCGTTCCGACGGCGCGGTTCGCTCAGCCGCTCGCGGCCATCATTCTGTATCCGATGGTTGCACTCTCGGGGCTGTTCTTTCCTGTCGACGTTCTGCCACAGTCACTCAGGCTGCTGGCGCGCGTCCTGCCGCTCGGCTACGCGGTCTCGCTGCTGGACGGCATCTGGAGAGGAGAAGGATGGCTGGCGCATCTCGGCGACGCTGCCGCGCTGATGCTCTTCTTCGTCCTTTTCACCGCGATCTCGGCCCGCGTGTTCCGATGGGAGTAGCGCACAGGGGTTGTGCACGTACGCTCCATGTATGCCATCGCGCCACGCAGTCAAACCTCAGGATCCAAGCTTAACGGCGGCCCAGTAACGGCGCCGCCAGGCCCGCGGTTACAGCCTGATCGCACGGAGACATCGGCGCGTCGGCTTGCAGCCGACCGCAGCCGGAGTCATCATGAGCCGCCGGCTGACGCGCAAACGTCAGGCACCTGAAGCCGTGAGGAATCGCATATGAAATTCACGTTCCCCGCCGCCGTTCCCGAAATACCGGTGAAGAGTATCGCGACGGCCGCGGCGTACTACCGGAACAACCTTGGCATTGGTCTCGACTGGGGCGGCGACGAGATTGGGCTGGCAGGCATCGGGAGAGGGGCGTGTCGGATGTTCCTGGCGAACGAGGAGGCTCGGCAGCAACACGGCAACATCGGACCGACGGTGATCTGGCTGAATCTGGGGAGCAAAGACGAAGTGGATGCGCTCTATCGAGAGTGGAGCGCCAGCAACGCAACATTGCTCTCCGCACCTGAGTCGAAACCTTGGGGCTTGCACGAGTTCATGGCGGCAGATCTGGATGGCAACCTCTTCCGAGTCTTCTATGACTTCGTGGGAGGCGACCGGGTCGCCACTCCTGAACGCCACAAGGATGCCTAACACGTCCTAGAACGTGAATTCCGCGCTGAAGCGCGCCATCCGTCGTTGACAAGGCGGTGACCGCGGCGGATCATCCGTTTCGCCGGAAATCGTCGCCGGACTCAGAGCCGGTCAAGGGGCTATCAATGGCACGCTCACTTCGACGCGCTTCCCTATATTTGCTGATTCCCGCGCTGGTGCTGGTGCTCCCGCTGGCGGCCCAGAAAGGCGCCCGCGAAGGTCAATGGCCCTCCTATGCTGCGGATCACGGAAGCACCGGCTTCTCACCTCTCGATCTGGTCAACCGCGACAACGTCAAGAATCTCCAGGTGGCATGGAGCTGGAAGTTCGATAACTTCGGCGCCACCAACACCGAAGTCACGCCGATCATGGTCAACGGCGTCCTCTATTTCCCGTTGAGTCCGCGGCGCACGATTATCGCGGCGGATGCGGGCACCGGCGAAACGCTGTGGACGTGGAGACCCCCTCAGGACGATCGCGAGACACGGGCCGCACGCACCTACGCACGCGGTGTCGCCTACTGGAAGGAGGGCGCGGAGGAACGCATCGTCACGATCACTCCTGGATTCCGGCTGGTCGCGCTGGATCTCAAGACTGGCGTGCCTGTTTCCAGTTTCGGACACAACGGCACCGTGGATCTCTTCGAAGCCCTGGATCTCGATTTCACCGGTGACATCGTCGGGCGGATCGGCAACAGTTCGCCGCCCGTGATCTCCAACGGCGTCATCATGGTCGGACCGGCGCTGACGCCGGGCTCGCCGTCGTACAAGAACGTCAAGGGTGATGTATTGGGCTTCGACGCGCGTACCGGACGCAAGCTCTGGACATTCCACACGATCCCGCGAAAGGGCGAGTTCGGATATGAAACCTGGCTGAACGGGTCGGCCGATTACTCAGGAAACGCCGGCGTGTGGGGACCGTTCTCCGCCGACGACGAACTTGGCTACGCGTATCTCAACGTCGAAGATGCGACCAACGACTTCTACGGCGGCCACCGGCACGGTGCGAACCTCTTCTCGAATTCGCTCGTGTGCATCGATATCAAAACGGGGAAGAGAATCTGGCACCAGCAACTGGTTCATCACGACATCTGGGACTACGACATGCCGCCGGCGCCGATCCTCCTCGACATCACTGTCGACGGACGGCCGATCAAAGCGGTTGTGCAGACAGGGAAACAGGCGCTGACATACGCCTTTGACCGAACCAACGGACAACCAGTCTGGCCCATGCCGGAAACGCCCGTGAAGCAGACGGACGTTCCCGGGGAATGGACCTCACCCACGCAACCCATTCCTTCAAAGCCTCCGGCCTTCGGCCAGGTAGGACTCAAGGAGAGTGACCTCATCGACTTCACCCCGGCATTGCGAGAGGAAGCCATTGCGGCGCTGAAAGCTTCCAACCTGCGCTACGGCGATATCTTCATGCCGGGATCGCTCGCGAATGCGGCCGACGGAACTCGCGGAACGGTCATGTTTTTTGGTGGCGCGAACTGGTGGGGCGGCAGGGCCGACCCTGAAACCGGCTTTGTTTATGTCAGCTCAGCGACATCACCCTACGTGATAGCGCTGCGCCCGAACACGCCCGCGCCGAATGCTCCGCCGGCCAATCCTGCGCTTCCTCCATTCGATTACGTCACCGGTGGCGGTGCAACGTTTCCAAGTGTTCGCGGTCTGAATCTGATGAAACCACCTTACGGCCGAATCACCGCCTACGACATGAACACAGGCACGATCGCATGGCAGATCGCGAATGGAGACACGCCGGCGAACGTGAAGAACAATCCGGCACTTCAGGGGCTGAGCATTCCCAAGACGGGTAGCGCACGACAGGTCGGACTTCTCGTGACCAGGACATTGCTCTTTGCCGGCGATGGCACGAATCCGCTGCTCCACGCCTACGACAAGAAGACGGGTGAAGATATTGCGCAGATCCCGATGCCCGGCATGCAGACAGCTGTTCCCATGAGCTATCTCCATCAGGGACGTCAGTTCATCCTGGTGGCTGTGGGAGCAAACCCGCAGGCCGGCACGACAGCGCAATTGGTGGCCTTTGCGTTGCCCGCACCCGGCGGCCGCGGAGGCGGAGGTCGAGGCGGCCGCGGCGGTGCCGGCGGCGGAGCGGCGCCGCAACCAGGTGCACTCAGTTCTCCTCGGACCGCGGCCGTTCGACCGAGCGAACGATCATGACCTCGACCCGGTTTCGCTCTCGGCGCAGCTTGAGACCCAACTGCTGCTCGAGCGCCACCGCCAAGGGCGGCGCGCTGTCCGGCGCGGAGGCAACGGCGCGAGGATCGAGGGCCGCGGGAGGCACCGGCTGCCAGGCGTAATCGAGTTCGACGTCGAACTGGCCGGACAGCTCAGTTCGGTCCAACACCGGTCGCTCTCGGGAACCGGACAGCGCATCGGCCAGATCACTTGATGCCTCGTGACCAGCTGACCTCGAGCCCGGGCTTCACGGACGCAACCTCGAACGCGAACGAAGCGGTGTCCTGCGCCAGAGCCGTAAGGCTACCGACACATGCCAGGAGACCGAGCATCACGACCCAGCGGCACACGGGCGCGGTCGACTGACGCATCACTCCTTCTCTTTCTCAGGCCCGGCGGCGCTCCCGGTTTGGATCGTATCGCGTTCATCCGTCAGACACATCAGGACGCGAGCACGGACAGGGAAACGATCACTGCGGCCACGCCCACCCACACGCCAATCCGTCGACCGCGGGCAGACGACTCGCGGACGCCAACCCGCAGCCGGACCACTCCAAGTGGAACCCACAGCAGAAGGCCGGTGACCAGGCCTGGGGAGTAGCTGAGCGTCCACGCAGCCGCAGCCCCGTGAAAGAGCGCGTTGCCGAGCACGGCCGTGGACATGGCGATCTCTATCCACCGCAATCTGGAGAAGGCAACGGTGAGTGCGGCACCGACGCACATCAGCACGAATGCGAACGCGTTCCAGACGAGGAACTCGCGAGCGCTGATCGACAGGCCCAGCGTCCGCTCGGACCAGGCACCGAACCACTCCGGGGCCGTGTACTCCTCGATCACATGCGCGGCAAACGTGACTGGAAACAGCCAGGGGGCCATCGTGCTCACCAGCGTACATGGTGCATCATCCGAGTGTCCGAGTGGCTGAATGGCGGTCGCCGCGTGACAGGAGGATCGACCTCACCCAACGGGCGCGCAGCCGCAACCGGCGCTCGTCCAGGTCGTGGAAACGCAGAATGAAGACATTGCTGGTTCTCCGCCACGCCAAATCGAGCTGGGACGATCGGACACTCGATGACCACGAGCGACCGCTGAACACGCGTGGCCAGCGGGATGCGCCACGGCTGGGAGAGGTGATACGTGAGCTCCGCCTGGTCCCCGACGTGATCCTCAGCTCCGACGCGCTCCGCGCGCGTCAGACGGCTGAGGCGGCCGCGAAGGCGGCCCACTATCTCGGAAAGATCCTGCTGGACCGGCGTCTGTATGGCGCGAGTCCGGCCGACATCGTCAGGGTGCTGCGTACGGTCGATGAGACGAAGGCCGCGACGGTGATGATCGTCGGGCACAATCCCGGTCTCGAAGAGTTGGTTGCACGGTTGACCCGCGAGCGGCAGGACCTGCCGACGGCGGCCCTCGCGCAGATTGCCCTGCCGGTCGATCGGTGGCGTGATCTCACACTGTCCAGACGCGGGTCGCTCGTTGGCCTCTGGCGACCGAAGGAATTGATGGGGAATCGGCGACGATAGGTGAATGGAGCACTACTTCCCGAACGTGCCAGGCTTGGGCAACGTCGCGGTGAGCCGGCATGCACAGGAGCGCATGGCGCAGGACGGAATCTCGGAAGAGGATTTCGCCGACGCCTTGATGCGCGGCGACACGATCCCGGACGGCCAGGACGTCGTCTGGCGTGAGAAGGGTGGCGTCAGGATTGTGATTCTCAGAAAGCCGACGCCTTTCAAGGGGGCGATGCTCGTCAAGACCGTCTATCGGATCAAGGCGGCCGCTCGCGCGACCTCCACGTGATGCGACCCAGCTCGCTCCGTCCCCTCTAAGATAAGGCTCAGACGGAAATGACTCCGGGGGGTTCCGCTCGCAGCCCATGCCGCGCCCATCGAAAAAGAAAATCATTCTGACCGGGATCGCGCTCCTCGTCGTCGTGGTCCTGGTGTACCAGTGGTGGACAGGGTCGCCTCCCACGGCACCGGTGACGCAAGTCAACGAGGGCGGCAGCTATGAGACGCTCACGTCCGCGCAGCGGCGATTGCTGGACGACTGGGTTGCTCGCTTCGACACCGTGACCGGCAAGACGGCGGTGCCCGCGGAGCTGTACGGCGGCCTCGCTGTTTCCACGAAAACGACCTTCAATGCGATCACGCATGCGCTGTCATTGACCGCGCTGACCGACGCTGCCGGCCGGTCCATGAATCTCACGGCCCTCGATCTCATCGCGAAGGTTGACGCGGTAGCCGGCAACATCCCGGGCCAGGGCGGCGACCGGCAGTTCCGCATGTACGTACAGCTGCGGCCTGACACGCAGCGGATACTCGAGCAGTCGCGCGAATTCAGTCGGCAGGTGGACAACACGGTTTATCACAAGGGCTATCCCATCTGCTTCCGCGGATCCGGCGGCACGCCGTCGATCCAGTTTTCGCTCGCGCGCGACGGCACGCACGGCGACATCGATGTGGACTATCGATCGAGCGCCATTCCCATCATGCTGATCAACGGGCACCTCACGGCATCGAACTCCGACGTGCGTGCAGGCAACAACGACGAGCGGCACAACGGACGCTGGAGCGGCCTGACGAACTGGTGGCGTGGATTCATGGGGCTGCCGCTGGCCGACTCTCCTAGCGGCGCGGCTGGCGACAATGCCTTGGCGAGCGAGCCCAGGCTCGGGAAGGGGACGAAGCCCGACGACGCCATCTTCGACTTCCTCAATGCGTGGCTCGTGGAGCAGGCTCCCGGTGTCGCCGTCGGGTACATCGCCCCGCGCGCGTTCGCATGCCTCGAACTGGAGCGCGGCGCTCCAGTGGACCGCGGCGTGGCCCGCTTCCAGATGGTGAGCGCGATGCAATCGGTCAATCAGCGGATTGGCAAGGTGCGCAGTCTGGCCGACGCGCTCCGCGGAGTGTCACTCACCGGGCCCAGGAGCAAGGAGATCCCGCAGCCGCATCGCGAGGCGTTCGTGATGTATGACATTCGGGAAGACCTGGCCGAGTCGCTCGATTGCGAGAACAGGCTCCACCCGGAGCAGGCGGATGCAGCCAAGGCGCGATCGACCAGGTCCGGTGACTACGTCGGCGCGGTGTTCCAGGTGAAGACGGGAAACCTCACAGGTGAAGCCGTCGCCACTGTGTGGGCCAGCGAGAATGGCGCGTGGAGGTTGGTGGCGTACGGCGTGGAACCGGAGTTCAGACCCGGCACGCTGCCGGCCGCCCCGCCGGCGGCGACGGACTCCACTGAACCTGCCACACCGACGATCGCCGGCGATCCAGCGATGCGGCAAGCGGCCAGAGACTTCCTCCAGACGTGGTTCGTGCGGAAGGATCCTTCCGCAGCGTTCCGCTACCTCTCCCCGGCGAGCTTCGCTTGCTACAACGTGTACCGGACGGAGAGCGCCCCACTCGCGAGCTCGTCCGCGGAAGCCGGCCGGCTGATCCAGGAACAGATGAAGCTCCTTGCCGACTTTGCTGGAACCGGATCGACTCTGGAGGACATCCTCATCGCGGCTGAACCACACCATCCCGACCTCAGGCTCGTGAGGCACGACGCCGCGACGACGTATTCAATCGTCGCCGTGCCCGACTCCATGGGAACCGCTGCCGACTGCGCACGGTTGAAGCCCGGCGAGCCACCAACGTTCGATCGCAAGGGCCCCCCGACGTACGGCCGGTTCTACGCGATGAGCCTGCGGATCAAGCGAGCAGGCGAGGAGGCGGCTGTGCTCTGGATGGTGTGGGCCAAGCAGGGCCGGGACTGGAAGGTCGTCTCTTACCTGGCGGTCACACCGTAGCGCACTTGCGGTCGGCTACCGGTAGAGGGTGATCCGCCAGCAGCAGCGCGCCGACCGTTGCCCGTGGGACTCGCGAGGGCGGTGTACCATGCGTCGTGCGCTGCGTCCGTCACCCGTCCGCCCTGCTCGTCGTTTCCTTCTTCCTCGTCGCGTCCGCCCCGCTCGCTGCGCAGCACTGGCCGCAGTGGCGAGGGCCCGCGAGCCACGGTGTGTCGTCAGAATCCGATCTGCCGACTAGGTGGAGCAGGACCGAGAACGTCGCCTGGCGCGCCACGCTCGCCGGGTTCGGCACCTCGTCACCCATCGTGTGGGGCGACCGCGTGATCGTGACCTCGCAGGTCGGAGCCACGCCGCTGGCCGGTGGTGGAGGCCACCCGCAGCTTGCCCGCGACGATCGCGGCCTGGCGGCTCAGGAGGCCCCGATTGGGGGCCGGCGGCCCGCGTCGGCCCAGACTGACGTCTGGTTCGTGGTCGAGGCGTTCCAGTGGTCGGACGGGCGCCGTCTCTGGGAGTACCGGACGAAGGCCGCCGGGCCGCTCCCCGGCGTACACGAGAAGCACAACCTGGCGACGCCGACGCCCCTCACCGACGGTGAGCGCGTGTATGCGTGGTTCGGCAACGGGCAGATTGTGGCGCTCGACATGGACGGGCGACTGGTCTGGTCGCGCCATCTCGGGATGGAGTACTCGCGTTTCGAGACCCAGTGGGGTCACGGCAGCTCGCCAGTGCTCCACGGCGGCCTCCTCATCCTGCTGTGCGATCACCTCGCCGACGCGTATCTGCTGGCCGTCGATGCTCGCACCGGCAAAGAGCGATGGAAGGTCGATCGCGGCGACGGCCGCGTGTCTCACAGCACGCCGCTCGTGCTCGCGGGGCCTCAGGGCCCCGAGCTGCTGGTGAATTCATCCGAGCGCATCGACGTCTACGATCCGCTCACCGGCAAGCTGCTCTGGTATACCGGCAGCGAGCGACAGACGCCGATTCCCTCCGCCGTCTTTCACGAGGGTCGCATCTACCTGAGCCGCGGCTATCGCAACAGCGACTACATGGCCATCAAACCGGGCGGACGCGGCGACGTCACCAGGACCCACATCGAGTGGCAGGCCGCGTCGGGCGCGTCGTACGTCCCGTCGATTCTCTACTACGAGGGTCTGCTCTACATGACCAACGAGGTCGGCGTGGTGACGTGCGCCGACGCGAAAACGGGCGAGCGCGTCTGGCGCCATCGGCTGGGCGGCGTCTTCTTCGCGTCGCCGGTTGCTGGTGCCGGCAAGATCTACCTGCTCAGCGAGACCGGCGAAACGTTCGTGCTTCGCGCCGGACGCACACCGGAGGTTCTGGCCGAGAACGATCTCGGCGAGCGCTTCATCGCCTCGCCGGCGATTTCACGAGGGCGGATTCTGCTGAGGAGCGACGGCACTCTGTTCTCGGTGAGCCGCTGACGTTCCTTCTGTCTTCTGTCTTCTGTCT
>Ga0075418_10006770_pt1 | contig 12914 bp, 8 predicted proteins | sample SoiMetdeltSBSDD2_FD_81776 | JGI IMG/M metagenome (GOLD analysis project Ga0075418, IMG submission 81776) | Bulk soil microbial communities from a Populus tree surrounding site in Tennessee, USA - Soil MetaG P. deltoides SBSDD2 | ecosystem: Environmental > Terrestrial > Soil > Tree plantation...
CCGTGGCAAATTGGATGCCAACTCCATTCACAATGGTTCAAGTCATTCGAGGATGCGGATTGCGCGAGATTGAAACACAAATCGAGTGGGTGTGAGTATGAAAATCAAACGACCCGGCGCGAGTTACAGTCCCAGGGTTGCCGAATCGTCAACCGTGGGCTAGAGGCCGTAGCCCCTTCGGGGCATCACCACAGAACCGTCCAGGAGTTTTGACACAGACTCTTTAAACGCCTGGGCTAAGGAAAGAATCATTCAAATCAGGCCACTACCCTGAGCCAGGTGTGTTGATGCCCGGGGTCGACTACTTGGCAGGCGCAAGGTACACCGGAGCGTTGGAGAGCTTGATTGACAGGACGCCTTGATCGCTCGACACGCGGCCGCCATCCTCGCCCTTCATGTTCGTGAGAATGAATTGGCCGCTCGGTAAGGATAACTTCAGCTGCTTTTTGCCCGGCGAGGTTGTCCAGACAGCCAGGCGACGTTCGCCGTCTTTGGCGAAGACCAGCACATAGTCATCGTCAGTTCCCACTGACAATCTTTGTTCGAATCTAAACCCGCTGAAATGCCGCAGCAGAGTTTTCGCCGCGAGGTATGCCGGCTTGGGTTCATAAACCTGAGTCTGTCCGTTTCGGTATTCGTGTCGAACCAGGCCAAAGTGATGTTCGGCTTCTTTCGGATCCAGACCGTCATCGCGCCAGTCGTACCAGATCGAGATCGGAATGCCGTTCCCCGCGTTAGTGAGAAATTGCCGCGCCACCATCATCGCCTGCTTCTCTTCGTTCATCCTGCGCCAGGCCGCAGAGTAACCCCATTCGCTGGAGATGATCGGAATGTTTGGACCTGTCTGCTTTTCTTCGTCGCTGCCACCCGGGGTTTTGTAACTGGCAATCAGCTCGCGCAATTTTGCATAGTCACCGGCAACGTTTTCCGGATCGCTGCGAAGATAAGGATGAACCGAAACCGCGAACCCTGCGTTCAGCGCGCCGGCTTTGAAACACGATTCCAGAAAGGAAAAATCCATCTCACCCACCGCCGGCCCCATCAGCTTCTCGTCGGGTACCGATTCGCGGAAAGCTTTTCCGACGGTGATCGCCAGAGACGCGTACTCGCCGGCGCTCGTTGGTTGCCAGAACATTGCGTTGTTTGGTTCGTTATAGACTTCCCAGATTACTCCGCGATTGGCGAAATGCTGTGCGGCGGCAACCGCCCACCTGGCAAATGCCTTGCGCGCCTCTTCCGTACGCGGCGCTCCGTCTCCATATAGAGGATTTCCGTAATCGAGAATGAACAAAGCACGCAAGCCAAACGGCTCGATCGCAGTCATCAATCGATCGTAAGCCGTGAAATCGTAGCGGCCGCGCTCGCTTTCAGTGGCATCCCACTTCAAATCCATCCGCACCCAGCGAAATCCGGCGTCGGCGATCATTTTGATCTCGCCCGGTTGCGGGTCCGTGAAATGAATGTTCACCCCAAAACTTTGATCGATAGTTGGAGCATCCGGAGATGCGAGCCAGCATCCACGGCAGATTGCGGAGGTGCGATCGGCAGAAACTGCGAGAGCGAGGAAGAGCGAACAGCAAGTCAGGATTAAGCGGAACTTCATGATGTAGCGCAGGCTGTCCAGCCTGCGCATAAGTGAACACGCGCGAGCTGCGCGCGTCACGGGCTACCCCAAATCCCAAAGGACCATTTTCGAAAAGCTGCGCTCGACTGCCAGGGTCGCGGCATAGCCGGGACCGGGAAGGAGATCCTGAAATGACCAGCGTGATACTTCTTTCTCGTCCATCCTGCTCTTGAGCAGCATAGCCGGAGTTCCCGGCGTCACCGACACATCAAACTGATCGAGCGGGCAGTACAAGCCTTCACCGCGGGCCTTGATGTAAGCCTCTTTGCGCGTCCAGCAGTTGAAAAACGACTCTGTTTTCAGTTCGAAGGGTAACGAGCGAAGCTCTTCAGCCTCGGCCGAAGAAAAGAAATGGCCGGCCACCTCGTCGGTAACAAAATTGGGTCGCATGTATTCGACGTCCACGCCTACTTCGCGATCGCGCGTGATGGCGATGAGCGCGATTTGATGAGAGTGTGAAAGATTGAACCGCAAACCCTGCGAGGTTTTCTCGTCGGCGAAATAAGGTTTGCCGTAGTCTCCCGTATCGATCTGCAGACGCCCGGCCTTCGTCTTCAAGTACCTGGCGAGAATCAGTCGCATGGAAGCGCGCGCCACGCAGAATTTGCGACGATCAGATTCAAACCGAAACCGGTCGGCCCGCGCGCGGTCCTCGAGGGACAAGGCCTCATCAAAAGTCCATGACCAGGGGACATCCAGCCGGGCTCGCCAAACGTGAACTTCGTTGGGCCAGATGACTGGAGCCGACGGCCCGCGCATCCAGGTTTGCTGTGCAGTACCTGCGGCCTGCGAGTCTGCCACGTTGTTTCGCTCGAATAAGGAAGTGGTTTCCATGATTAACAATTATCCTGCGACGGCCAATCTGGGCCAGACTCGCTTCGAAATATTTTCAGAAAGCAGCCGCGCACCCGAGAGCAATTCTTCCGAGCAGGATGCCGGCGCTACCGATCCCAGAAACTGGAGGACGCGGAAAGCAAAGACATTGCGATCAAACTTCTCAGCGTGCCGGCGCAAAAGGAGCTGACTCCAAACATGCGCTTCAAATTGCTCAATTGCCGTACTCAACGAGCGACTGTTTGGTTGATCAAAGAAAACACCCGTCTTTCCATCTTCGACCGTTTCGACCGCGCCGCCACCGCGATACGCGATGACCGGACGGCCGGCAGCGTTGGCTTCCAACGGTGCCATGCCGAAATCTTCTTCGCCCGGAAACAACAACGCACGACATCGCGCGAGATAATAATTAACGATCTGGTCCGGCTGGCGCCCGAGAAACTCAATTCTGTCGTCCCCCAGTTTTTCCAGTCGCGCGCGATCGGGACCATCGCCGATGATTACCAAACGACGGTTCATCCGCTTGCAGGCTTCGATCGCCAGGTCGATGCGCTTGTAAGGCATCAGGCGCGAAAGGATCAAATAATAGTCTTGAATGTCATTCGACATGTGAAAGCGATTGACTTCAATTGGCGGCGGAATGACGAATGCTTCGCGGCCGTAGGTTTTCCGGATTCGCTCGGCGACCAGACGTGAGTTTGCGATGTAGTAGTTGGGCTGTTGCGAGGCGCGCAAATCCCACTTTTTAAGTCCCCAAAGGCACAGGGGCAAGAGAGACTTAATGCCACGGCCGAATCTTTCACGCGCGACATAATCTTCATAGCGCCAAACCCAGCGCATCGGTGTGTGGCAATAGCAAACGTGGATCGTGTTGCGCTTGCGATGAACACCTTTCGCATAGCCCGAGCTGCTACTGAAGATCAAGTCGTACTGTGATAGATCGAAGTTTTCGACCGCAAACGGATACAGCATGAAGTAATGGCGGAAGCGACGATCCATTGCCGGCAGTCGCTGCAGCGCCGAAGTGCGGATATCGGCGGCGCGTAACCGGTCCGGCAGCATTCGCGGCAAGGCTACCGTGGTGTAAACCGGAGACGAAGGAAAAGAGTCGTGCATTGCTTCGACCACCTTTTCGGCGCCACCCATCTGAACGAAATAATCGTGTACCAGTGCGATTTTTGACAAGCTATCGGGACCTCGTTTGTGTTCATCATAAGAAAGTGACAAAGACCTTGTTTTTTCAGGTTAAGAGCGATTTTTTGGCTAAGCGAGCTGAGAGTTGCCTCTCGCCAAGCGTTAGAGAAAGTTGTGGAAAAGGGATGAGTTTGAAAGCGAGGGGAAAGGACAGGATCGCCGAGCGCGATCACCAATTTGGATCAGTCTTAGACCGAATGAGATCTGAACATGGCTCGTTCCGGCCGTAACCTGCGAATCCCTGGCATGCCTGCACAGTCGGAGACTCTTTCAGTTTATTTTACTGCGCAAAACTTGTGGCTCGGGTTTGGCTTGACGGCGCTCCGGGCTTCAGCCCCGGCCTCGCCGTGATGAATAGTTCGGTAAAATTCCTGCAACTCGTTCAGGTAACGTTCGAGCGCAAAGCGTTGCGCGACGTCCTTGTGCGCCGCGCCGGCCAGCGCGCTTCTCATGTCAGGCCGTTCGGCGAGAAATGACAGGGCCTCAACTAACCTTTGCTGATCGCCAAACGGAACCAGCCAGCCACTTTTTTGGTGATCGATGATTTCCGGCAGGCCGTCGCAAGCTGTCGCCAGCACCGGCGTGTGACAGGCCATTGCTTCACACGCAACCAGACCGAAAGGTTCCCGGCGAGAATTGATGACCAGAAGATCGAGGGCGCGCATGATCGCTGGAATGTCTGTGCGAGCCCCAAGCATCTTTACGCGATCCGAAATTCCCAACCGCTGCGCGGTCGTCCGCAGCAGTTGTTCGTATTCACCATCACGATTGAAAATGGCTGCTCCGGCGATCACCAGTACGGCCTGGGGTACTTTACGCGAGAGTTGTTCAAATGCCTGCAGTAATTCCAATTGCCCCTTGCGCGGCGTTAACTGGCCAACAATTCCAATCGCAAAATCATCTTTGGCGAGTGACAGACCTGTTCGAATCTCTTCTCGATTGTCACCAGACGAGCAAAAGTCTTTCAGATCGATGGCATTCAGAATTACCGCGATCCGATTCTTCAAGAGCCAGGAAAGATGGCCCGCAAAGTTTTTGGAGACTGCCTGCGATACTGCAATCATTTGACTACGCTTTGACAGCGCCGCGACCGTCCGAATTGCACTGCTCAAGGGATGACGCGGCAACAAGTCGTGCAGATGCCAGACGACCTTCGGCTTCAAACCCATGGTCGCGGCGGTCGCTACCAACCCGGCGCGAATGCTGTTCGCATGGATCAAATCCGGAGCCAGGTCGATAATCTTTCGACGGAACTCCGTGATGACTCCGGCAAAAGACTTGCAGTACCGCATGAAGGTATTCGGCCGCCAGGTAAAGCGCGCCTCGAGGTTCGTGATCGCTTCGACAGTCATACCGGCTTCGGCCGCCAGTCCGGCGAGGGGGCCATCCGCCGGGCAGACCATCACGCGATCAAACTCCAGGGCGTCGAGCCGGGTAACCGCGTTCATCAGGAGCCTCTCAGCGCCACTGACTTTTCCCGTATGGTTGTAAAAAACAATCTTCATGCGCCTGAAATGTGAGCTATGCCGGCCCTCAGCAACTTAAATCACAGTGAGAAGGTGCCGAAAATGTTGTTGAGACCAACGGACTTTTACCAAAACGCCGGGGCAAAGTTCATTTCGGACTAACTTGCACCGCGAGCCAGCATGATTGCGGGGATCGTGCGCAGCACAATCGTGGCGTCTAAACCCAGCGACCAGTGGTCGATGTATTCCAGATCCAACTGCATCCATTGTTCGAACGAGAGATTGCTCCGACCTGAGACTTGCCAAAGACAAGTCAATCCCGGCTTCACGCTGAAGCGCCGTTTCTGCCACGCCTCTTCCATGCGCACGGCGTCGCGATCGGACAACGGACGCGGCCCCACGATGCTCATGTCGCCCAACAGCACGTTGACGAGTTGCGGGAGCTCATCGATGCTCGTGCGTCGCAACCATTTTCCGATCGTCGTGATGCGCGGGTCGTTTTTGATTTTGAAGATTGGGCCGCTCTTTTCGTTCAGGTGCTCAAGGTCTTTCATCCGCGCTTCAGCATCGATACCCATGGTCCTGAACTTGATCATACGAAAGCGCCGCTTGCTAAGGCCTACGCGGTCCTGCACAAAGAAGACCGGGCCGGGCGAATCCAACTTGATGGCGATGGCGGTCAGCAGCAGGATTGGCGAACAAAAAACCAGCATTATCGAAGCGACGACCAGATCAAAAATGCGCTTGGCCTCAGTACGCCAGCTAAACACCGGAGTGCTGTGAAGCGAAACGATCGGCAAGCCGCCGAGATCGATCGGTTGAGAGCGCGCCAGCTTTTGCGGAAAGAGATCAGACAACACGTGCATCGTAATTCCCTGCTCTTCCAGCAAGACCACGGCCGATTCGATCTGCGAATAATGCGATTTGATGGGCAGGGCGATCGCGACTTCGTCTATCACCTCGTGGGACACAATCCGCGCCAGGTCGTCAACGCGACCTAACCATGGCGCCCCAGCCAGCTCAGCGTCCGCAAAAGACACGTTGTCCACAAAACCCAGCAGCTCGTAACCAAGATCCTGACGTTTGCTGATTACCGAAGCGAGGTGTCGCGCCCTGGCGCCGCCGCCAACAATCAAGAGAGATTTGACGTTGTGGCCGCGCGCGCGCAGCCGGCGAAGATTCGATCTCAACGCCAGTCGCATGCCGCTGATCAAAATGAAGCTGAGCGCGGCAAACGACGCCACCGTCGCGACATTAACCGTCGGCCACTTGCCGAACTGGGCCACCACCAGGAGAGTGACCGCGTTCACCAGAACAGCGCGGGCGACTTCCTTGATCTCCTCGGCCATCGGAGTCAGGCGGTGAGACACATACAGCCCCTGCGCGGCAAAAGCGGCGTGCCAGAAAAGAATCAGCATGAATCCCAGAAGTGCGTTCCCGACTTTGACTCGTTCAGAGAGATACGAAATCAGGAAGTCAGGATTTTCGGAGGGCGAATACCAGTGGACTATGACCAGGGCGAGCGACACCAGGATTAGCGAAAGGTCGCTCAACTTGAGGAAAGCATTCGAGATTGTTGCGTGACGATCAATCATAACTTGGGGCCTTAACTATCGACGCTTAGAATCTGGGAGCTATCAGTGCGGCTACACTGACGAGCCGCATGAACCGTTCAACCTTTGACCACTTGTCGCGCGGCACAAAGACCATGTCGCCGGCCTGTAAGGTCAAATCGTTTTCCAAATCGCTGGTGCGGTGAATGTTCTTCAGGTTAAGCACTTTTACTTCTGCCAGGTCAGAGTTGATTGTCCGGAAGACGACGATCTGAGATGACTTCGCGCTTTCCTTCATCCCACCGGCGAGCATGATTGCCTGGAGCGCGGTGACCTTCTCGCGCATTTCAATCTTTCCTGGCTGGGCCACTTCACCGGAGACCACGAAGTAAGGCTTCTGAAATTCCTTGAGTACGATCGTGGCGACGGGGTCCTGTAAACGCTTATTGGCCTGTCTCAGGATTGCTTGCCGGGTTTCTTCAATCGTAAGGCCCGCAACCTTCAACTCGCCGCCGATTTCAAGCGAGATATATCCATCAGGCTGGACTGTGACGGTTTGATTGAATTCCGGTGTGTAGCGAAACTGCACCTCGAAAACGTCCCCGGGCTGAAGCCGGTAGCGGGCTTCAGTCACGGTAGTCAGACGCGGAGGTCTCTGGTCCTGTGCGTGAACAACTACCGGCAGGATCAAAAGTGAAAATGTTAGAGCTAAGGTCAGGCGACGTTTCATGGCACTCTCTCGAAGTTGCATAGATTTTTGCCAGTGGTCTCCAGGGCATCGCAGACTGAACTGTGCCACTGGAATTAAAGTCTCTTGTAAAGCCATTCAGGCACGGGATAGCGGCGCTTGTTCAGGACAAATCCGAGGAATTTGCCGCCGGCGGCTTCGATTGTCCGTTGCGCGTTGATAACCTCTTCGTTACGTGTCTCGCCGGCATCGACGACGACGACAACTCCGTCGACGCTGTTGGCCAGCACGGCTCCGTCAGTCGAACTCTTGAGCGATCGGCAATCGATCAGAATGTTGTCAAAGCTGACTTTCAAAGCTTCGACCGCATCGAGACCGGTGTCGACTTCTTCGCCCTGTTTTCCGACCCGCATCAGGAATGATCGTTTTGAGTTCTCGTGAACACTGGCCGATTTTCCATTCTTTCGCGAGCTCTTTGACGGCAACATCCAAAGGTTCTCGATGTTTGTCGGATGGCAATTCCAGGGCATGTGCAAATAGTCTTCTACCCCCAGGCTCTGCAGTCTTTCGGAATCGATGACCAGAGTGCGTCGAGAGGTGTGCTGCGCAAGTTCGACGGCGAACAATTTGGCTACGTCACTGGCGCCATTACCGGACGACGCCGAAGTAAATACGATGGCCGTTCCTTCGCGCAGCTTCTGCGAACCATTCTGGAGGTTTGCCAGCAACAACTGAAGGTTGTGCCGCCTGTGACCGGTCGTCTTACGCTGGGCGTGCACCGAAGGTTGCTCAACAATTTGATCCTGTACTTGCACTCTGTCCTTTTCCTTTAACTTTGTAGTTGGGCTACCGGTCGAGTCTCGGGCAACTTTGACTCTTGATGACCACGGATTAGCATCCGGCGGCTGTTTTCCGGAACCGTCGCGAGCACCGGTGCGCCGGAAAGTGCTTCGAGCTGTCCCGGTGTGTGCACCACGTCACTTAACATTTCCGCTGAGAACACGCTGCCCAAACTTAAGAACCCGGCCAGCACGACCCCAATAATCAGATTCAGCGAACGATTTGGCGAAGAAGGAAGCTGCGGAACAGTCGCAGATTCGGCAATTGAAACATTCGTAATCTTTTGACGATCCAACTCGTCCGCGATGCTTGCCTCTTCCCGCTTCTTCGCGTAAAGCCGATAGTTGTCTTCGGCTTCTTTTTTCTGGCGTTGCAGATCGTCGTGAGTGGAGGTGTTGCCTTCGAGCGTCTTCAGAGAGTTTTCGTACTGCTGCAGCTGGCTCTTCAACGTGTCGCGGCGAGCACGGGCCGCCACCTGGTCCAACTTAGCGCGCGATAATTCCGTTTCCAGGTTTTGGCGCAAGGGATTGAGATCCGTGGATTCCTCAACCGCGGTCTTCCGATCGGCCTTGTTGAGCGCGTCGCGCGTGAAGCGAATCTGCTCGTCGACCTCCTTGACCAGACGATCCTCGGGACGAAACTTAGTGAGCAGCTGTGTCCGCTTGTTTTGCAGCTCGACGAGCATCGTGTTCAAACGCTCTGCCGAATATTGACTGGGAAGTTGCTTGCTTTGCGTAATGATGCGTCTGGGAATTGATGCGAGTTGCTCTTCAACGCGGGCAATCTTATTCGTCGCTTCGCTCAACGCCGTTTCAGCTTCGAGCATCCTCCCTTTTGCATCCGCGGTTTTGACCAGCGTCAAATCCTTCTGCTGGCTCAGCACGACCAGGTTGTTGCGCTGCTGAAAATCTGTCAGGTTCTGCTCGGATTGTTTGAGCTGTGACTCGTACTCTTCGGCTTTGTCTTTGAAGAAGTCGGACGCACCCGCGGGATGGTTCAACTTCAAATGCTTCTCCAGGTAGAGGTCGCCCATTTTTTTCAGCACGGCGGCAGCCATCTGGGGCGAGTTTGACAAATAGCTAACAGTAATTACGTTCGCTTTCCGTACCGGGGTGATCGTAAGGTCCTTCGAGAGGCCCGCCACCGCCTTTTCAACGCGAGCAGCCTCAGACGTCCACTTTCCAAACAAACCGCCAGTTTCATCCTTGGCCAATCCGGTTTCGTTGACTACCTGCGTTAGCAAGTCGTTGCTGGTCAGCAACTCGATCTCAGAATTGATTTGGTTTTCGCTGACTTCGTTCTCGACCGTCGGGGCGGCTCCGCCAGAGGTCGCTTCGGGGGTAATCGCGAGATCGACGCGTTGGTTCTTGACCAGAATTTTCATGCGCGCACTGTAGCGATTGGGAAGGAGCAGAGTGACGATGATGGTGCCGGTAATAACGGCGAGAAAGGTGAACAGAACCAGGGCGCGGCGGCGAAATAAAGCGCTTGCCCCGTCCCTAACGCTGAATGAATTATTCCCTAAGCCAGTGGTCAATTGGCGTTTCATAGTTTCCCGTCCGAGGGGTTTAAACGCTGAATTCGCCAATAGTTCCAAGGACTGGCTGCAGATCCCAGCCGATCTCCCAGCTTGAATCAAGTCGCCGGCAGTCATTCAACGCCGGGTCTCAAACCGCGTTGAGAAGAGTTAGATCTTCGAGGCTTTACGATGGTTTGGCTCGATCGGTGGAGGCTCTTCAGGTGGAACCGAAGACGTCGTTTTCCCGATGATTGGCGGGACGAGGTTGTGTCATATTTGCGTGTTTTTACAGAGCATCGCTGCCTGGTCTGATTCCACCCGCTGGCCGCCTGGCTCGATGAACTAACTGACCTACGAGTTGACCCCGTTCTCAATTTCGCTTATTAATCGATTCAAATTAGAGGTTTGGCGGCCGCTGGTGTGGGTCAGTTTGAAAACAGCATTCGCTCCCTTCCCTTTGGGGGAATCTACTTAATCAGGGCTTCCTTTGGTTTGTCGCCAAGTTTCGGCAAGCTAAAGCTTGTCGGACATCAAACTGACCCCCGTAGGCCGCCGCGAAGATTACATCCGATCTGGCAAAAAAAGATGTAAAATCGGGACACGCAAGGGATTAAGCATGTATTTCCGGTGTTTCACCCAATGATACCGGGACTCGGTTTTGAAGTCGGGTGTTAGACGCTTGTGAAGTCCGGATGTTACGGATTTATCCCGGGCAACTCAATCTCCAGGACCCGGCCTAAGCTTCACCATTAGACCAACATGGGCATAAGTAAAACCGATAATCTCTCTGACCTTTTGGCCACGGCTGTCGCCGATCTCCTGATGGGCGACGTCACCGCGCAACGTGTGGAGGCGGCCCAGCGACTGGGACGCACACAAAACAAAATCGCGGCCGCATATTTGATTCAGGCGTTGTCGGACCAGGCGCCGGAAGTTCGCCTGGCGGCAGTCGACGCTCTGGGTGAAATTGGTGATCCCGCAGCCATTGATCCACTAAAACGACTTCTCGATCGCGAAACCAATCCAACGGTTAGCCGCTCGGACATTCTGAGAGCACTCGATCGCATCCAGCGACCCGAAGAGCATAGGCCATTCGCATCAACTGACCAGCAACCGCACCTGTCGCGCAAAGATCTACCAGCCGTGGCCGCCAGTTCTCTATTTAGCACGGCAAAGTCGCTCGACCTCGAATTCTCGCCGCCGCCGGTGCGCGAAGCAGAGCGAGTGACATCAACGGGATTGGATCGTCGGTTCGAAAATGGTTTTCAACCGGGCTCTGACGAAGAAGAGCATCGCCTCGAAGAATCTTTCCGTCGCGCTGCGACCGAAAGACGCCTGCTTCAGGAAGCACGACAACGATCTAGCGAGGAGGCGAACCGCCGTGCCGCTGAGGAACTGCTTGGGCTTGAGGCGGAGGAAGAATCGTTAAAGCGGTTGCAGGAAAACCTGAGGCACCGCCGCTCGCAAGTGGAGGCCAGCAGGGCCGCTGCGGAAGAAGCCGCGCGCCAGTTAAAGGAACTGGAGGACAGAGTCAAAGCCGAAAAGTCAGAGCGCGTCAGGTTTGAAAACGAAGCAGTGCGCCTGGAAACTGAAGCGCGCATCCAGGCCGACGAGGCGCGACGCCGGAGGGAAAACTTGCAGCGTCTCGCGGAGGATCAACAGGAACGAACTCTGGAACACGAACGTTCGCTCGAAAGGTTGACCCGACTGAAAGCGGAGGCCGAAGTCTATTACCGCAATCAAGCCGAGCGACTGGACGAAGAGGAAACAGCACTACGGCGAGCTAGCCAGCAACTGGCGGACATCCGAGCCAAAGTAGTAGAAGCCCGCCAATCTGCTGAGGCCGAAGTCCTCAAACTAATGGAAGCGCGAGAGCGAATTCAGCATGAGGAAGATGCTTGTCGCCAGGCTGAACAGGAACGTGCGGCGCTGGAAGCAGAAGTTAGGGTTCGCGCAGAGGAGGAACGCCGCCGGCTTGAAGAAATGCGCCAGCGCGCCGCTGAGGATCGGTCTCGCGGCGAAGAGGTCGCACGGTTACGGGCCGATGAAGAGAACCGACGGCTGGCTGAGTCAGAGGCCTTACGAAAGCAATACGAACAGGAAGCTGAAGAGCGGGTTGCCAAAGAGCAACAACTCAGAGCGGAGATTGAATCACTTCGCCACGCCGCTCAGGAACAGCTAAGAGCTCTCGACGAAGCTGAGGCCCTGAAGAAGAGTGAAGAAGAGGCCTACGAAAAAGCGCGACAGCAGGCCCACGAACAAATCATAGAAGCGAACCGAAAGCGCAGCGAAGAAGACGCCCGCCTCAAGGATGAACATGAGGCCTGGCTGCGAGTGAAAGAGGAAACGCGCAATCGCATTGCGGAACACCAGCAACTGATTAAGACCGCCCGGTTGCAGGCAGAAGAAGAAAGCAGCCGGCTTGTTGAACTCAAGGAAGACGCGCGGCGCAAGTCAGCCGAGGCTCAAGAGCGAGTTAACGAGGTCCGGCTTCAGGTCGAACAGGAAACGCGGCGCCTGATGGAGACAAACGCGTTGAAGGTTGAAGTTGAGCAAGCCGTCAGACAACTCGCTGACCAGGAAAAGACGCTCCAAAGCGAGATCGAAACCCTGCGCAAAACGGCAGAACAACAGCGCCAACTCGTGGCCGAAATTCAGACTGAGCGCAACGCGGAGGAAGGACGATTTCGTCTTTTGGAACTCGAGCGGTTGAGCATTGAGGAGGCCTGCCGGCTACAAGCCGCCGAGCACAAGATCGTGCTGGAAGCACTCGACTCGAGAGTAACGACGCTGAAAGAAGAGGGACGCCTGGGCATCGAGAAAGAGTTGCAAGTGCGTGCCGAGGTCCAAACACTCGAACGCGAATTGGCTGATCAAGCCAAATTGGTCGAGGCCGTTGAAGCCCAACGCGCGGCTGAAGAGGAGAAAATCCGCAAAGCAAAAGAAATGCTGGCCCAGGTTGAGACAGAAATCCGCGAGAGACTGGCCCACGAGAACGAGCTGCGATTGGCTGAAGAAACCCGGATCAACCAGCTCGAAGAAGAGATTCGCAAGCGTGCCTGGGAGGAAGCAAATTGGCGCGCTGAGCAGACGCTCAAACAGATTGAAACTGAAGAGAAGGCTTTGCTGATGAGGACTGAGGAAATTGCCCGCCGGCGCGCGGACGTTGACTCGGCCCGCCGCTCCGCCGACGACG
>Ga0075418_10006773_pt1 | contig 12913 bp, 12 predicted proteins | sample SoiMetdeltSBSDD2_FD_81776 | JGI IMG/M metagenome (GOLD analysis project Ga0075418, IMG submission 81776) | Bulk soil microbial communities from a Populus tree surrounding site in Tennessee, USA - Soil MetaG P. deltoides SBSDD2 | ecosystem: Environmental > Terrestrial > Soil > Tree plantation...
GCTGGACCTGCGGCGGCTGGACCAGCTTCACTCGCTCGACGAGGTTTCCGGGGAGGCCGAACTGGGCGCCGGACTGACGGGGCCGGAGGCCGAACGCCTGCTCGGCGAGCGTGGGTATTCCCTCGGCCACTTCCCGCAGAGCTTTCAGTGCGCCACCATCGGCGGGTTCGCCGCGACGCGGTCGTCTGGTCAGGACTCCGCAGGTTATGGCCGGTTCAATGACATGGTCCGCGCGCTGCGCACGGTGACTCCGGCCGGGGTGCTCGATCTCGGCAGGGCGCCGGAGTCGGCTGCGGGCCCGGATCTTCGGCAGGTGCTGCTCGGGTCCGAGGGCGTGTTCGGCATCATCACTCGCGTCCGCGTTCGGGTTCACCCGGTGCCGGAGGCCACCCGGTATGAGGCGTGGTCGTTCCCGGACTTCGCGACGGGCGCCGGCGCTTTGCGGGCCGTCGTGCAGACCGGCACGGGGCCGACCGTGATCCGGCTTTCTGACGAGGCGGAGACGGGCGTCAACCTGGCGACTACGGAAAACATCGGGGAGGACCGCATCACTGGCGGCTGCTTGGCCATCACGGTGTTCGAGGGTTCCGAGGCTCATGTCGAGAGTCGACACGCCGAAACCCGCGCGCTGCTCGAGGCGAAAGGCGGCACGTCGCTGGGCGAGGCGCCCGCTCACGCATGGGAGCATGGCCGGTTCGGCGCCCCGTATCTGCGTGACTCACTGCTGTCGGCCGGCGCGCTGTGCGAGACGCTGGAGACCGCGACCCATTGGTCGAATGTGCCTGCCCTCAAATCCGCCGTCACCGAGGCGCTGACGACTGCACTCGCCGAATCGGGCACGCCAGCACTTGTGCTGTGCCACATTTCGCATGTGTATCCAACCGGGGCGTCGCTGTATTTCACCGTGGTCGCGGGACAGCGCGGCAATCCGATCGAGCAGTGGGGCAAGGCGAAGACCGCCGCGTCGGATGCGATGATGCGCACCGGCGCCACCATCACCCATCACCATGCCGTGGGCGCCGATCACCGGCCGTGGATGCGCGACGAGGTCGGCGAGCTCGGTGTCGCAGTGCTGCGGGCCGTCAAGGCCACACTCGATCCGGCGGGAATCCTCAACCCCGGCAAGCTGATTCCGTGACCATCGGCCGCGTCACGATGCTGACCAACCCGGCGTCGGGGCACGGTAGTGCGCCACATGCCGCTGAGCGTGCGGTTACACAGTTGCACCGGCGTGGCATCGATGTCGTCGCCATCGCGGGCACCGACGCCGAGCACGCACGCCGACTGGTTGACGGCGCCCTCGAGCGCGGGATGGACGCGCTGGTGGTTGTCGGCGGCGACGGAATCATCTCGCTGGCGCTGCAGGTACTCGCGGAAACCGACGTGCCACTCGCAATAATCCCTGCGGGAACCGGAAACGATCATGCCCGCGAATTCCGCATTCCCACAAAGGATCCCGAGGCGGCCGCCGACGTGGGCGTCGAGGGAGCCGTCGAGACGATCGACCGCGGCCGGGGAACGGGGGCCGACGGCACCGACAAATGGTTCGGCACCGTCATGGCCGCAGGCTTCGACTCGCTGGTCACCGACCGGACGAATCGGATGACGTGGCCGCACGGCCGGATGCGTTACAACGTCGCGATGGTCGCTGAGCTGTCCAAGTTGCGGCTGTTGCCGTTTCGCCTCACGTTTGACGGGCGTGAGCTCGAAACCGAACTGACGCTTGCCGCATTCGGCAACACGCGCGGCTACGGCGGCGGCATGCTGATCTGCCCCGACGCGGACCCCACCGACGGCCAGCTGGACGTCACCATGGTGCAGTCGGCTTCGCGCACAAGGCTGATTCGCTTGTTCCCCACGGTATTCAAGGGCACCCACGTCGACCTGGACGAGGTGCGCACCGACCGCGCCCGCACTATCACCGTGGACTCCCCCGGCATCAACGCCTATGCCGACGGCGAGTACGTGTGCCCGCTGCCTGTCGAGGTGTCAGCGGTGCCCGCCGCGCTGAAGATCCTTACCCCACACCCCGGCTGAATGTCGTCGGCTAACCGACTCCGCGGCTCAGCCAACTGACCTCAGCCGCATCGCCACCGTCACGATAGGGCTCCAGCGCCTCGTCCCAGGCGGTGCCCAGCACGGAATCGAGTTCGGCGGCGAGAACGTCGGCGCCCGACGCCATCAACCCGCGCAGCCGCATCTCGCCGACCATCACATCGCCGTTCGCGCTCATCGCGCCGCTCCACAGTCCCAGTTGCGGGGTGTGGCACCAGCGGTGCCCGTCCACGCCTTCGCTGGGATCCTCGGTCACCTCGAACCGCAACACCGACCACGAGCGCAGCGCGTTGGCCAGCTGCGCCCCGGTGCCGACCGGCCCGATCCAGTTGGTGATCGCGCGCAGCTGTCCAGGCATGGCGGGCTGCGGGGTCCACCGGAGGTTCGCCCTTGCCTGAAGGGTCGACGACAACGCCCACTCGACATGCGGGCATACCGCCGCGGGTGAGGCATGGATGTACACCACACCCGTCGCCGCGTCGGCGAATTGGTTCGCTGCACGCATCAGCTGCTCCTTCGGTTCCACGAGGGACGTCTTCCCCAACGACCTGGTGAATCCGAATTACAGCTGTGTCATGCGTGTCTATTGTGCCTTGTGAGACCCGTGTTGCGCTAGTTCCCGGCAAATTCTCTCAGGACTTCGTCAGACAGGGCTGGCCAGAGCGGATAGGCCCACTCCCCGAAGTTGCGGTCGGTCAACACCACGAGCGCCATATCCGCGCCCGGATCGACCCACAAAAACGTCCCTGACTGGCCGAAATGCCCATATGTGCGGGCCGAGTTGGACGCTCCGGTCCAGTGCGGCGACTTGGCGTCGCGGATCTCGAATCCCAGACCCCAGTCGTTGGGCCGCTGCGTTCCGAAGCCCGGCAATACCCCGGTCAGACCCGGGAACTGCACCTCAATGGCCTCGGCGTGCATCTGCGGGGACACCGTGTTGGGCCGCAGCAGGTCACTAGCGAAGGCCGACAGGTCGGCGACCGTCGACGTCGCCCCGAATCCCGCCGCGTCCGCGCCGCCCTCCAGCGCGGAATCCGTCATGCCGAGCGGCTCGAACACCGCCTCGGCCAGGTACTGCGCGAAATCGATGCCCGACGATTGCTGGATCGTCTCCGCGAGCACCCGGAATCCGTAGTTGGAGTAGACCCGGCGCTGGCCCGGCTTGGCCATCAGCTCCGCCGAGTTCATCGAGTACCCCGCGGCATGGGCGAGCAGGTGCCGGACCGTGGACCCCGGCGGGCCGGCCTCGGTGTCGAGCTCGGCCACACCCTCTTCGATCGCGATCTGCCCCGCGCGGGCGACGAGCGGTTTGGTCACCGACGCCAACGCGAAGCGTTGCTTCGTGTCGCCGTATCGCGCGACCACACCGGACGGGGTGACGACGGCAGCGGCGGCGGATTCGACCGGCCAGTCGGCCATGCCGTCGAGGGCGGACATCGACGCGAGCCTATGCCATCAAGTCGTGTTGATACGCGTATGCCGTCGCGGCCGACCGGGACGCGAGTCCGAGCTTGGTGAAGATGTGGTTCAGATGGCTGGCGACGGTCTTCTCACTGATGCACAGCTCCGCCGCGACGGCGCGGTTGGTCTTGCCCTGCGCGACGAGAGCCAAGACCTCCGCCTCGCGGGCGGTGAGATCGACCCCAGCCGACGGGCTTGTCGTGCGCCTCGACGGGGCGGCGCCCGCGCCGAGAGCGTCGAACGTCGCACCGGCGGCGCGCCGCTCCAGCTCAGCACCGTCCAGGTCCGAAAGTGCCTCGCAGGCGTCGGCGATCAGCAGGCGGGTACGCGCCCGTTCGTACGGCGCGTCCAGTTCGCTCCAATCTCGGGCAGCGCGGCGCAGGGCCACCAACGCAGTGGGCGCGTCGCCGGCCCCGAGAAGGACGGAGCCAGTCGCTAGTGCGGCGTGGGCCCGCAGCAATGGTGAACCCAGCTCCGTGGCGACTGCGGACAGCTCATCGGCAGCAGCGCGGGCCCCCTCGACATCGCCTGCGGCGAGGAGGATCTCGGTCGCCGCACACAGAACACGAGCCCGGGCGATGGTTTGGTCGGCCTCGGCGAGCAGGCGTCGGAGCTGGGCCGCGGCGACGTCAACGCGCCCCTGCGCAAGCCGTAGCAACGCCATGCCGGGTTGGGGTTCGCACCCCTCGGCGTTCGCACGTTCATAGGCAGCCTCGGCCATCGAGAAATCACCGCGCAACCGATGCAGTTCGGCCTCGACGTAGTGAGCGCCCCCGAGGGTCAATGGATTGATCGGTTCGGCGAGCCGGGCACACGCCTCCTGCGCGACGGTCACGGCGTCGGACCAGTCACCGTGCAGCATCAGCAGCTCGGCGCGATGCAGCAGGCAGTGGCCCCGATACAGGACAAGCCCGCTCTGAGCGTCGCACCACCGTGTGAACGAGTCGGTCCACTGTTCACAGCGGCGAATGTCGAACAGCTCGTAGCACGCGTCGATCGCGGTGCAGTACGCGTCTCCGACTGCCATCGGCGGGATTTCGCGCGCCTCGACCGACACCATGGCCTCGTCGAGCAGCGCCAGGCCTTCGGCGATCTCGCCGAGGTAGATCAGGCACCGGCCCACCCCCATCCGCGCGAACGTGAGCAGCTCCCGGTCGCGAAAACGCTCGCCGATCTTGGCGGCCCGCCCGAACGCAGAGTGCGCCGCCGCGAGGTCGCCGTCGGCGAAGATGCGGACCATGCCGGCCGCGTACTCAAGGAACCCGCGCTCGACGCAGTCGAGATCGGCGTCGTCCAGCAACCGGTGTGACCGCTCGGCCCACCCGCTGCTGCGGGCGATGTCGCCTTTGAACCCGAGCGCTTGGGCGAGCCGCACGCCAAAGCGGGCCGCCCGGGCAATGTCGCCTATCTCGAGGCAGCGGTGATGTCCCCGGCCCCAAAACTCGAAGCTCTCGTCGTCGCGCCCGGTCATGTACGCGGCGGTCGCCAATCGGTCGAGATCGTCGACGTCGAGTCCTTGCTCGGCATCGAGCCCGGCAAGTTGCCGGTACTCCTCGCCCCATGCCATGCCGCGGCTTTGGCTCGGCCCACCCACCCCTCCAGTGTGGTGGAAACATCAGTCGGCGGGCGCGTTAACCGAAGAACGCGACGGCAGTGTCGGGGTCGGCCCCCAGGAACATCCACATCTCGGCGATGCGGCCGCCGACGAATCGGTAGACGAACGCATTGTCCGACTCGAGTGTCTTGCCGTGACGACCGAGCACGGCATGCTCCCACTCAGCCGCCCAGCCGTCGACGCCGACGCAGAACTGCTGCTCGAGCTTCACGTCCCCGCCGGTCGCCTCGAAGACTGGGCGGATCGCGCCGAGGATGCCCGCCACTCCGAGGTGGTCGCCGGCGGTGGCGAACGGGCCACGCAGGTGGAAGACGAAGTCGTCGGTGAACAACGACGCGAGCGTCTCGCGGTCCTCCTCCACGATGGCCTCGGTCATCCGATTCACTGTTGTCACGTTCGGGTGCTCGCTCATCGGTTCCTCCCTCCGCTCAAGCGGTTTCGGTCCGTACGCTACGAGCCCTGCCTTACTCGCACATCGGGCAAACCATGGAAATCGCAAGGCGTGCATCGGTAATTCTGTGGATCCGGCAGCGCGCATCAAATCGGGAGTTCGCTCGATGTGCCGCTCGGGCACCTGTGCCTACGGTCGGACTGACGAGAAAGGGAACCGACATGACGAGCATCCAAAACTCAACCGTGACCGACATCAGCACGGCCGAGCGTCTCAGCGAGGCACTCGCCGAGGTATTCCGTACTGCCGAGATGGGAGACGTCCTCACCGACGACGTATTTCTTGACGGGAACCCGCCGCTGTGGCGGTTCCAGCTGCAGGGCATCGAGGCCTTCGCCGAGTGGTACAAGAGCTACGCACCCAATGGCATGGACGAGGTCACCGTAGTGCGCACCGTGCCCACCGCGACGGGATTCGTCGCCGAGCTCACGGAGCGAGTTCGCAACGACGGCAAGGAGATTACCGGCCGCGAGATCGTCCTCTGTACCGTCCGCGACGGCCGGATCTCCGAGCTGACCGTCTACTGCACCGGCGACTGGGACGAGGAACTGCGCGCCCGCCACGCAGCCGAAGCGCCGATGCTGCGCCCGTGACCGGTCATTTCCTAGCGACGTAGTAGTTGTTGAACGGGTCCGACTCGATCTCGCTGACCGTCACTTCGCCGAATCCGGCGTCGGCGAGCATCGATGTCGCGAGCTGCTGGCCCCACACCGTGCCGAGCCCGACGCCGTCGAGCCCCAGCGACACGCTCATGCAGTGCATCGTCGAGACGGTGTACTTGAAAGAAGACAGCGGAACACCGATGTTGTCTTCCAGATTGCTCGATGCCTTGATGTCCACCATGAGGAAGACACCACCCGGCCGCAGCGCGCGGTAGATGTTCTGCAGCACTCGCGCCGGCTGAGCCTGGTCGTGGATCGCGTCGAAAACCGTTATCACATCGTAGGTTTCGGCCGAGTCGAGGTTGGTCACATCGGCCGCGACGAACGTCGCGTTCGTCAGGCCGAGGCTCTTCGCCTCCGCGGCACCCACCGCCAGGCCCTCGTCGGAGAAGTCGATGCCGGTGAACCGGCTCGCGGGGAACGCCTTCGCCATCACGTTGACGGCGTGTCCGCTGCCGCAACCGATGTCGGCGAGGTCCGCACCGGCGCGAAGCCGATCCGGCAATCCATCGACGAGCGGCAGGATGATGTCGACCAGCGCGGCGTCGAACACCTCGCCACTCTCCTCGGCCATCAGCTTGTGGAACCGCGGATAGTCGCTGTAGGGCAGTCCACCGCCGTTGTGGAAGCAGCCGATGATCTTCTGCTCGACCTCACCGAGCAGCGGGATGAACTGCGCAACGCGCGACAGGTTGTCCGGCCCGGCGGCGCGGGTCAGCACCGCCGCGCGATGCCCCGGAAGCGCATACGTCTGCGCCGCCGGGTCATAGTCGACGACCCGATTCGCGACCACGCCGCCGAGCCACTCCCGCACATATCGTTCGTTGAGTCCCGCGGCCTCGGCAATCTGTGCACTGGTGGCTGGCGGCATTTCGATCATCGTGTCGAACAACTTGGTCTGATGCCCGATGGACAACAGGATGGCCAGGCTGGCGTCATCGATCGCCCCGACAATTCGTTCGGCAAACTCTTCGGTGGTGTCCACCGGGTTCTCGTTCATGGTGGTCATGGGAAAACGCTAGGCGACTCAGGTCAGTTCAATCGACCGTTTCGCCAGGCCCATCCAATACCCGTCGATGACCTGTTGCGGCGATTGCGCTGGGTCGCTGGAAGCACCGAGCGCAACGAACAACGGCGAGAAGTGCTCGATGGTCGGGTGGGCGTACGGCATGCCCGGGGCCTGGTGGCGGAAGTCGATGAGCGCGTCGACGTCGCCGGCGGCGAACCGCTCGTTGGCCCACGCGTCGAACTCGGTCGACCAATCCGGCGGGCTGGCGTCGGGCGACGGGTCGTCAAGGAACGGCAGGCCGTGCGTGGTGAAACCCGACCCGATGATCAGGACGCCTTCATCGCGCAGGGGACGCAGCCTGGTGCCGAGCGCGAGGAGGCGCTGCGGGTCCAACGTGGGCATCGAAATCTGCAGCACCGGGATGGTCGCGTCGGGATACATGACAGTGAGCGGGACGTAGGCCCCGTGGTCGAGCCGGCGGTCCGAGTCGTGCGCGACGGGTTCGCCGTCGGGCATCAGCGCCTCGATGCGAGCGGCGAGCTCGGGCGCGCCGGGTGCGTCGTAGGTGACCTGGTAGTAGTGCTCCGGAAATCCCCAGAAGTCATACGTCAGCGGGGTCTCGGGAGTGGTCGAGCCGATGGTCAGCGGCGAGTGCTCCCAGTGCGCGGAGACGACGAGAATCGCGGTTGGTGTCGGCAACTCGCTTGCCCACTTCTTCAGCTGCTCGACCCAGAGCGCGTCGTCGACGAGCGGAGGTGCGCCGTGCGACAAGTAGAGGGCCGGGATCACGCCCCTAGCCTTCCACCGTTCGCACTAAGTTGTACGCATGACTCAGACGGTGCGCGGTGTGATCTCACGGAAAAAGGGCGAGCCGGTCGAGGTGACCGATGTCGTCATCCCGGACCCCGGGCCGGGCGATGTCGTGGTCGACATCCTTGCCTGCGGCGTCTGCCATACGGACCTGCACTACCGCGAGGGTGGCATCAACGACGAGTTCCCTTTCCTGCTCGGGCACGAGGCCGCGGGCACCGTCGAGTCGGTCGGTGATGGCGTCACGCACGTCGAGCCCGGTGATTTCGTGATCCTGAACTGGCGCGCGGTGTGCGGGGAATGCCGGGCGTGTAAGCGCGGCCGGCCGTGGTACTGCTTCAACACGTTCAACGCGTCGCAGCCGATGACATTGACCGATGGCACGGAATTGACGCCGGCGCTGGGCATCGGCGCGTTCGCCGACAAGACGCTGGTGCACGAGCTGCAGTGCACCAAGGTCGACCCGCAGGCCGATCCGGCGGTGGCCGGGCTGTTGGGTTGCGGTGTGATGGCCGGCCTTGGTGCAGCCGTCAACACCGGGGCGGTCGGCCGCGACGACACGGTCGCGGTGATCGGCTGCGGTGGTGTCGGGGATGCCGCGATCGCGGGTGCGCGCCTGGTGGGGGCAAAGCGGATCATCGCCGTGGACACCGACAACAAGAAGCTCGACTGGGCGCGGGGTTTCGGTGCCACGCACACAATCAACGCGCGTGAGCTAGATCCGGTGGAGACGATTCAGGATCTGACCGACGGCAACGGCGCCGACGTGGTGATCGACGCGGTCGGGCGGCCGGAGACCTGGAAGCAGGCGTTCTACGCCCGCGACCTGGCGGGAACCGTTGTGCTGGTTGGCGTTCCGACGCCCGACATGACGCTGGAGATGCCGCTGATCGACTTCTTCTCGCGCGGCGGATCGCTGAAGTCGTCGTGGTACGGCGACTGTCTGCCCGAGCGTGACTTCCCCACCCTGATCTCGTTGTATCTGCAGGGCAGGCTGCCGCTGGAGAAGTTCGTCTCCGAGCGCATCGGGCTCGACGACATCGAACACGCCTTCCACAAGATGCACGCCGGCGAGGTGCTGCGCTCGGTGGTGGTGCTGAAATGAACGGCGGTCCGATTCAGCGGGTCGTCACCCACGGGGTGTTCGAACTCGACGGTGGCAGTTGGGAAGTCGACAACAACATCTGGGTCGTCGGCGACGACTCGGAGGTCGTGGTGTTCGACGCGGCCCACGACGCCGGACCGATCGTAATGGCCGTCGGCGGTCGTCATGTGGTTGCGGTGGTGTGCACGCACGGCCACAACGACCACGTGACGGTCGCGCCCGAACTTGGCGAGGCCCTGGACGCACCTGTGCTGCTCCACCCTGCCGACGACGTGCTGTGGCGAATGACACACTCGGACAAGGATTTCCGTGCGGTCAACGATGGCGACACCCTGCGCGTCGCAGGCCACGAACTGCGCGCGATACACACGCCAGGGCATTCACCGGGCTCGGTGTGCTGGCATGCCCCCGAGCTCAACGCCGTGTTCAGCGGCGACACCCTGTTCGAGGGCGGGCCCGGTGCGACGGGCCGGTCCTACTCCGACTTCCCTACCATCCTCGAGTCGATCTCGGGCCGGCTGGGCCAGTTACCGGGTGACACCGTCGTCTACACCGGCCACGGTGACTCCACCACCATCGGTGACGAAATCGTGCACTACGACGAATGGGTTGCCCGAGGCCATTAATGGCTACCGTGCGGGCATGGCGGCCGCAACGCCGGCAGGCAGATCAGCGCGCTCGCCCAGCGTCGAACTGACCTCATTCCTGGTTTCCTCGGGCATTCTCATGCGCTCCTGGCGGATAGGCCCGTGCAAGAATCCGGTAGGTGCACCGTGATCGTTCCTGGGTCACGGGGACGGGAGTGCGATGCTGGATAGCGCAGGGCAGCCTGATGTGGGCGCCGGCAAGCGAGGGCGACCACGCAGCGAGCAGTCGCACGCGGCGGTGCTGCGGGCGACTTCCGAACTGCTGCACGAAGTCGGACTGCGGTCGATGACGACCGAGGAGATCGCCGCGCGCAGTGGCGTCAGCAAGGCCACGATCTACAAGTGGTGGCCGAACAAGTACGCCGTCGCCGTGGAGGCCTTCCTGTCGGAGATGATGGCCGAGTCGCATGATCCCCACACTGGTTCGGCCGCAACGGATTTGCGCATCGTGTTGCGCGGCCTGGTCAACTTTTACACCGAATCCAACGGCCGCGTGTTCGCTGAACTGATTGGCGAGGCGCAATTCGACCCGGCGGTGCGCACCGAACTGCACAAGCACTTGATGATCTCGCATCGGGACCTGGTCAAAACAGTGTGGGCCCGCGGGGTCGCCACCGGCCAATTCCGCGCCGATATCGACCCCGACGACGCGATCGACGTCCTGATCGGACCCCTGCTCTACCGTCGCCTTCTCGGTCAACCACACCTCGACGGCACCGCAGCCGACACTCTCGTCGACGTCACCATGCGCGGGCTGTCCGTCAGATTGTGAAACTCGCCGACGGCCGCTTGGGCGATGCACTATAACCCAAGCGACCGCTTTCGGGGCAAATTCGAGTTTATTGACTCAGCAATTATTGCGCATTCATACGTTAGGCCTACATCAGGCGTGCCGTGGCGCACAGATCCTGAGAAGTTTCCTGCCTGCTGGAGGCTTACGCCTTCCCTGTCAGCTTGCTGTAGAGACCGCGAGATCCTCGTGAACGGTAGGCAAACTTGCGAAAACTTGGTGGATGACCATGTCTTTTGAAACACCAACCAGATTTGAGAAACGCGGCGTTTAGATATTGCCAGCTATTTGACGTCTGTGCTAGCCTTCGCCGCAGTCGGACGTCCGGGAGATGTCCGACGCCCGAAACTCCATAACTTCTTCGCGACGTAAAGCAAGGGTTTGACGGTGGCCGCAGCAAACAGTACTGGCGTCTCAGTCAGGGGCGACCGTGCGCAATAGCCCCAGCGCTGCGGCCCCAGCACATCCATGAGGAGTAGCTGAATGGACGTCAACACCGTCAGTGAAGTGGTCCGACAACCGCAGGAACGACCGGGGACTGCGTGGCGGGAAGGTGATGCGTGGCTGGCCGGCGGCAGCTGGCTGTTCTCCGAGAAACAGCCTGCCGTAAGGAGATTGATTGATCTCGTACCGCTCGGGTGGGACTCGCTTGACGCCACCGATGCGGGGTTGGAGATCGGCACGATGTGCACCATTGCGCAGTTGTACGCATTCCGCGGCCCCGATTGGCGCGCGGCCCCGCTGTTCGCCACGTGCTGTGAGGCATTTTTGGCGTCATTCAAAGTCTGGCACTCGGCGACGGTCGGAGGCAACATCTGCATGTCGTTGCCGGCAGGACCGATGATCACGATGACGGTGGCGCTCGAAGCCGCGTATACGCTGTGGGCTCCCAACGGTTCTGAACGCATCGTCGACAGCGTCGACTTCGTCACCGGCAACCATGCGAACGTCCTCGCTCCCGGCGAGCTTCTGCGCAAGATCGACATCCCGGTCCGCGCCTTGAACAAGCGTCACGCACACCGGCGCTTCACACTGACCAAACTCGGCCGGTCGACGATTTTCATGATCGGTACCCAGTCGCCCGATACGGCCGACCTCATGCTGACGATTACTGCGGCGACGGCTCATCCGATCCGCTTGGCGTTCGACTCCATACCCGACGCCGACGCATTGCAGGCGCGTATCGACCAACTGCCCGATGAGGTGTGGTTCGACGACCCGAACGGCGCACCCGACCACCGCCGTCACCTGGCCAAGCACTACGCAGAGGAAATTCGAATGGAACTCGCGACGGGAGCCTCGCGATGACCTACATCGTCAATGGCAACACATTCGACGAGGACCCGCGACCCGGCCAGTGCCTGCGGACGTTCGTACGCTCACTCGGGTATCACGGCGTCAAAAAGGGTTGCGACGCAGGCGATTGCGGCGCCTGCACTGTGTGGCTCGACGGCGTGCCCGTGCATAGTTGCATCACCCCGGCCTTCCGCGCCGAGGGCCGTGAAGTCACGACGATCGAAGGCCTCGGCACACCGGATAACCTTCACCCGCTGCAGCGCCAGTTCCGCGATGCCCCCGGATTTCAGTGCGGCTTCTGCACCGCGGGCGTGATCATGACGGCGGCGACCTTCACCGAAGATCAGAAGAACGACCTCCCCCGCGCGCTGAAAGGAAACCTCTGCCGCTGCACGGGTTATCGCGCCATCGAAGACGCGATCAACGGCGTAACCGCCATCGAGCAAGCACAGCCCGGGCAGGCAGTCGGCACCAGCGTCGGCGCACCGGCGGCCACCGACGTGGTCACGGGGCGGGCCGAATTCACCATGGATACCGAGATCGAAGGCATGCTGCACCTGAAGGTGCTGCACTCGCCGCACGCGCATGCCCGCATCGTGTCCATCGACAAGTCCGCCGCGCTGGCCGTGCCGGGCGTGCATCGCGTCTACACCTGGGAGGACGTCCCGCGTAAGCGCTACACCACGGCAATCCACACCGACCACCTCGTCGATCCCGACGACACGTACATCCTCGATAACGTCGTGCGGTTCGCCGGTCAACGGATGGTTGCCGTGGTCGCCGACACAGTGGCCGCTGCCGAAGAGGGCTGCAGCAAGGTGGTCATCGAATACGAGCCGCTGCCAGCGGTTTTCGAGCCCGAAGAGGCGATGGCACCTGGGGCTCCGCAACTGCATGGATCCGATGACCCGTTCGTCCGCGATCCCGAGCGCAACATCCTGCTGGAACTTCACGGTGAGATCGGCGACATCGAAGCCGGCTTCGCACAAGCCGACGTGATCCACGAAGGCAC
>Ga0075418_10006775_pt1 | contig 12913 bp, 10 predicted proteins | sample SoiMetdeltSBSDD2_FD_81776 | JGI IMG/M metagenome (GOLD analysis project Ga0075418, IMG submission 81776) | Bulk soil microbial communities from a Populus tree surrounding site in Tennessee, USA - Soil MetaG P. deltoides SBSDD2 | ecosystem: Environmental > Terrestrial > Soil > Tree plantation...
CTCGCATCGTGAGGGGGACCTGGTTCCGGTCCCACACCTCCAGCCGGTACTCCGGGATGTTGACGAGGATGTGCCGCTCGCCGAGGTCGCGCGGCAGCCAGCGCCAGCGTTCGAGATTCAGCGCGATCTGGCTGATCCGCTGCTGGATCGGCACGTTCATCTCGGCGACGACCTGGGCGGAAATGATGCCGTCGTCGATCAGGCCATGACGCCGCTGGAAGTGTTTCACGGCCTCCTGCAGATCGGCGGAGTAGCTCGAACCACCGTTGGCGTTCGCAGGACCCTTGTAGTCGCCGGAGGCGGACAACCGCTGCGCGATGAGCGCTACCGCTCGAGTCCTCTGGCCCGGCGCGAGCCTTAGCTTCTCCGGCACGACCGGCCAGGCGCCTTTCACCTCCTGAGAGCGATACTCGGCCAGCATTCGACGCAGCGCCTGGTACTGCGGGTTTTCGGGGGGCAGTTCCCGTAGTGATGCCTCGACCCGATCTTTTTCGAGCGCATCTTCGAGCCGGGCTGTGGGATCGAACTTTTCAGGACGGATCTGCCATTGTTCATCGGCGCGCGCGAGATCCGAGAGGCCGTCGGCAAGGTCCGACGCGTAATTCAGATAAAGGTAGGTCAACCACACATCGAGCTCGCCAGCTTCGGAAGGCTCGAATCCCTTCTTCGACAGGAACCCGCTCGATGCGGTCTGACGCTTCTGCTCGAGCAGAGCCACGTTGTACAGCTGCGGGTCGAGCCCTTCTGCTGATGCGCTGTTGAGAGCCGAGATCAGCTCGGCAACGCGGGACCGTGGCGCGGTCCCTTTGATCCATGCTGGTTCATGGTGCCGCCGCTCGTAGAATTGCTGTGTGAGCTTCCAGAGCTTTCGGCCTTCCGCATCACCCGTCACGTATGGTGGACGCGGCTGTCCCAGTGTCCGCTCGAGCGACGTCCTGACTTCGGATTGGCGTGCGGTGCTCTCGCCGCAGCCGCCTGCAGCCATGGCGGCAGCGAGCGTCAAAGCGATCGTGCAGCACGCAGATCTCTTCTCCATTCAGCTCCCCCAAGGCCGCGGGCGTCACACGGCGTCACGTGCAACCTTCAGCAGGAGCAAAGGAGGTGCCGTCCGCGCCGGCCGTTCAAACCCGTGTTTTGCGGTGATTTACAGCCGTTTGGCCGTACTGGCCAGGGGAGTGTGACGTTGCCTACACACTCCAGAACCGGCAGTGGAGGGCGAAAAAAGCAGATCGACCCGGACGCTGCGCCCCGGCCGGATGTGAACATGATCGCGGCCGGCCTGCTGCACGACATGGCCGCACTGCAAAGCAATCAGCATGCGGAAAGGGCCTACAAGCGCGCTGCGAAGGCGGTGATTGGGTTGCCGATGCCCGTCTCCGATCTCGTCCAGGCGGGCACCCTCGCCGATGTGCCTTTCATCGGACCATCGAGCGCACGAATCATCATCGAGCTTGTCGAGATCTCGGCGTCAAGAACCGTTGATGCTGCTGTAGCAGCGTCGGCCCAGGGCAGCAAGGTGCTGGCGCTCCGAAAGCTGCGGTCTGATTTCCTCAGTCAGTTCGCGATGGAGCAGGCGCTCGGCTCGCCCGCCGGAGCAAAGGTGGTCTCGAAGACGGCGTTCCGCGGCGATTTCCAGATGCACTCCACGTGGAGCGACGGCGGCGAGTCGATCGACGCGATGGCGCAAGGCTGCATCGCCCTCGGTCACACCTGCATGGGCCTCACCGACCATTCCTACGGCCTGCCAATCGCACGCGGGATGACAATGGCGGCGGTCACGCGGCAGCACCGCGAGATCGATCGTCTCAATACGCAGTTGGCCGGGCGGTTCCGGATATTCAAGGGGATCGAGGCCAACATCCTCGCCGATGGCGCGCTCGACCTGAAGCCGGACGAGCGCCGCGTCTTCGAGTTCGTGGTGGCGTCGCCGCACTCGGAGCTCCGCCGCGAACACGATCAGACCTCACGGATGCTCGGCGCCGTGAAGCAGCCTGGCGTCGCGATTCTCGGGCACCCGCAGGGGCGCGTGTACAACACGAGGAAAGGCGTCACGGCAGACTGGCCGCGGATCTTTGCCGAGGCGGCGAAACGGCGCGTCGCAATCGAGATCGATGGAAACTGGCATCGCCAGGACGTTCCGCACGTTCTGGCCCGGCAAGCCCTTGACGCCGGGTGCCTGTTCGCGCTCGACAGCGACGCACATTCGATCGGCGAGCTGCGATTCACGGACTATTCGATCGCGCACGCACGACTGGCGGGCGTGCCGGCCGAGCGCGTGATCAACTGCTGGAGCGATGCACAGCTCGAGGAGTGGATGGCAGAACGGCGAGGCGGGTAGTCCGGGAGCCCGAGGTGCCTGGTGTGGTATTGAGCTGATTCGCGGCGTAGTTAATAAACAGGAGGGCCATGAGTTCAGGAGCGCTTGGTTCAAGCCAAGAACCTCCCGAACTCTTGGCCCTCCTGTTGACTTACCAGCGATCGGATCCGCGAGTAAGTTCTCGAACCGGCCCGTTGCCGGAATCGCGGTCCGGATCCCGGACCGCTGCCCTTCAGCGCGACGCCTGGCGTTTTGCGCCGGCCTGAATGTCGTCGTAGTCCGGCATGTAGGTCTTGAGACCCCTCTGAGGCGTGTTCTTCGAATATCCGGCAACGAGCTGCGCGTTGTACCGGGCCGGATAGAAGTCGAAGGGATCCTTCGGGTCACTGTCGATCAGCTGCAGATCCGCATCGTGCATCGTCAGCTTGCCAAAGCGGACGTCGCCACCCCCGAAATACACGTAGTTGCGTGCCGTGGGTGAGGGCCGCCTCAGGTTCTCCGGCGTGGCGGCCCCATCGTCGAACACCTGCACGATGCGGTTGCCCTCGACGGCCGCGCGCGAGAGGCGGCCGGCGATCTCGGGTGGAGGAAGGACCTGTCCGGCCGAGATGACGATGTCGTTGTCCTGGATCTCGATGCCTTTGCGCGCTTTCACGTTCATCACGTCGTCGAGCTTCAGACCGAAGAACTCGAGCAGTCCCTTGGCGGGGATGCCCACGGCTTTCATCGACTCGCTGTGCAGCCGCATGCGGCCGTCCGGCGTCGTTGAGACGCTCGCCCTCATTGAGAAGGGGACATCGACTCCTTTGTGGAGCTTGCCCTTCATCGCGAGCTGGCCTTGCTCGATTGTGACGGTGAGGTTCTTCACCGGCGCGCCCTCGTACGCGAAGACCTGCTGATTGAGAAGGTTCTGGAGGCTGACCAGGTCGAGCGAGACGTGCGCACGACGGACGCGGAGCACGTATGACTGTTGATCGTCGAAGACGGGCGGTGTCCCGGTCTTGCGGCTGACCATCGTCCCGCGGAGATACGCGATGTCGAGCACGATCCCTTCGGCCGGATGCAGGCGCACGTTCTTCATCTCGATCTGGACGTCAGCCGGAGCAGCTCGCAAGCTCAGGCTCGCCGCGCACAGCAGAGTCATCGCACCGATGAGGCGGATGCATTCCCGCGACATAACATCTCATTCGGGCGCAATGGGCGTGCCGCCATCCCGCAGGCCGCAGCCCGCGGTCCGCAATCCGCAAGATCCAACGCACCTTTTTTGCCCCGCTGGCGCGAATGGCTCAAGCGGGCCACGGACAACGAACCGCGGGCTGCGGGTCTACGCTCGCGAAGCTCGGTAATACCGCGACGGGAGGGGATGACCGACGCGCGGCTCGATGAATCCGGAGGCCTCCCTGAGAGCGCTGAGGTCGACGCCGGTCTCGAGACCCAGGCCGTCGAGCATGTAGATGAGATCCTCGGTCGCCAGGTTGCCGGTCGCACCAGGTGCGTAGGGACATCCGCCAAGGCCGCCGCACGACGCATCAAACGTCGCAATACCAATCTGGAGTGCGGTCAGTACATTGGCGAGTGCGGTACCGCGGGTGTCGTGAAAGTGGAGCGCGATCTGCGAGAGCGGGATCCGCTCAGCGACGGCCTCGACGACGGGGCGAACCTGGCCGGGATGGGCGATGCCGATCGTGTCGCTGACCGCAACCTCGAAGGCGCCCATCCCGACGAGCGCAGCGGCGACCGATGCCACACGAGACGGCGCGATCGCACCCTCGAATGGACAGCCGAAAGCCGTCGAGACATACCCGCGGACCCGCAGCCGGAGCTCGGTCGCGCGCATGCAGACGGCGCGGTAGGTGTCGAGCGAAGCGTCGATGCTCTGATTGATGTTCTTCTGACTGAAGGACTCGGACGCCGCGGCGAACACCGCGATTTCGCTGACCCCGGCCTGATGGGCCCGCTCGAGACCGGCGAGGTTCGGCACGAGCGCGGTGTATCGCGCGCCGGGGCGGCGCTCGATCCCGGCAAAGACCTCGCCCGAGTCCGCCATCTGCGGCACCCATTTCGGGCTGACGAAGGCACCGGTCTCGATCACCGGCAATCCCGCTTTCGACAACAGATCGACGAACGCGATCTTGTCGGCTGTCGCGATCCTCGCCGCTTCGTTCTGCAAGCCGTCGCGAGGTCCGACTTCGACGACGGTGACGCGAGAGGGCATCATGGCTGGAGCTCCGCCAGTTCCTGGCCTGGCTGGACGAGCTCGCCTTCGCGACAGTTGAGGCGTGCGACCGTCCCGTCGGCTGTTGCCCGCACGGGGAGCTCCATCTTCATCGCTTCGAGCACGATCAGCACGTCGCCGCGACGCACCGCCTGACCAGGCTTCACCTCGATGCGGCGGACGGTTGCGGGCATGGGCGCCGTCAGGGAACCGGTCGCCAAAGCGCTGCGCCTTCTTCGAGCGGGCACCGGCTGATCCGCCTCGAACCGATAGACCTCTCCGTTCAAAAAGACCCACTGGATGCCGGCAGCGGCAACCGCATAGGCGAGGGTCTGACGCGTCCGCATCTGGTGGCCGCTATCTGTTCCAGGAGCCTGGACGCGCACGGTTGCATCGTCGATCTGCTCGGCGCGCACCTCGACGTCATTTACTGTGACGCGTCCGCCGGAGATGGCGATCCGGTACTCGGTGCCCTGCGCGTCGCGAACGCGGATGGTGTCGGCCATCGCTCAGCGGCCCCAGCCCCGGAGGCTGCTCCACGGATCACCAGCGGCCGCCGGCTCGGTGGCGGTCAGGGCCCCATCCCGCGTGCCGCCGGCGGGCGATGAAGCTCGCTGCTGTGCCAGGGCCGCCGCCGCCACGGCCTCGGGCGGCGCGGGAGCGACTGCTGTGAGCTCGGCGTAGTGGTCGGCGATGAAGCCGGTGTGGACCGCGCCGCGCCTCACGCCGGGGTGCTCGAGGAGCCGAAGCATGAACGGGATGTTGGTGCGGATGCCGAGAACGGGGAAGGACCGCAGTGCAGACGCGGCACGCGCGAGCGCCGCGTCGCGATTCTCGGCGAACGCAACCAGCTTCGCGATCAAGGGATCGTAGTTGACCCCGACCTCGTCCCCCTCGACCACACCGGAGTCCACGCGGATGCCGGGCCCTGCCGGTTCCCGGTAGAGCAGCAGTTTTCCGGCCTGCGGCAGGAAGGCCTCCGCGGGATCTTCGGCATAGACGCGGCACTCGATGGCGTGGCCGCGCTGGACCAGCTGCTCCTGGGTCCATGGCAATCTCTCCCCGGCCGCAACCCGAAACTGCGCCTGCACGAGATCGACGCCCGCGACCATTTCGGTGACGGCGTGCTCCACTTGCAGGCGCGTATTCATTTCAAGGAAGTAGAAGCGGGCGTCGTCGCCCTCGCCTTCGACCAGGAACTCGACGGTCCCCGCATTGCGATAGCCGGCGGCACGCGCGGCCGCCACTCCCGCCGCGCCCATTCGTTCCCGCAGGCCGGCCGTCAACGCCGGCGAGGGGCTCTCTTCGATGATTTTCTGGTGCCGGCGTTGAAGCGAGCATTCGCGCTCGAAGACGTGCACGATTTCACCGTGATGGTCGCCGAAGATCTGGACCTCGACGTGGCGGGGTTTTTCGATGAGCCGTTCCACGTAGAGGGTGCCATCACCAAACGCCGCGGTGGCTTCGCGGCGCGCGGCGCGGATGAGCGGCAGCGGATCGTCGCCGGCCTCGACCGTGCGCATGCCTTTGCCACCACCGCCAGCGGACGCCTTGATGAGGACCGGATATCCGAGCCGCAGGGCGGTGGCCGCAATGCCGTCATCACTCTGATCGGCGGGCGTTTCGCCCGGGACGATCGGCACACCCGCGCCGCTCATCAACTCGCGGGCACCGATCTTCGATCCCATGCGCTCGATGACGTCAGATGGTGGACCGATGAAGGTCAGGCCGGCGGATTCGACCGCGCGGGCAAATGCGCTGCGTTCCGAGAGGAACCCGTAGCCCGGATGGATCGCCTGCGCACCGCTGCGGTGTGCCGCGGCTATCAGCGCCTCGATGTTGAGATAGCTTTCCGAGGGCGCGGCCGGTCCCAGCCGCTCTGACAGGTCGGCGAGCCTGACGTGCAACGTCCGCTCGTCAGCTTCGGAGTAGACGGCTACGCTCTCCAGGCCGGCCTCGCGGCAGCCGCGAATCAGGCGGACGGCGATCTCGCCGCGATTCGCGACCAGAACCCGTGAGAAGGACCCTGACGGCCTAGTCGCCATCGGGCAGCCAGGGCGCGCGCCGTTTCTCCATGAACGCCCGCATCCCTGCCTGGCCTTCGGCCGACACGCGATGCGCGGCGATCGTTTCAGCGGTCAGATCGGACACATCGGAGGGCGGCCGGCCCGCCACGCTCGCGATGAGCTTCTTGGCTGCGCCCACCGCGCCCGGAGCGGAGCTCGTGAGCTCGCGAACGTAGCCCTCGATCGTCGCATCGAGCTCGCTCTCCGGAACCACCGCGTGAACCAGTCCGATCTCCCTGGCCCGTTGTGCGGAGAACCTGGCGGCGGTGAGAAAGAGCTCACGCGCCGCAGACCGACCAATCTTTGCGAGCGCGAACGGGGAAATTACGGCCGGAAGAATGCCGAGCTTCGCTTCGGTGAAGCCGAAGACGGCATTGTCGGCGGCAACCACGATGTCGCATACCGAGGCGAGCCCGGCGCCCCCACCCAGCGCCGCGCCGTGGACGCGGCCGACGAGCGGCACCGGCAGCGCGTCGAGCGCGAGGAACATCGCCGACACTGCCCGCGCATCGCGCACGTTCTCCTCGCGCGAGTAGGTCACCATCCTGGACATCCAGGTCACATCCGCGCCCGCCGAAAAGACTTTCCCTTCACCGCGAAGCACGGCCACGCGCACGTGTGGCGGAAGCGGGTCCGCAGCCCACGCCGCCAGCTCGGCGACCAGGTGCTCGTCGAAGGCGTTCCGCGCTTCGGGCCGGTTGAGCGAGACGGTCACAACCGGACCGGCCGTCGAGATCGTCAGCGTGGCCATCGGGAGCTCACATCCTGAAGACACCGAACCTGGCCCGTGAGATCGGCGCATTGAACGCCGCTGACACTCCCAGCGCGAGCGCCTGACGCGTCTCCGCCGGGTCCAGGATCCCGTCGTCCCAGAGGCGCGCCGTCGAGTAATAGGGGGAACCTTCGCGCTCGTATTTTTCGAGAATCGGCGCTCGAATCGCTTCCTCCTCGTCGGGTGTCAGTTCGCGCCCCTCACGGGCGAGTTGATCGCGTTTCACCGTGGTCAGGACGCCGGCCGCCTGCTCACCGCCCATGACCGAGATCCGGGCATTCGGCCACATCCAGAGCAGCCGCGGCTCGTACGCGCGCCCGCACATGCCGTAGTTTCCCGCGCCGAACGATCCACCAACGATCACCGTGAAGCGAGGCACGCCGCAGTTCGAGACGGCGTGGACCATCTTCGCGCCGTCCTTCGCGATCCCCATGCGTTCGTACTGCCGGCCGACCATGAACCCGGTGATGTTCTGGAGGAACACGAGTGGAATGCCGCGGCTGCCGCACAGCTCGATGAAGTGCGTCGCCTTCAACGCCGACTCGGAGAACAGCACGCCGTTGTTCGCGACGATCCCGATCAGAAAGCCATGAAGCCGGGCGAATCCCGTGACGAGCGTGGTGCCGTAGCGTTCCTTGAATTCGTCGAACCGGGAGCCGTCGACCAGCCGGGCGATGACTTCGCGAACCTCGTACGGATGCCGGGTGTCGGCATTGACGATCCCATAGATTTCGCGCGGATCGTACGCCGGCTCTTCCGGCGATGTGATGTCGCCCGGGGCCTGCTTGCGGGCGTTGAGGGTCTCGACGATCGTCCGCGCCAGGTGCAACGCGTGCTCATCGTCTTCGGCGAGATAGTCGGCCACGCCCGACAGGCGGGTGTGCACGTCCGCGCCACCGAGCTCCTCGGCGGTGACTTCCTCTCCCGTCGCCGCTTTCACGAGCGGAGGACCGCCAAGAAAGATCGTTCCCGTCCCCTTGACGATGATCGTTTCGTCGGACATCGCGGGCACGTACGCGCCCCCGGCTGTACAGGAGCCCATCACCACGGCGATCTGCGGAATGCCCTCGGCCGACATCCGCGCCTGATTGAAGAAGATGCGGCCGAAATGGTCGCGGTCCGGGAACACGTCGGCCTGAAGGGGCAGAAAGGCGCCGCCCGAGTCGACCAGGTAGATGCACGGCAGCCGGTTCTCCAATGCGATGTGCTGGGCCCGTACGTGCTTCTTCACGGTCACCGGATAGTAGGTGCCCCCCTTGACGGTGGCATCGTTGGCGACGATCAGCACCTCCCGGCCCGACACCCGCCCGATCCCGGTGACGATGCCGGCCCCGGGAGCGTCATTTTCATAGAGGTCCCACGCCGCCAGAGGAGAGAGCTCGAGAAAAGGCGAGCCCGGGTCGAGGAGCTTGTCGATCCGTTCGCGGACCGGGAGCTTGCCCTGGTCGCGGTGCCGTTGCAGGTACTTGGGACCGCCGCCTTCCTTGACGGCGTCTGTCCGGGCCCTAAGCTCGGCCACGAGCGAGGTCATCCGCTGCTCGTTGACCCGGAACTGCTCGGAGGCCGGATCGATGTGACTCTCGATGAGATCCATTCAGAACCGCGAATTATAGCGTTCCCGCCTCTGCCGCCTCCTCAGTCATGAGGCGGCTCCGGCGAGGCAGGCTGAGACCTCGCTGAGACGAAGCCTGCCTCGCCATAGCCCGCCGAAGGCGGGCGGATGCGGGGGGCCCTCGGGCATCAGAGACTGTATGACATCGCGACAAACGTCAATAGACCGACAGTAGCCGCGCGATGTGTATAATTCTTGCGCGTAAAGATTGGCCGCGCGTGTATCGTTCCGGTGTCTGACGGATGTTCTCGCTATGACGACAGCCAAGAAGAAGAACCGGGTGCTCGCAATAGATGATGAGCCCGCCATGATTGAGTGGCTCAAAATCCTGCTGGAGCACGAGGGGTATGAGGTCCGGACCGCGATGATCGGCACCCGCGGGGAGGAAATCTTCAAGACCTGGAAGCCGGACGTGGTCGTCACCGACATGATGCTGCCGGACGCCGACGGCCTGGAGTTGCTCCGGAAGTTCAAGCAGACGTTCGCCGATACGGAAGTGATCGTGATCACCGGGCACGGCAGTGTTCCCAAGGCCGTGGAAGCGATGAAGGCCGGCGCCCACAGCTTCGTCGAGAAGCCGATCGAGCCGGATACGCTGCTCGCGATGCTGGAGCGCGCCATCGAGCGGCGCGACCTGGTCGGCGAAAACCTGCTGCTCAAGCAGAAGCTGGAGGGGCAGTTCCGGTTCGGCAACATCATCGGCAAGAGCAAGAAGATGCACGAAGTGCTCGAGCTGGTCGAGAGTGTCGCCGGCAGCGACGCGAACATCCTGATTCAGGGCGAGAACGGCACCGGCAAGGAGCTGATCGCCAACGCCCTCCACTACAACAGCAAGCGGGCGAAGGGTCCGTTCATCAAGATCAACTGCGCCGCCATTCCGAAGGACCTCATCGAGTCGGAGCTGTTCGGTTACAAGAAGGGGGCGTTCACCGGCGCGCAGGGCGACAAGGAAGGGTTGTTCGAGATGGCAGAGGGGGGCTCGCTCCTCCTCGACGAGATCGGCGAGATGCCGCCGTACCTGCAGACCAAGCTGCTGCGCGTGCTCCAGGAACGGGAATACCGCCCGATCGGCAGCGACCGGATCGTACGCGTGGACTTCCGGCTGATTTGCGCGACCAACATCGACCTCGACATGGCGCTCCGCGAGGGAAAGCTTCGCGAGGATCTCTATTTCCGGATCAACACCATCACGCTGCGGGTGTCGCCGCTTCGGGAGCGCACGGAAGACATTCCGCTGCTCTGCGAGCACTTCCTCGAGAAATACCGTCAACGGCATCAACGGAACGTCAAGTCGATTGCGCCCGCGGCCTATCACGTCCTGATCCGGCACCGGTGGCCGGGCAACGTTCGTGAGCTCGAGAACGTCATCGAGCGCGGCGTGCTCGTGGCCAAGGGCACCGAAATCACGGTGAACGACCTGCCTGAGTCGCTGCGGACCGAGTCGTCCACGACCACTGAGTTCGTCATCCCGCCCCACCGCACGCTGGCCGAGATCGAGAAGATGGCGATCGTGCAGACGCTCCAGCGCACCAACTGGAACAAACAGGAAGCGGCCCAGATTCTGGGCCTCTACCGTCCCACGCTCTACAGCAAGATGAAAAAGCACGACATTCAGGACGGGGCCAAGGGAGCCAGGCGAGCGGCATCGGTCTAGAACCCGGCCCGCGGCCCGCGGTCCGCCGCCCGGGGGCACTGGCATCTGGCCCACGGACTGCGGGCTGCGGACTGCGGGCCGCGGTTTTCGGATCGCCCCTTGCACCTCTGCCGGTCGTATGGCCGGGCATCTCTACGACTCCGCAATCGGGCTGCTCACTGCGGCGGGGGACCTTGCCGTCTTTGCCTTCCGCGCCGCTCGAGAGGCGTTCATCCCGCCGTTCGAATTCAGGGAGACCGTCCGGCAGATCTACGAGCTTGGGCTGCGGTCGGCGCCGCTCATCCTGGTGTCGGGCCTGGCTGTCGGTGTCGTGCTGTCGATGCATACGCGCGCGTCGCTCGAACGCTTCGGCGCGGAATCGATGATTCCTGCGGGCCTCGCGATCGCGCTGGTCCGTGAAACCGGGCCGCTCACGGCCGGGCTGCTGCTCTCGGGCCGGATTGGCGCCGGCATCGGCGCCGAGCTCGGGGCGATGAAGGTCACCGAGCAAATCGATGCGCTCGAGGCCACTGCCGTCGATTCGTTCCGCTATCTCGTGGTCACCCGCGTCGTGGCCTGCGTCATCGCCCTGCCGATCCTCACCACGCTGATGAACTTCTCCGGCATGCTCGGCGGCTTCATTGCGGAAACGATCGCCACCGGGATGTCCTTGAGGCTGTACTTCAACCGCGCGTTCTCCATCATCGATCTCGTCGACTACGTTCCGGCCACGATCAAGACGATGGTCTTCGGGTTCATCATCGCGACGATCTCCGCCTACCTGGGCGTCAAGACCGAGTCAGGCACAGAGGGTGTCGGCCGGGCGTCGACCCGGGCGGTGGTCTTCTCATCGCTCGGCATCATCGTCGCGAACGTCATCCTTGTCCGGCTGATCTTCTTCATCTTTCCGAAGGCGGCGGGCGGATGAGGATCGCACGCGCGAGCGAACCTGCGGTGAGGCTCGATCGCGTCAGCAAGGCCTTCGGCACACGATGCGTACTGGACGATGTCTCGTTCGAGGTGCCCGCGGGGTCCGGGTTCGTCATCCTCGGGAGGAGCGGCACCGGAAAGAGTGTGACGCTGCGCCACATCGTTCGGCTGATGACCCCCGATCGTGGCCGGGTGTTCGTCGGGGCGGACGAGATCAGCGGGCTGTCGGGTGCAGAGCTGTCGCGGGTGCGGCGGACGATCGGGTTCCTCTTTCAGAACGCTGCCCTGTTCGATTCGATCAGCGTGGGCGAAAACGTGGCGTTTCCACTGCGCCGGCACACGCCGCTGTCGGATCGTGAGGTGCGGGAACGTGCGACCGCAAAGCTCGAAGCCGTCGGCCTCGGAAGCGAGTACGACACGATGCCGGCCGCGCTCTCCGGCGGCATGCGCAAGCGCGCGGGCCTCGCGCGGGCGCTCGCGCTCGATCCTCCGATTCTGTTAGTCGACGAACCTTCGGCGGGACTGGATCCCATCACGGCCGATGAGATCGACGAGCTCCTGCTCGGCCTGAAGGAACGCGGCGGCACGACGCTCATCCTGGTGACTCACGACCTTGCCAGCGCACGCCGTCTCGGCGACACGCTGCTCATGCTGCACGAGGGGCGCATTGTCGCCCAAGGCACTTCAGCGGATCTCGAACGGAGCTCCGATCCCCTGGTGCGATCGTTCATGTCTTCTCAGCATTCGGGGTAAGGGCCGCAGATGAAACGAGAGAGACTGGCGGCTGTCGGCGCGTTCGTCATTGGCGGCCTGGTGCTGTTCGCGGCGGGCCTCTTCCTGATTGGCGATCGCCGCCTGCTGTTCACCGACACGTTTCGCGTGTACGCCGAGTTCAGGCAGGTCGCGGCGCTCGATATCGGTGCAAAAGTCCGCGTGGCGGGCATCGGCGCCGGCGAGGTGGAGGAGATTCGCGTGCCCCAGGGGCCGTCGGGACGGTTCCGAGTCCGAATGCGCGTTCGCAGCGATCTGGGGCCGTTGATCAGGGCGGATTCGATCGCGCTGATCCAGAACGATGGCCTGGTCGGAAACAAGTTCGTCCAGATCCAGGCGGGCACCGATGCCGCCGCGGCCGTCGCCGAGGGCGGAACGATTCAAAGCCGGGAACCATTTGACATCGGAGACCTCATGCTGGCGATGAGCGACACCCTCGCGACCGTCAACGCCATGCTGGTCCAGGTCAAGGGCGGTGTGGACGAAGCACTCGGCGCCGTCACCGGAACGGCGATCGATGCGCAGACACTCATGAACGACGTGGGCGGCGACGTGCGTGGCATCCTCAAGTCCACGGGCCAGGTCAGCACCGATCTC
>Ga0075418_10006776_pt1 | contig 12912 bp, 12 predicted proteins | sample SoiMetdeltSBSDD2_FD_81776 | JGI IMG/M metagenome (GOLD analysis project Ga0075418, IMG submission 81776) | Bulk soil microbial communities from a Populus tree surrounding site in Tennessee, USA - Soil MetaG P. deltoides SBSDD2 | ecosystem: Environmental > Terrestrial > Soil > Tree plantation...
CAAAGTGGATTAAAAAATAAAAATGATGTTAAAATAGGCATTATAGGTGTTGGTGGTTGGGGAAAAAATCATTCAAGAGTTCTTCATGATTTCGGAGTATTAACATCCATATGCGATATGGATAAAATTAAAGCAAAAAACCTGGCAACTCGATATAATGTAAATTATTATGGTTCAATAGATGATATGATAAATACAGAAAGTTTGGATGCATGTTTGGTTTGTACTCCAACTAGGACACATTATCCAGTTGCCACAAAATTGATGGAAAAAGGAATCAATGTATTCGTTGAAAAACCATTATCATATTCTTCAAAAGAATGCGAAGAAATGATACAAATAGCAAAAAAGAATAAAATATCATTAACTTGTGGCTATATTGAAAGATTTAACCCTGCTGTTCAAGAGGTAAAAAAAATCCTATCTGAAAATTTGTATGGAGAGTTATTAATGATTGAATTTCACAGAGAAAATAGAATGCCTTTACATATCAAGGATGTGGGAATTATATACGATACATCTGTTCATGATATAGATACAGCAATATACCTTTTTGGGAGTAAACCTCAAGTTGTATTTGCGAGAGCAGGCAAGATTTTTCACTCCTTTGAAGATTTTTCTAATATTATTTTAGGGTTTGGAAAAGATAGAGTTGCAGTAATTTCTTCAAACTGGATTACACCAAAAAAGGTCAGAAACTTTAGCGCTGTTTGCACTGATGCAATTATTAATGGAGATTTTATCAAACAGGAAATAACTATAGAAGATTCTCTTTGCACAACTACTCCCAGAAGGCAGAATTTAGTTGAACCTCTTTCCCTAGAATTAAGAAATTTTATTGAAGTTATTGAAGGGAAACGAGACCATCCAGAGGTATCTCCCGAAGAAGCTACCAATGTTACAAAGATTGCAGAGGCAGCACTTTTATCTAGTAATACAGGAGCTCCTATTTATCTTAATTTAGGATGATTTAAAATGAAAAAATCTATGTTGGATATACTGGCTTGCCCAATAGACAAAAACTATCCTTTAGAATTAATAGAGTTAACGATAAAAAATTTACAAAAAGACAATCTAAAAGAGAATGAACATCCAACAAGTAATAAGGGAAATAACGATAGCAACAAAAAAATTCAAAATGATAGCGGACTGAACCATAAGAATGAAATTCATGACAATGTGCAAGTAACGGTAGTAATTGATGGAATATTATTTTGTAAAAAATGTTCTCGTTTTTATCCTATTATTGATGAGATTCCCATCATGTTACCTGATGAACTACGAGATAAACAAAAAGATCTTCAATTTTTAAAAAAATGGGAAAATTATATCCCTGAACTAATATTAAAAAATTCCAATCCGTGGCATTTATAGGGTATTCTTAACTGCTATAGAATAATGAAAATTATAAAAAAAAAAGGTAATCAAAAACAGAGTAAAATTAGGATTAAAGATAAAAAGAATATTAAAAATAATAATACTAGTCTGAATAAAAGAAAAATTGCTAAAGTTAATAATTATATATCCAAGACAGCAAAAATTGGAAAAAATGTAAAGATATGGCATTTTGCATATGTTGGTGATAAAACCATAATAGGAGACAATGTTATGGTAGGATCTCTTTCTCATATAGATTATAATGTCAAAATTGGAGATAATACTAGAATTGAGGGCTCTGTATATATTCCACCTTTAACAGTAATAGGGAACAATGTATTCATTGCCCCTGGAGCTACCTTTACTAATGATCCATATCCTATGAGCCCAAAAATGATAGGAGTTACGGTCCAAGATGGGGCAATTATAGCAGCAAGAGCAGTAATCAAACCTGGTGTTACTATTGGAAAAAATGCTGTCGTTGGTATGGGTGCTGTTGTTACAAAAGATGTGCCCTCTGAAACCGTAGTGATTGGCAATCCGGCCAGGATTAAATATTCTAGAAAGGAATATGATGAAAAAAAATCATTATGGGAAAACCCTGAGAGTTAGATTAGTATTAACAAGTTTAAAGTAGCTCACTAAGTAACTAATCTCAAGAAAGACCTTTCTACAGAGAAAGACTATTACAACAATTTTTTTCTTGTCTTTGTTGATTTAATGGTATTAAACTACTTCACAAAAAGGATTTGCCTTTATAATAATCGTTTCTGCACTATTATTTTTTGATAAAGAATGAAAATCAGTTTTAGAGCCGGCAATAGATATAGTAGTCTTATCACTAGGATAATTGTCAAGTGTATTTTTTCCTCTTCTTTCTACATCTCCTATATAATCTCTTAACCTTGATTCTAACACTGTATATACATCTATTTTGTCCCCTCTCATCTCGTTAACATCTAACGTCCAGGAAATTGAAATTTTAGTTTTACTTGCTTTGAGATCTCTTTTTTTGAGAATGTACCTTACTTTGTCGATAAGATTTTTAGTGTAACCTTCTATGCTTTTGATCGTACCGTTAACAAGATAAACAAGAGGATTGGAACCATGTAAGGAAGACTGAATTATTCTTAGGTCATGTAATCCATTTGTAATGTCATCTAAATAAAGATCTTTGTGGAAATTATCAACGATTCGATTATCTATACCATATCCAGTTGCAAATTTGCAAACTTCTAGTACACTTGCAATTCCAGAATAATGACGTAAAATTCTGGAAACATAAGCCAATTCGGCAGATAAAACATCAACAAAATTGATTTCCTGATTAGTGAATTTTTTTAACATCTCCTCTAAAAAAATATCTCTCTTAGAGTTGAAGTTACCCAAAAGAGTAGTAGTGGACAGAATAGGACCTGAACTAAGAGGCATATAATAGTAATTTAACTTCTCGCCAACTGTCATACCTGTTGTGTGTTCTAAAATATCAATATTCTCTTCATTCCCCGCTATCCCCGTTGGAAGCGGATAGACAATAGATGTATTATTATTGATTGGTTTAATGGCATCGATAAATTTTGAAGATATATCAATTTTAACTTCGTGACCAATCTTTCTTATTTTAGGAAAAAAGAAGAGATATGATGCAGAAGATATTACGTTATCCATTGAATCTACTTCAAGTAACGGTTGGTCTTCGATAAGATCCGATGCATTAGAATATGTTCTAGTAATATCTTTATTTAATAATATTCCCATTTTCGAAGATTCATCAATAATTGAGACTTTGTGCCCTGCAGATACAATGGATGAAGCGAAGTTATATCCTTCAGTACTTAATCCATAGACTACAATATTTGGAGAAGATGGCACTTTAACAATCAGATATAGAAAAGAGCTCCTTAGTAAAGTTATTCATTTCTTTTAGCTAATAATTATATAGTAAAAAACTCAGTTCTTATTTCATTCATTACCAGGCGCACGGAAAAAGCACCCTAACTAAAAAAGAAAAGTATATTCAATGATGATATTACGTATTTATACTATTGAGAATTTGGTTTGATATACTTACTCCCAAGCAAATAATGTTTTTTAAATATTTTGTAGATATGTTGAAAGAAAATGATCATGAAATACTATGTACTGGAAGAGAATATAGAGAAGCGAAAGAATTAGCAAAAATAAAGAAAATCAATATACAAACAGTGGGTAAACACGGAGGAGATAACAAATATGAAAAATTAAATACAAGTACTGAAAGGGCTTTCCTCCTTTCCAGTTTAATAAATTCTTTCAACCCAGACTTGACCGTCTCTTTTTCATCTCCGGAGGCATCAAGAGTAGCTTTTGGCTTGGGAATAAAACACTATATATTTAATGATTCACCACATGCTACTGCAGTTGCTAAACTAACTGTTCCCTTAGCTGATAGGTTATTTTGTCCTTGGATAATTCCTAGGGGAGAATGGACAAAACTTGGTTTAGAAAAAAATAAGGTAACACAGTATAGAGCACTTGACCCTATAGTTTGGTTAAAAAAAGAATTACAATATTATAATATGCAGAATATTTCCAAGTTACAAAAAACTTTAAAAATTGATAAAGATAAAAAAACTCTACTCATTAGACCTGAAGAAATAAAAGCATCATATCTTGCAGATAAAAATGTAAAGAGTTCTATTGGCTTAATAGATGAGATAGTTAGAAAATTCTCTCATAAATATAATATTTTAATTCTTGCAAGATATCTTGATCAAGTTGATTTTTACAAGAGTAGATTTGAAAAAATGGATGGAACAAAAATAATAGAATCTGTTATGGATGGTAATCTATTATTAAGACTTGCCGATCTCTTTATAGGAGCTGGAGGCACGATGAGTGCTGAAGCAGCATTAATGGGCAAGCCTGTTATTTCAATAACCCCTATAAATTTTTATGTTGAAAGATACCTTATTAAGGTAGGGTTAATTAAAAAAATAAGAAACTCGCTCACTTTAACCAAATATATAAAAAGTATTCTTTCTAAAGATGCACTATTAAAAAACAAAGATAATACTCTTAATAATAATAAAAAATTTTTTAACCAAAACAGCGTAAGAGAGATATCTTTAAAAATTCAATCAGAAATGGAAGATCCCATAGAAATATTCAAAAAATTTCTTTTTATTCCATAACATTATAATTCTAGTGATTTACACGACATTATGCCCGGAAGCCCGGTGGAGGAAATATTGTTTTCCGCCGAGTGTAGCGGCCAAGCATAAAGGCCTTTGGAGCCTTTGACCCCAGTTCGAATCTGGGCCGGGCTATAAATTTTTTATTAAATTCAATAATTAATTATTTTAATTTTCTTATGATGGAAACAAAAAATATAATAAAATTTGAGTTCGGGAATTCTGCCAATTCTATTATTTATTTTTATCTTCAACCAAAGTATGCAAAAGAACCTCTTTTTCCAACTTATTGAATGCTGTATGCAGCATTTCTTTTCTTTCTGATACTGCTTTACTGTAAAACAGAAGTGATTGATCAATTGAATTTACCATTTCATTTTGCTGGAGTGGGTTTGGAGATCCGTAGGACTTGCGGAACAATATCGATTTTTCAGGAGTTGTGTCCTTAATAATCAACATAAGATCATCTACATTTATTTTAATTTTTAAAAGATTTAAAATCTTATTTACATCCTGTTTAGAAAGTTGACTTAAAGAAATATTCTCTTTTTTTACGGCCTGTTGTACTAATGCACCGACTAATTTGTGTACTTTTCTAAATGGAATATGATATTTGATTACAATTTGTTCAGCTATATCCAAAGATACACCATAGCTTTTATTTGCAGAATTAAAGGTATTTTTTTTGTTCACTTTTAAAGTATCAATAACACCTTTCATTATAAGTAAAGATTCTTTGACTATTTTTGATGAGTTTGACAAAAGAGGTTTAAGATCCTGCAAATCTCTATGATATCCAGATGGAAGATTCTTTATTATAGATAGTGAGGCTATTAACATTCCATAAACTATTGAAGTACGTGATCGAAGTATTTCAAGAGGATCTGGATTCTTCTTTTGTGGCATAACGCTTGAAGTAGAGCTGTACCTGTCTGATAGTTCAATATAATTAAATTCAGAAGTAGACCATAAAATAAAATCTTCAGCGATTCTACTGATGGTGCTCATCAAGATTGAAAGAAAAGACAAATACTCCATCAATGAATCTCTCGAACTAGTAGCATCAATAGAATTCTCCAATAAGCCTCGAAATCCTAAAGAGGAAGCGGTATAATTTCTATCTATTGGTATTCCTGTTCCTCCAATAGCACAAGATCCAAGTGGTGACAGATTAATTCTATCAAATGAGGAACTTATTCTCTCCAGATCTCTTAAAAGGCTAAATGAATAGGATAAAAAATAATGAGAAACCGTTCCAATTTGAGCTTGTTGTAGATGTGTATAGAGAGATATTATTGTATTCTTGTGTTCTTTGGATTTTTCAACTAGAGATTTAATAATATTTATAATTAATTCACAAATATCAATAATATCATCTCTCAATTTCATTCTTACATCCAGAATGACTTGATCATTTCTAGATCGGCCTGTGTGCATTTTTCCGCCGATATCTAATCCTATATCTTGAATGACTATTGATTCGACTAGTTCATGTATATCTTCTGATAATAATAGTTCATTTGAAAGTATATTCTGGCTTTTGGTTGATTCAAATGTTATTTTACTCAAAGAAGATAGAATTTTAGATAATTCAGCTGATGTTAAAATTCCAATTTTGTTTAGCATAAGACAATGAGCCTGAGTTCCCAAAATATCATAAATGAGTATATTAGTATCTTCATTAAGAGATGAAAGAAAATTTAATACATCTTTATCTAAATTTTCTTTTTGTCTCGAGCGATACAAAATTCTACATAATAAAGTGCAAAAAGATATAATATATTCATTTATTCTTTAACGATAACCATTTTTACCTAATTTGAATATAGAATAATAAGGTGAATACAATAAATAGTTAAATATGGTTTTTCATAACTTTATATAATGTCTCAAGATATGCAACAAACTCGTAGACTAATTTTTGATGAGTTGTCAAAAATTGTAGATCCTGAAATAGGTGTTTCGATTATGGAATTAGAATTAATTGATAAAGTAGATATTGCAGAAAAAGATGTAAATGTTGATTTGCATTTAACAAGTCCATTTTGTCCTGCTGTTTTTGGTTTTAAGATTGCTCAAGATGTAAGAGATAATATTTATAAAATAGAAGGAATTGAAAATGTAAAGATAAATGTAAGCAATCATTTTATGGCTGAAGCTATAAACAAGCAGGTAAACGAAAGCAAACTTCCTTCGAAGGAAGAGAATCAAGAAAATAAATAATACTACTATCTGGTTTTCTTGTATTTAATAGATTACTATATTTAATAAATGAATTAATTAATTTCTTATTTTTTTATTTTCCCTTTTTTTATTTAACATTCTTTTCTTATTGCACATAAGTGGGTTCCTAAAATAAATAATGTTAGTAAGGTTAGAGCATCATAAAAAGGTTGGTTGTTTTTCATTTAAAATTATTCTCATCTTTTCTGTAAATTCTCTCCTTCTCCTTCTTCTTCTGAGGTATAGGAAGTAGATGATCTGTCTTGAAGTTTTGCGATTTTTTTTTCGCTATTTGAGAATCCCAAGAGATGACTTCTAAGAAGCTGTATACCCAAAGCTGGATCTACTCCTTTCGGACAAACATTGCTGCAAGAACCTGCAAAATGACATCTTGATATCCCATGACTGGTATCAATTACTTTTAATCTATTTGATTTGTCTGTATCGCGTGAATCCGCAAAATATCGATATGCTTGGGATAATGCTTGTGGGCCAGGGAATTTTAGATCTGTAGCTACAGTTGGACATGCAGAATAGCATAAACCACACTTTATACAGTATGAAAATTGAAGAAATTTATCCAAATCTTCTGGTGTCTGCTCATATTCTGTTAGTTCATTGACATCTGGGATATCAGCTTTTTTATTTTGAATATACGGCATCACACTACGATGATGATTAAAGAATTGTGAAAAATCAGTCACTAGATCCCGAATATAAGGAAAGTTAGGTAGAGGTTCACAAGTAATTGTGTTGGTAGAAAGCTCCGAAATCTTTGTATAACACGCTAGCCGTGGAATCCCATTTATTTTCATCCCACAAGAACCACAAGAAGCCATTCTGCAAGAATAACGAATGCCAATACTGCTATCCTGATAACTTTTGGCATCCAATAATGCATCTAATACAGTAGTCCATCTCTTTACTGGAACCTGAAATTCATCAAAATGATGGACATCTTTAGGATCTTGGATTGCATTAATCCTAAAAACACGTAATTTTACAGAACTTTGTGTGTTTTCGGTAGTATTTGATATTTCTATAGCTTCCTCACTTTTTATTTCTCTTCTTTTATCTTTCTTGAATATTTTCATATTACACGATCACCTTCAAATTTAACCTACTGAGAATCCATTTGCTATGATTATCGTTCGGGTTCCATATGCAATTATTCCAATCATTGCAATTATCACTAATATATTGACTGCCCTTTCCCAAATTAGAGTCTGTCGTATTTCGAGTAAAATAACCCTTAGGCCATTGAAGCCATGAATAGCTATTAGTACCAAAATTGATTCTAACAATAGGGCATAAAAGATATTTTTATAATTTAATATGACATTTTCAAATTCTAGCGACATATTGAATGGCATAATCAATCTCATAAGGATATGAATAGCAACTACAAATAATGCACATACTCCAGTAATGTAGTGAATCTTCATTATCTGGCTCTCTCTTAAAAGAGTGATATTTGAAAACCACCTAGTTGTTTGCTTACTTTTATTGCTATTATTTTTGAAATCAGAGGATGTCACTTTATACTCACTCTCCACTAAAAAGAACATTTGCCCCATATAGCATGGCAACCGCGGCTAGAATAAACGCAATCCACAATCCAGAACGTTGTTTATTATTAACAGATGTAGGATCATATGGATAGTCTGGTCTTCCTGGTTTTCCAAGACCTTGGCCAGACTGGGTAAATATCAATCTAATTCCATTAATTGTATGGAAAGTACTTGCTCCTATTACGAGGATTAGAAATAAATGGCCTCCTACAGTCTGGGTCATCTCTAACATTGCAGCCCATGCATCTGGACCGCTCACTAATGAACTAGTCTCATAAACATGACCAATAAAATACACTAATAGAAAGATTCCTGTTAATCGCTGGAACCAGTAAGAAACTCGTTCCCATCCATATATTATTGGATTAAGCCATCCTTTAATGCCTGCTCTATTTGTTCGGTCATTTTTATTGTTTTCATCAATTCGTTTTGCTGAGGTAGTGGATGTCATATCAATATTTCCTCTCCACAGGTGCATATCTTGTAAATGTGACTGGATGCCAAGTTAATTTTGGTTCATCTTCAGAATTATAATAGGCTAACGTATGTTTTAGAAAATTTATATCATCCCTATTTGAATAATCAACTCTTGCATGTGCCCCTCTCGATTCTTTTCTATTTATAGCACCCATCAATACTACTTCCGCTGTCCTCAACATAGCATCAATCTCCATTACATTAGTAAAATTAGTATTATATTCTTTTGATTTATCATCAACATGTTTCCAAGTCGATGCTTTCAGCTCTCTTATTCGTTTCAAGCCAGAAACTAGGGTTTCCTCTGTTCTGAAAACATATGCTTTGTCATCCATAGTGTCAGTTAATTCCTTTCTCACTTCGTATGGATTAACTTGTCCTCTTCCTCTAAATATGCCATCGAAAATTCTTTTTTCTTCGGAAAGGACTTGGTCATGTGATATTTCTATTGTAGAACCTTTTCTATCTAATGCAAATTGTGCTGCTTGCTCTCCTGTCATTCTTCCCCAAACGATACATTCGGATGTTGAATTTGCACCTAATCTATTTGCTCCGTGTGTGCTATTACATGCAGCTTCACCTGCGGCCCATAAACCTCCCAGTTCTGTTTTCCCATCAATATCGGTATGAATTCCTCCCATCATATAATGGCAGACTGGTCTGATTTCTATAGGAGCCTCTATTACATCAATCCCTGAAAATTTTATTCCAATTTCTCTAATTCCAGATAGTTTTTCTTTAATTTTTTCGTCTCCTAAATGTGTTAAATCCAATTTTAAACAATCATAACCTGATTCGTGTTTGAAACCTTTTCCTTCTTGAATTTCCCTGATCATAGATCTCGATACCACATCTCTAGGGGCAAGCTCTAATTTTTCTGGAGCATATTTCTTCATAAATCGCTCATTCTCGTTATTAATGAGATAACCCCCTTCGCCTCTAGCTCCTTCTGTTATTAGAATTCCTGAGGGTAAGATTCCTGTTGGATGAAATTGAACAAATTCCATGTCTTTCATGGCTAGTCCGGCACGGTAGGCCATATCAATACCATCGGGGGTGGAAGAATAAGCATATGTAGAAAAGCTATAAATCCTGCCAGCACCTCCTGTACATATAATTCCAGCTGGAGACTTTATTTTGACAAAATTTCCGTTTTTCATTTCAATTGCTGTCAAACCCTGGAATAAATTATTCTCCTTAAGGATACTAGTACAATACCATTCATTATAAAAATTAATGTTATCATACTTTTGACATGTATCGTATAAAGTTTGCATTTCATAAAAACCAACTTTATCCTGAGCATATGTAGCACGAGGATAAGAATAGCCACCAAATTTTCTCTGTCCGATTCTTCCATCTTTTCTCCTAGACCACGGCATACCCCAATGGTCCAATTGATAAATTTCATGAGGTATTGTTTTTACTAATCTTTCCGCAACATCTTGATCGGCTAAAAAATCACTTCCTTTTATTGTATCATAAATATGAGATTCTATATTATCTCCCTCATCTTTAAATAAAACTGCTGCAGTCCCTCCTTCAGCAGAGACCGAATGAGATCGCATTACTTGAACTTTGGAAAAAACACCTATACTGATATCACCTTTCCCATATGCCGCTGCAGCAATTGCAGCTCTCAAGCCAGCTAGGCCTGATCCAATAATAACAACATCATGTTGAATCGAATCTGTCACTAATTTTATCCCAAAAACGTGTATTCTTATAATACAAATATACTTTATGATTAATTCATGAGAAAATTTCATGTTGATAGATACTTGTATCTTAACATTGTCTATTTAAAAAATACAAAAGAATAACGATGATTAAGCATAGAACTAAAGCATACCTAGGAGGATAAACAGAATATTTTGTTGATTACTAAAATTGGGTTGTCAAGATTTACATTTATTACTAGTAAGTAATTTGTAAATTCTATTATGGTTATAGAGTATCATAAAAGGGTATTCTTTGCTCCAAATACTTCAGACCAAGATATAGTACATAGAGCAATGAAAATTCTTATTGAGAATGGTATAAATGATAAAGACATCCAAATTAACTATAATACAAATGATTTAGAAGAGGGAGACCTTTATATCAGCTATGACCCTCCAGATCTTGTGATACGAACTGTTTACCAGAAGAAGACGAGTGGAATCATAAAGATGAAAAGTATTGCAATGATCACTCTATAGTAGTAATAAAACTAGAGTAGTAAATGATGAATATTTTTATCTAATGATTCTATATTTTCGATCATCTCTGTTCCATCCTTCATATTTTTAATTATCACATTGTTCTTTGAAATTTCATCTGGAGCTATAATTAGAGTAAGAGATACCCCCTTTGAGGAAGCGTCGGAAAGTTGCTTTCGAAGAGATCTATTAGATAAATCATATTCTACACTATAGCCTTTTCGTCTTAAACTGCTTATAATTGAAAGAGCTTTATTTCTAACTGTTTCACTACTATTAGCAATATATACAATTTTCTTTATCTTTATTGGAAGTTTGTTATTATATTGCAAGGCTAAAATTATCCTTTCTATACCACCAGCTGCACCTGCTGCGCCAATATCAGGACGTCCAAATACATTGGTAAGTTTATCGTACCTTCCCCCACCAACTAAGGAACCAATATTAGAGAGCTTGTCGAATACCTCAAAAACAATCCCAGAATAATAGTCTAATCCCCTCACTATACCTAGATTAACTCTTATATTCTGAATACTTCTGGATTCTAATGAAAAAAACAAGTCTTTTAAATATTTAGTACTTTTTAAATTCTTTAACTTTTCATGAGAGCTAAGATCCAAAATACTTCCTTTGAAAGAAGAAATTTCCAATAAATCGCGAAGAATTTGTTCATCAAGAACATCCTTGTATTCTATACATACTTGCCTGATCCCTTTTTTTGGCACTTTATCTATAGCTCTAAAAAGATTTCCGATGGAATATTCATCGTCAAGCCTATATCTGAGTTTAATATATTCTTCAAGAATTCTTCGATCACTTATTTCAATCATTATTTCAAGATTAAGTTTATTGAAAAAAGTAGAAACAAATTCAATTATTTCTGCTTCTGAATCGATATTAAAATTATCATAAATTTCAATGTCCCATTGGTGAAAATAGCGATATCGACCGGCTTGAGGTTCATCATATCTGAAAACTCCACCAAAATTTGCTAATTTTATAGGCATAGGTATATCTCGTTTAGAGACAGCAAATCTGGTTATCCCTATTGTAAGGTCATAACGTAAGGCGATATCTCGTCCACCTTTGTCCTTGAAACTATAAACCTCGTTTATTATTGATTCGCCGCTTTTTGCTTCGAGTGTTGATAATAATTCAACAGGTGATGGTTCGATAACTTGAAAATTATATGAGGCAATCGTTTCATAAAATTTTTCTCTAATATAATGGTTATAAAAGGCATCTTCTTGGGATATATCCCTCATCCCTCTCGGTAAATCCAACTTCACAATAAAAACTCAAAAATCTTGGAATTTAGATTTTCCGTTTTTTCATTATTTTTATAATATGGTTTAAATCAGTTCATTGAGGCATGGAAGAGAAATTTAGATATCTAGACCATATGACAGATCTCATAGTAGAAGCTTATGGTAATACTTTACCAGAATTATTTGAGAACTCAGCTTTAGGAATGATAAATGCCATGTTCGATATTTCTAATATAAAATTAAATCATTCACTCAAGATAATTGCACAAGGACACGATTTTAAAAGCCTATTCTACGATTGGATTGAAAAAATTATATTATCGATATATATTGACAGGATGATTGTTGTAAAGTTTGATTCTTTTTCATTCTCAAAAATTATTATAAATGACTATTTGAAGAATAATAATAATAACAACAATAACGTAATTAATACAACAAATTTGACAGAAATGGAATTTATAGATGCTCTAGGTTTAGATAATGCTTCTGAGAACTCTGATTCAAAAGTTTCAGAAGAAGGTAATTGCATTTATAAAATGGAATGTACTGGATATGGAGATAGGATTGATTTACATAAACACGAGTACAAGATAGAAGTAAAATCTATAACATACCATGA
>Ga0075418_10006777_pt1 | contig 12911 bp, 9 predicted proteins | sample SoiMetdeltSBSDD2_FD_81776 | JGI IMG/M metagenome (GOLD analysis project Ga0075418, IMG submission 81776) | Bulk soil microbial communities from a Populus tree surrounding site in Tennessee, USA - Soil MetaG P. deltoides SBSDD2 | ecosystem: Environmental > Terrestrial > Soil > Tree plantation...
ATTACTTCAGGCCGGAGCAGGAGCAGCCGTAGGGAGCGCCCTTGGCGCCGACGAGTCTCACGCCGCCCCGCCTGCCACATCGGCCGTGTACGAGGCTCTCGGAGTCAAGCCGGTCATCAATGCCGCGGGTACGTTCACCGCCCTGGGCGGATCGGTCATGCCGCCGGAAGTCGTTGCTGCGTGGGTCGAGGCATCGAAACACTACGTCGATCTGGGCGCCCTGCAGGACAAGGTCGGTGCCAAGATCGCAACCCTTCTGGGTGTTGAGGCCGCGCTGGTCACGACCGGCGCGGCGGGGGCGCTGCTACTGGGCACGGCCGCCGCTGTCACTCGCGGCGATCCGAAAATCGTCGCCCGTCTCCCTGATACCAGTGGAATGAAGAACGAGGTGATTCTTCAGAAGACTCATCATTCCTGTTACGACAACCAGCTCACCGACGTCGGCGTCAAGCTCGTGGACGTCGAGACCCCGGCCGACGTCGCGCGAGCCGTCACCGAAAAGACGGCAATGATGTTCTTCATGAACATGTCGGAAGATGCCGGGCAGATCAAACGTAAGGAGTGGGTTGACCTCGCCCGCAAGCACAACGTTCGAACCCTGATCGACGCGGCCGCCGATGTTCCGCCGGTTGGAAGAATCTCCGAGTACGCGCGAATCGGCTTTGACATGATCGCGCTGAGCGGTGGCAAGGCAATGCGCGGGCCAAATGATACCGGCTTACTCCTCGGCCAAAGGGCTCTCATCGAGGCCGCCAAGCGGAACACGAATCCCCACTGCGGCACGATCGGCCGCATGATGAAGGTGGGCAAGGAGGACATGGTCGCGCTCATGGTGGCGGTCGAGCGCTTTGTCAAACTGGACCACGCGGCGGAGGCAAAGAAGTTGGAGCAGCGTCTTGAAGTCATCGAGTCCGCCGTGAAGGATATTCCGACGATCGAGTGCGAACGAATCGTCCCCGCGATTGCGAATCACGTCCCGCACCTGCAGATCGCCTGGGATGAAAAGCGCGTAAAGATCTCCCGCGAGCAGGTGACGCGATCGCTCGCGGACGGTGACCCGTCGATCCGGATCGGACGCGTGGCCGGCACGGGGGACAAAGGGATTCTGATCTCCGCCCTCACGCTGCAAGACGGCGAAGAGAAAATCGTTGCGAGCCAGCTGAAAGAGATTCTCATGAAGGCAGCGAAGTAGGTCCCGCGAGCCGAGCGGGACCGATGGAGACGCACCATGCGATCATTGGTTCTTCCGCTCGTCGTTTGCCTCGGCGTCGCCGGCGTGATATGGGGTCAGGACAAGACCGGCCGCGTCGAGATCGCGATCCACGACAAGGACAGCGGCAAGCCCACACCGGCCCGCGTTCACCTGAAGGACGCGGCCGGCAAGCCCCAGCGCGCCGAGAAGCTGCCCTTCTGGTTCGATCACTTCGTTTGCCCGGGCACCGCGAACCTCGAACTGCCGGCGGGCAGGTACACGCTCGAAGTCGAACGCGGCCCCGAATCCGATGCCTACTCCGAATCGTTCTCGCTAGAAACCGGCGGCACGAAGAAGGTCACGGTCGCATTGCAGCGGAAGGCCGACATGCCCAAGGGCGGCTGGTGGCCCGGTGATTTGCATATTCACCGACCGGTCGGGGACATCGAATTGTTGATGCAGGCCGAGGGGTTGCACATCGCCCCGGTGATCACCTGGTGGAACAACCGAAACGAGTGGGCGAAGAAGGAACCGCCCGCAAACCCGCTCGTGAAGTTCGACGGCGACCGCTACTACCACATCATGGCAGGCGAGGACGAGCGCGAGGGCGGGGCGCTTTTGTACTTCCACCTCCGCAAGCCGCTTGCGATCACGGGTGCCGGCCGCGAATTCCCGTCGCCACTCACGTTCGTGGCGCAGGCGCGCAAGGACAAGGGCGTCTGGATCGACATGGAGAAGCCGTTTTGGTCGGACGTCCCGGCCTGGGTGGCAAGCGGGCAAGTGGATTCAATCGGCCTGGCCAACAACCACATGTGTCGTGACCGGATGTACGAAAATGAGGCCTGGGGTAAGCCGCGAGTCGTTGACCGATTGCCGGCCCCACTCGGCAATGGGTACTGGTCGCAAGAGATCTATTATCACCTGCTCAATTGCGGACTGCGGATTCCTCCCTCGGCCGGCAGTGCGTCCGGAGTCTTGCCGAACCCGGTCGGGTACAACCGGGTGTACGTCCACCTCGATAAGGAGCTCACGTGGGAAAAGTGGTGGGAGGGCCTGCGCGCCGGCCGGTCGTTCGTCACCAACGGACCGCTGCTGCGCGTGCGTGCCGGCGAAGAACTCCCCGGCCATGTCTTCACTAGCAAAGACGGCAGCGACGTCGCGGTGGACGTCAAGGCTGAACTAGCGGGCCGCGACAGGGTCCGCTTTCTCGAGATCATCAAGGACGGTGAAGTCGAGCGAAAGGTCGCGTTTGAGCACTTCGCTCGGACCGAGCAGCTTGGAACCATCCGATTCAAGTCGAGCGGCTGGTTTCTGGTCCGCGCGATCGCGGACAACCCGAAGACGTTCCGCTTCGCGTCAACTGCACCATATTACGTAGAGATTGGCGAAACGAAGCGGCCTGTCAGCAAAGCATCGGCGAAGTTTTTTCTCGATTGGGCGCGCGAGCGGGCCGCGCGAGTGAAAGTAGACGACCCGGAGCAGCGCCGCGACGTACTGCGGCATCACGATGCGGCCGTGAAGTACTGGCAGGCGCTGCTCGACAAGGCGAATACCGATTAGGCCGGCTTTGCGGCTGACTTCGCGGTGCCGGCGCCGACCCAGAGTCGCGCGAGGGTCCCGGCTAGGCCTTGCGGCCAATCCGCGACCGCCTCGACGGTCCGGCCCTCCGCGGACAAGGTTCCGACCCACTTGCCGTCCGGTCGGCGGTTGAGAGTGATCTGGGTTCCTCGTGGGAGCGCCTGGATGGCCTCCCCTTTCCCGGGCAGCGCGGCCGCGGCCTTTCGCCGCTCTTCTTCCGCCTTGGCGACGCAAGCCGGGCAACGGCTCTCTTGGAACTTGGCCAGTCGCTGGGCTCGGTATTTGTCCACCGCGTAGTGCTGAAACTCGCAGACACATCCGCACGCCCGGGCCACCATTGGCCGGGCCACGATCTGGCCGGTCGGAACGCCCATCGATCGCCCTCCCCGCACTCGAATGGCACAAGACCAGTCTACAAACCACGGCCGACGGTGGCCTTATACGGCTGCCGCGACGAATTGTCGCGCCATGCGCCCCGGTGTCAACCGCGTGTACACGACTTTACACGCCGCACATGAATTCCTGTAAACCTCTGGTCGTTCAAACGTGGTTGATGGGGCGAACACCCCGCGATTCTTCGCATGCAGTCCACATCTGCCGTTGAATTCGGTGATTGACGGTTCTTTGGCATCACGCTTGCCAATGATGGCCAACCCCATGCCCGAAAACACTCGCCGCGCATCGGGGGCACGGAATTGGACCTACCCATTGAGGCACTGACGCCCATGCCATTGCTCCCGCCCGAACCAAGCCTTTTCCCGGAAACCCTACTAGCGGATCCGCCGTCGTCACCCGGTGGTGCGGAGCGGTGGTGGGTTGCCTACACGAAAGCCAAGGCCGAGAAAGCGCTGGGGCGTCACCTCCGCGGCCGCCGCGTCGCCCATTACCTGCCGCTCGAAGCGCATCACTGGCGAAAGAACGGCCGCAATTTCACCTCCTTCCTGCCCCTGTTTCCCGGCTACCTGTTCCTTTACGGCGACGACGCCTCCCGCGTGGCTGCCCTGGAATCGAACGTGATCAGCCGAATTCTCGACGTCCCGGAGCAGCGCCGGCTGCTCAGTGACCTGCGCCGGGTCCATCAAATGCTCGCGGCCGAATTGCCCCTCGAACATTCCAACGTCCTGGTGCCGGGCCAGGCGGTGGACATCGTGGCCGGGCCGCTGAGCGGGCTTCACGGGACGCTCGTACGGCACGGCGGCCAGCTTCGACTGGTCGTCGAAGTCACGTTTTTGCGGCAGGCCGTGTCCGCCGAAGTGGAGGCCTGGATGGTTGAACCGTCAGCACGCCCGGTCGCCGCGGCGCCGGGATGAGGGCCGACCGTACCGTTCTGTTGTTGTCCGGAGTTGATATGGCCGTCTGTTTGATCGCCGGCGGGGCCGGTTTTCTCGGGTCGCACCTGGCGGAAGCACTGGTCGCCCGCGGCGAGACGGTCCGCGTGGTGGATAACTTCACGCACGGAGTCCCAGACAACCTTGCGGGCTTGGGTCGACAAGTGGATGTGGTCCCCGGCGATCTCGGCTCACACGCCCTCGTCCGCCGGGCAATGGCCGGTGTGGACCGCGTGTTCCATTTCGCCATGCCTTGTGGCCTGACCCCGCCCGGGCCGTATTACGAGCCGGCGGCCGGTGCGGTCGGGACCTGGCACCTTTTGCTCGCCGCCCGCGATGCCGGGTGCCGCAACATCGTGCTTGCTTCCGGCGCCGGCGTGTACGGCCGGTGCGACAGCTCGCCGGTTAATGAGGACACTCCGCCGGCTCCGTGCACCACGGCAGCCCGCGATGCATTGTTGGCCGAACAGGAAGCTGTTTCGTTCGCCCGATCGTTCGGCTTGCGCTTGCTGCGGCTTCGATTTTTCAACGTCTATGGTCCGCGCCAGGGACCGCGAGCCGCCGGACCGAACGTGCGACGCGTCCTCGAAGCGATGCTCGACGGCAAGCGACCGGTCCTCTACGACCACGAGTTGCCCGAGCAGGACCTGATGTTCGTGGACGATGCGATCCGGGGGTGCCTGCTGAGCCTCGACCGCGACCGGGCCGACGGCCGAGTCTATCACATTGCCCTTGGGCGGACGGCGCGGGCCGAGGAAATCATCGCCCGCCTCAACGCAATTCTCGGAACTGATCTACCGCCAATCCTGGCCGGCCCGTGTTCGACAGTCCCCCCGGCTCCACCGGCCGACGTGATACGTGCCCGCATCGAACTCGGGTTCTCTGCGGAAACCAGTTTGGAAGAGGGTCTTCGCCGGACTGTCGAGTACTATCGCCAGCACGCGTTGTCCGGCGCGGCGCCCGCGACTGAAACGTGGGGCCACCAAAACGGGGCCGGCTGATTCGCACGCGCGCTCAGGTCGGCTGTTCGAACAATCCGTACTTGTGCAGTTTCTTGTAAAAGGAAACGCGGCTCATCCCGAGTTCCCGCGCGGCCCGAGCCCGGACGTTTCCGTGCTTGCGAAGCGCTTCCTGGATTCGCCACGCCTCATCCTCGGGAAGGCCGGGATTGACGTAGGCAGACACCGGGGCAGAGATCGGAGCCATCGGAGTTAAGCCGCCGGTGCTGCGTACCCCGTCGGGCAGGTCCGCGACCGAGACGACGGAGCCGAGGCAAAGGGTCGCAGCCCGGTCGATCGCGTTCCGAAGCTCGCGGATGTTGCCGGGCCAGTTGTAGGCCATCAGGGACCCGATCGCCTCCGGCGAAAAGTCGGCGATTCCGTGCTTCTGGGCCTCCTGGTGCTCGGCCAGGAACTTTCGGGCGAGCGGGATGATCTCGGCCCGACGTTCGCGAAGCGGCGCGAGCCGGAACTCAATCACGTTCAGGCGGTAAAAGAGGTCGGCGCGAAATCGTTCTCGCGCCACTTCCTGCTCTAAAGGCTTGTTACTGATGGCAATGATCCGGGCCCGTAAAGGCTGGGAGTCATTGCATCCGAGGCGTTCGAACACGCGCGCCTCAACCGCACGAAGAAGCTTGGCCTGCAGTGCTAATGGGAGCGAGTTAATCTCGTCCAGCACCAGGGTGCCGTCCGCGGCTGCGGCGAATTTTCCAATCCGGTCAGCAGTTGCGCCCGTAAATGCCCCCTTCACGTGTCCGAACATCTCGCTCTCGATCAACTCGGCCGAGAGCGCGCCGCAGTCCACGATCCAGAACGGCCGGCCGCGCCGCGGAGACGCGTCATGGATCTCGCGCGCCAGCACGGTCTTGCCCGTGCCGGTCTCACCGGTGAGCAGAATGGTTGCGTCCTGGCCGGCGGCACGGCGGGTGCGCGGGCAAGGCCCCGGGCCAAGCGGTGCGTCCGCCACAACGGGCAGGCGCTCTCCGGAGCGGATTTGGTCCCCCCGACGGCGTGGCGTCGGCTCACCGCGGTGACTGGCTTCGTTCAGCAGGCGCACGAGTTTGCCCGAATCCCCGGGCAGACAGAGCAAGTCAATGGCGCCTTCGTGGACGAGGCCGCGGGCATCGCGCACAGCGACGTCGTCGCTGCACACGGCCGCCGTGGTGGCGCGTGGGCACGCGGCCGCTTCGCGCAAGAACTCCCGCACCTGCGCCCCGTCGAGGTCCGGGGTTAGATGAACCAGGACGAGCACAACGTCGTCCCGCTTCAACCGGGAGTGAGCCTTGGCAATGGGTCCGCAAATCTCGAGGCGCAGCAAGTCGCAACTGTCGTGGGCGACTTGAACCTGCCGCGTCAAATGCGGATCACGAGAAACTAGAAGAGTGACTGCGGTCAGCATGGGCAACACGTCCTGGGCAGGCATGGTTGCTGATCAGTCTGTAATCAACCCGCACCTGGGTGGCGCTGACGCGGCGAGGGCTTCAGGAACGGACGCTAAGTCCGGTCCGGAAGCAATGCTGCTTCAGGCGCCCACGACAAGTGTCCGACGATCGCACTGGTTGAACCGGAGAAGTTTGCGAGTATCCGGTTCGGTGGGAGGGCCGGGCGATGTACTCCAGGTGTCCGTCTGTGGTGCAACTGTCAGTTCAGGGAAGGTAAATCCCTTTCAACAATGGCAACCGACTTTCGGAGTCGAAGGTTTGAATTTAACGATCGACGGCCAACAGTCAAGTAAAAAGCGACGCAGTTTACAATTTAGCGCGCCGCGAATCGACGGCGCGAAGGATTTTTGCCTTCGCCGCGCGAAAAAGTGCGCTTGCCAAATGCAGAATAAATCCGGAATCGCGCTCAAGCCACGCGCCAACAGCGCGGAGTACTCGGCCCTGCCGAGTTGTCCCGCGACGGTCGCAGAACACCCCGCGACGCATGTACAGCCATGTAAGCTCGCATTTACAAAATCAAGGCCCGTGTAAACCAGTCCGCCGAGCGTGCCTGCGGCGCCGATTGGTGTGAAGCCGATTCCGAAGTCGCGTAAGAGTTGTGAACCTAGCAGTCTGCGGCGTTTTCTGCCGCGCGGCCGGCCGCGGGACAATCCGTTGGCTCACCGTTTGCTTCAATCGTCCATGGGACGCGCTACTCGCTCACGACACGGCCAAACCGTCGGCGTGAATCAGTTCCGCGCAATTGAGTGCGGGCTGAGGCCCGGCGACGTCCCCCGCAATGAGACGTAGCAGAGCAGGTCCAATGGGTTCTGTAACCCACAAGGACGGAGTACGCGCCGACCAACGCCGCATCTCGACTGGTTACCCCGCAAGCAACGAATGAACGATCTCCCCAAAAACTCGTCGCCGCCACCGTATGCCGCCCTCGTCCCCGCCACCGGCGCGGACGCCATCGAAGCAGCACCCGACCCCACGTGGCCCTTGGCACCGCCGCCCGTGGACGCGTCGGTTGCGAGCGTCGAATTCACCCCCGGCAAAGTACTCCGGGCGCTTCGTCGGCGGTGGTTGTTGGCCCTCCTCGTGGCGATCGTTGGAGCCGGTGTCGCCGGGTATTTTTCCGGCCAGGTCGTCAGTTCGAACTACATGGCCCGCACCCAGGTTTCGGTGCCAATTGACCGGCCCGGGGTCCCATTCGCGGGCCCGACCGAACGCGCAGACGTTACCTCGTACCAGCGACGTCAGTCGGCATTCGTTCGCAGCCGACATGTGCTTGAAGTCGCACTGCAGCAAGAGGGTATCGCCGACCTCTCCATCGTTCGCGACAATACGGACCCAATCGGCTGGCTGGAGAAAGAGTTGCTGGTGGATTTCAACTCGGCCCCCGAACTGATGCGGATTACGCTCAAGGGAAGCCCGCCAGAAGAACTCCTCCTAGTCTTGAACGCCGTACGCGAAGCCTATCTGAAGGAAGCCGCTAACCGCGACGTAACAGACAAGCGTGGCCATCTGGAGTGGCTCCGCAAGCTCACTGCCGAGGAGCAAGGAAAGCTAGACTTGGCCCGCGCCGCCGTGCGGGAAAAGGCGGCGGAAATGAACGCCCCGGATGCCGCGACCGTTAAGCTGCGGTATACCGGCGATTCGGGACAGCTGGCCGCACTCAGGATTGGGCGATTTCAACTCGATCTCCGGATTCGGGACCTGGAAAAAGCTCGCGAGAAACAACTGTCGTCCCAGCCCAATTCTGCCCAACCGGCGTCGGTCAGCCCAGCCGTACTGGCCGCGGCCGTGGAGGAAGCTGTCGCGAAGGATACTGAAATTGGACCCTTGAGAGCTACGGCCCGGCGAATCGACGCGGAAGTGGCTGAGTACAAGCGGCGAATTAAACCGGGGTCGTCCACGCAAGTTCTTGAGGACAAGGAGGCGGAGCTGAGGTCCGCTAACTCCGCGCTTGCAGCCCGTGAAGAGTTCATCAAGGATCAAGTCTCGCGCCGATTCGCAGACGACACCCGCCAAAAGGCAGAATTGGCGGTGCAGGATTACCACTCTCGGCTGGCCGAATTGACAGAACAGATCGCTAGCCTGGGCACGCAATTGGCCGCTGTGGACGAGGAGATTCGCAAGCGCGACGCGGCCGCTCAGAAGGATATGAACGGGCTCGCCGAGTTGGATCGATTGGCGGCTCGTGTGGCCGAACTGGAAACCAAGGTCCGGATAGCCGAAGCGCGAGCCGATCTCATCGGCACCGAATTGACCATGGACAGTCCGCAACAGGCCCGCACACTCGAGGAAGCGGTCATTGTGCAGGTGCCGAACCCGGCCAAGAGGACTTGGGTGCTGATTGGAATGGTGGTGACTGGGTTTGTCGGTGGACTGCTTGCGGTGGCCTATCTCGACCTGCGCCACGGCCGGATTGACTCGCCGGAAGGTGTGGACAAGCGACTGCATACTGGCGTCGTGGGGTGCATCCCACATGTTCCTTCCGAGGCGCTCGCTGCCATTACCCAATCGGGCGCACCGTCGACCGGACTCCACGAGGCCAACCTGTACGACGCCGCGGACTCCTGCCGGACGCTGCTGCTGAACGCACTCTCCGGAAGTGGCTCGAAAGTGATCATGGTCACGAGCGCCCTGGCCGGCGAGGGAAAGACCACGCTGGCGTCCCAACTCGCCATGAGCCTGGGCCGGGGCGGGTACCGAACCTTACTGATCGATGCCGACACTCGCCATCCCGGTGTTCACAACAAGTTTGGTCGCTCGCCGACTCCGGGGCTCACAGATGTCTTGCGCAAGACTCACGCCGTGCAGACGGTCGTCCGGAAGAGTCCTTTGCCCAACGTCGGGATCATTCCCGCCGGCCAGTGCAATCCCCAGGAGGCGGTCGCCCTGTTTCAACTGCGCATCGGCTCGCTCCTGCGTAAGTGCAAACCGCACTTCGAAGTCATCGTCATCGACACGCCACCGCTCGGACTCCCGGATGCCATGGTGATCGGCCGGCATGTCGATGGGACGATTCTCTCCTTGATGAACGAAGTCAGCACGCTGCCGGCGGCCCAGGCCGCCTGCGCCCGGCTCCGCACGCTCAACATCCCGTTGCTCGGGGCGGTTCTGAACGCCGCCCGCGTGCGAACGCCCGCCGGCTATTGATCTGCCCGTTTGCACCCTTTCAGGAAGAGACAGGACATGCCCCCCCTGCTCGTTGACTCGCCCCTTGCGCCTAGTACTGGCTCTCTGCCGGTCAGTCCCGCTTCAGCTTGGCCGCGGACCCGTTCGGACCGCGCCCAGCGCGCGCTGGATCTGGTCGTCGGCACTCTGGTGCTGGTAGTTGCGGCCCCGCTGATCGGCCTGGCCATGCTGGCCGTCAAGCTCACGTCGCGCGGCCCTGTGATCTACAGCCAGAGCCGGCTCGGACGGTTCGGGCGTCCCTTCACCATCTACAAGATCCGCAGCATGACGCATAACTGCGAAAAGCAGTCGGGCGTCACGTGGTCAAAGAAGGGCGACACGCGCGTCACCCGCGTCGGCAAGATCTTGCGGAAGACCCACCTCGACGAACTGCCGCAGCTGGTCAACATCGTCCGTGGTGACATGAGCCTGGTCGGCCCTCGACCAGAACGGCCGGAGATCGTTGCCACGCTGGAGCAGGTCCTCGCGAATTACACGGACCGCTTGGCCGTTCGCCCGGGGCTGACCGGCCTGGCCCAGCTGCAACTCCCGCCGGACACGGATCTCGAGAGCGTCCGCCGAAAGCTGAGCTACGACCGGCACTATGTCGCGAACGGCAGCCTGTGGATGGACCTGCGACTGCTCGTGAGCACCGCGTTGCACGTTTTTCGTCTTCCGTTCGCCGTGTCCCGCACATTACTCGGTCTGCCGGGCGAACCGGAAGTCGAACCGGAGCGGTCGGCGGGGCCCGTCGATCCCAATGCCGACACAGCCGTCCAACCCGTCTGTCCCGCCACCATTCGTGAGGTGTCCGTCAATGCTGCTCGCGCGTAACGGCAAGGTCCCGCATGAGACTTCCAAGAGGCTGCGCGGCGACGCGGCAGTCGCCACCGAGGACGCGTTGGTCACGCTGCGTCAGCGCGTCGAAGCGCGGACGGCGCGCATCGGGATCATCGGCCTCGGTTACGTCGGCCTTCCACTGGCTCGCACTTTCGCGGCCGGCGGCTATCCGGTGCTCGGGTTCGACGTCGATACCTCGAAAGTCGCCAAGCTCAAGAAGAACGAAAGCTATATCGCCCACATCTCCGAGGAGACCCTGCGGGAGATGCGGGCAAAAGGCTTTGAGGCGACCAGCGACTTTTCCCGCCTTTCCGAGGCCGACGCGATTCTCATCTGCGTGCCGACGCCCCTGACCGACGCGCGCGAGCCGGACTTGCAGTACGTCATCAAGTCCGCCGAGGCCGTGGCCAAGGCCTTGCGACCGGGTCAGCTTGTCGTTCTCGAAAGCACCACCTACCCCGGCACGACGCGCCGCGTCATGTTGCCGATCCTGGAGGCCACCGGTCTCATGGCCGGAAAGGACTTCTTCATCGCCTTCAGCCCGGAGCGGGAAGATCCCGGCAACCCGCAGTTCTCGACCCCGACCATACCAAAGGTGGTGGGGGGGCTCGACGAGCGCGCCGGTGAGTTGGCCTGCGGCCTCTACGGGCGAGTTGTTGTCAACGTCGTACCAGTCTCCTCCCCCGAAGTCGCGGAAGCGTGCAAGCTGCTCGAGAACACTTACCGGGCGGTCAACATCGCCCTGGTCAACGAACTTAAGGTGCTTTACGACCGGATGGGGATCAACGTCTGGGAGGTCATTGACGCAGCAAAGACCAAACCGTTCGGATTTCAGGCCTTCTATCCCGGCCCGGGGCTCGGCGGGCACTGCATCCCGATCGACCCGTTCTACTTGACCTGGGTCGCTCGCCAGTACGGCCTGACCACGCGGTTCATTGAGTTGGCGGGTGAAGTGAACACCGCAATGCCGGCCTTTGTCGTGTCCAAACTCACAGACGCCCTCAACGACAACGGCAAACCGGTCAAGGGCAGCAAGGTGCTTCTGCTCGGCATGGCGTACAAGAAGAACGTCGATGACGCCCGCGAGTCGCCTGGCTTCGAGATCATGGAGATGCTCCTGAAGAAGGGCGCTCGCGTCGAGTACAACGACCCGCACATCCCGATCCTGCCCCCGATGCGCCACTACCCGACGCTCCGGATGGCCAGTCAGGAGCTGACCCCCGAGTACCTCGCCAGGTGTGATGCCGTGGTCGTGGTGACTGATCACTCGGCCTTTGACTGGGACTTCATTCTGAAACACGCCGCGCTGGTGATCGACACCCGCAACGCGACCCGCGGGGCCATCGGGGCAGCACGGGTGGTCCGGGCCTGATGACACGGTACGAGCTACCTCTGGCCCCGCGAGATAGGACGGCGGGATCGATGATGGTCCGCGGCCCTCGGCCTCGGGACGTGCCCCGTCCGGGGGGCACCCTGGCGTTTGGACTGTTCATTTTGCTCAACGTCGTCTTGCTCATCCGACCAGCAGACGTTTTCCCGCCCCTGTTCGGTCTGCCCATTTACCAGGCATGCATCCTGGCCTGTCTGGCCGTGGCCCTGCCAGCCGTGTCGAGGATGCTGGAGCGGGAAGGATTGGCGGCGGAGCCGATCAGTCTCTGTATGGTCGGCCTGCTCGGCGCGGTGGCGCTTTCGCACTTGTCCCACGGCCGGATCGACGAGGCGGTCTCGGATTCGTGGGAATTCGCCAAGCTCTTGATCTACCAGGTGCTGCTGATTTCCCTGGTCAATACGCCGCGGCGGCTGCGGGTATTTCTGGGGTGCCTGTCGGCGTTAATCGTCGCCCACACAGCCCTGGCGGTGATGCAGTACCACGGGATGATCGACCTGCCAGCCATGGCAGCCATGTCGGAGCGCTATCTCGACCCGGAGAGCGGTGAGTGGACGACCAAGGTGCGGTTGCGCGGCGGCGGCATCTTCGGCAACCCGAACGACATGTCGCGCCTTCTCACGATTGGGATGATCTTGTCGCTCTATTGGCTGGGCGACCGCGGGCCGCTGGTGCTCCGCTTGGTCTGGTTGGCGCCTCTGACACTGTGCGGCTACGCCCTGACTCAGACCTTCTCGCGGGGGGGCTTCATCGGCCTGGTCGTCGGCCTGCTCGTCCTCTTTCGGGCGGCCTTCGGGACACGAAAAGCCCTCCTGCTGAGCGCGGTGGCGCTGCCGGCACTGTTTGTCCTGTCCGCCGGGCGGCAGACGGACATCTCGACGAGCGAAGGGACCGGCCAGCTGCGCGTCCGGTTTTGGAGTCAGGGGTTCACCGCCATGCAGGAAGTGCCGGTGTTCGGCATCGGCTCGAACCAGTATGTCGAAG
>Ga0075418_10006780_pt1 | contig 12908 bp, 12 predicted proteins | sample SoiMetdeltSBSDD2_FD_81776 | JGI IMG/M metagenome (GOLD analysis project Ga0075418, IMG submission 81776) | Bulk soil microbial communities from a Populus tree surrounding site in Tennessee, USA - Soil MetaG P. deltoides SBSDD2 | ecosystem: Environmental > Terrestrial > Soil > Tree plantation...
CAGCGACGGCGCCGCCACGCTAGAAGAAATGGCGATTGCATGCAAGGCGCTCGGGTTCGAATACTTCGGGGTCGGCGACCACTCGCAGTCGCTGCGCGTGGCCCGCGGACTCTCCATCCACGCAGTGCAAACCCAGCACCGCGAAATCGACGCCCTCAACCAACGCCTCTCCGGTATCCACATCGTGAAGGGGATTGAATGCGACATCCTGGAAGACGGGTCACTGGATTACCCAGACGAGGTTCTGACGTGGTTCGATTACGTTGTGGTCAGCGTCCATACGCTCTTCGGAATGCCGCCGGAGAAGATGACCGCGCGTGTTTGCAAGGCTTTGAGCCACCCGGCGACCACCATCCTCGGCCACGCGACCGGGCGACTACTCCTCCGCCGCGAGGGGTACAAACTTGACTTGGAAGAGGTCTTCCGCGTTGCGGCCGAGAACGACAAGATGATCGAGATCAACGCCCAGCCGACCCGCCTGGACGTCGACTGGATAGCCGTCCGCCGGGCGAAGGCGATGGGCATCCCGATCGTCATCAATCCCGACGCACACACGACCGGGGAATTGGCGCTTTACGAGTACGGAGTGGATGTGGCCCGTCGCGGCTGGTTGGAGAAGGACGATGTAGTCAACACGCGGTCGCTGAAGGAAGTGATGAAGGAGTTCGAAAGGCGGAAGGCCAGCACTGCGTGACCGGCTAGCTGAGTCGATACTTCGGATTGGCGTCGTGGTATCTCTTTACGCGATCCTCGCGCGTCACCGCATCCGCGAAGAAATGCATCGTCTCCACGAGTCGATCGTCCGGTTCAGAGCAACTGAACCGGATGAATCCGTTGCCGTATTCGCCGAAGCACTCCCCACCGAGACACGCCACACCCTTCTTGTCGTCGGCCCCTTCAAGCAAGTACATCGCCAGGCCGTGCGACCGCAGGCCCAGCCGTCGGCATATCGCGGACACGTTTGGAAACACGTAAAAGGTGCCTGCCGGCATCTGCACTGTCACGCCATCCACCTTCCGGAGTTCGCGTACCAGCAACTCGACTTTTTTCTGAAACTTCGCCATGGTCGCGTCGCGTTCCGCGGCGTCATTCTTCAGGGCCGCGAGTCCGGCAAACTGCGCGATGGGCGGTACGCACGAGAGCGAGGTATTGATCATCTTGCCGATCAGTTCAACGTTCCGCGCGGAACTGATGGCATAACCCAACCGCCAGCCGCTCATGCTATACGACTTGCTGAACGTATAAGCACCGACACATTGGTCCATCATTCCCGGTTCGGCCAAAATCGACCGGTGCTCGTCCTGCCACACCATGTGGCAGTAGGGCTCGTCGCTGAAGACCGCCACGTTGCGTCCGCGAACCAGGTCCGCAATTGCCTCCAGGTCTTGTTTCGACGCGACGCCGCCTGTGGGGTTATGCGGTGAATTCAGAAAGACCGCCTTCGGCCGCTTGGACTTCTTGAGGAAATCGGCGACGAGGTTTGGGTCTGGACGGAATGAGTTTGCCTCTTGAAGCGGTGCGAACACGGGCACCCCGCCCCGCCGGCGGACATTTGGCTCGAACGTCGGGAACTGCGGTGAGAACAAGAGTACTTCGTCGCCCGGCTCAACAAACAACTCGCAAAAAAACTGCTCGAACACTTTGGCGCCGGGACCGACGACGACGTTCTCGGGACCGGCGGGGACATGAAACTCCCGCCGCACGGTCTCGGCAATTTGCTCGCGGAACTCCGGCATTCCGAGAGACGCACAATATCGCGTCTGCCCATCCGCGATGGCCTTGGTTCCAGCCGCGAGTGCCGAGTGCGTGCTCGGGAACGGGCTGTCGCCGATCTGCAACTCGATGACATCTTTCCCTTTCCCCTTCAGGCGCTTGGCAACCGCCAATACGTCGAACGCGGTCTCCGTGTTGAGGCCCAGGGCAAAGGACGAGTAGGCCGGGGTGGAGTTGCTCATGGCGAAACGCGAGGCCATCGGAATGAAAAAGGCGGGCCGAGGAACGCTTCCTCTCGCCCGCCTATGTGATTGTAGATGGTTCGGTCGCTAAACGAGATCGCCACGCCACAGTCGCAGCGGCCAAATCACGAAAATCCTACTTCGATGATATGGTCTGGTGCAGTGGTCGAAGCACGTTCGGAACAACGTACGCTTCCACCAACTCCTGGGCCATTTTCCGCTGATTATGGTACGACTCGACAAACGATCCCGGTGCCGACTTGCCCCACACTTGGTTGACCATGAAGTACACGCTGATGGGGGCTTCCGGGTACTGCCCGGATTGCACCTGGAAGGTGTTGGTCCGCGACTCGAGCCACAGCCGGGCTTGCAGTCGGCACTTGTCGTCGAGCGCAACCACCATCGACGGCTCGTAATGCAGGGTCCTCGCGCCGGCGTGCTGCATAAGTGACTCAAATGGCGTGTTCGGCGCCAGTGCCTCCGCGATCACCTCGTCGTGATTTCCCTGGTAGGCGAAGTCAAACGAAAAGACAACTTCGAGCGAGTCGCAATTCAGGGCAGTGAGATCCAGGTGATACGGCGCCAGGTCAAGGATCCTCTCGTGTTGCCGGTCCGCGTCTTCGAGCGTCGCGGGATTGGTAAAGGCGCTGACCAGCCGCCGGGTATCAAGTGCCACGGACCGGACGCTCTCCTGTTCCCGGTCCACTTCCAAGACGAACTCGCCGGACTCCCGGCGCTCGAACTCGGTCATTTCCGGGTATGCCTTCTGAACCGAGTCAAAGAAGTGTAGCACCGTCTCCGACGCACTCGGCAGGTCCACCTTGGTGTTGAGGTAGACGTATACGCCGAAGTCGTCGCAGAGGGCGGAGAAGGGATTCATGGGCCTCTCCATACTGGGCGAGGGGAGGCCACCGCCGAGATGCACCGCCCTAGTTCATTGTTCGGCGTTCGGCTAGGGGATACAAGGTCAGCAGACAGGGCGAACCGGGAGCGTAAGCGACCGGAGGATTTTGCCCTCCTCCGGTCGCTTACGCTCCCGGTTCGCCGCGTTTCTTACGCCGCCAGCCGGGCGACTTTCGCGGTCGTGGCCGGGACTTTCAGGGTGGTCTGGTGCTCCCAGGTACCGGCGTCCGGGGCGCCGTGCCAGCGCTGGAGCGAGATGGACGCGACCTGTTCCCGCTCCTCGTCGTCCAGGAGGTCGTGGAACGACTCGACGTACCCCTGGCGGACCTGGGTCGAGGAGCGGCCGATTAGAAGAAGCGCTTCGCGGCCGTCCTCAAAGCGGGCCATCGCGCGCCAACCCTGGGCCTTGCTCTCGGTCTGGTAGAACATGTGTGACCCTCCTTGGTCAGAAGACGTGCGGGCTGTCAAGTGGGACGGGTAGGGTCGCAAAATGCCGGGCAGCTGTCAAGGGTGTGAATGTAAATTTTCCCTCAAGTGAGCCGATGCATTTTGAATGCCGTTCGCCTACCGGGCGCGGTAAACGATTCGTCCGCGCGTCAGGTCATAGGGAGAAATCTCTACCTTCACCCGATCGCCCGGAATGATGCGAATAAAGTTCTTGCGCATACGTCCGGCCACGTGAGCAATGACCTCGCCGCCGATATCCAGTTCGACGCGGAACTGCGTGTTGGCCAGCGCCTCTTTGACGCGACCCTCCACTTCGATCGACTCTTCTTTGGCCATGTCGAACGTCAACCTCCCCGCACCGGATAGAGAAGAACCCGGCCCAAAAGGGCCGGGTTCCACACGTCGGTTGCCAATTCATTGTATGCGCTTAGTACCGGCCGCCGCGGCCGCCGTAGCCGCCGCCGCCACCACCCCGACCGCCGCCGTACCCACCGCCGCCTCCTCCGCCACCACCAAATCCGCCGCCTCCCTGGCGCGGCTCACGAGGTCGGGCCTCGTTCACGGTCAGAGGACGGCCCTGGAAGTTGAAATTGTTGAGCGCTTCCACGGCCGTTTTGGCCTCGGACTCGTTGGCCATTTCGACGAACCCGAAGCCGCGTGACCGGCCGGTCTCGCGGTCCAGGATCACCTGGGCGCGGGCCACGGTCCCGTGCTGGCTGAAAAGCTGCATCAGGTCGTCGTTGGTGCAGCCCCACGCGAGGTTGCCCACATAAATGTTCACCATCGTCACACCTTCTCCGAGGCGGCCGGGTTGTGCCGCCCAACGCCCGCCCGCGGAGTCGGAGAGGCCGCGGGGCCGGGCACCCTAGCAAAACAGGGATACGGGTTAGTACGGTGCCGGGTCGTCAATAGCTCCGGCGGGGGCGTTGCTCAGTCGCGGCGAGCGGGCGCGACACCGGCTAGATGGGAAGTGGGCTTGTTCGATCACCAAGAGAGTGAGCCGTCGCCCGACCTGAGGAGGTGTTCCGATTCCGACGAATCTCAACCAACTCACCAGGGTCCCAATCTGTCAAGTGAAGAATATACCCTCGTCATCCACGCCTGCAAGCGATTTTTTCCGCGAAGTCCAAAAATCAGTAAAGTCCGGAACCGTAAGGTGATCAGCCATTTTGCGCGCCACGTCACTCGACCGCGACGAAGAAATCGGTCGCGCGTGGCACGCCGGTTTTGCCGGCTGGTTGGGATTGTCCGGCCCGCTTCATCGCGAAACGTCGCGCCATAACATATCGTCCAACTCACCGCGGACTTGCGAGTCGCTCACGCGCCCGGATGCCAGCGCCATGACGTCCTTCAACCTGAGCAAATTGCTCCATCCCCTCCCCGAACGCGAATTCCTCAAGCAGTACCTGCATCGCAACTTTCTGCACGTCCCGGGCCCGCCGGGTAAATTCCACCTCTTGTTTACCTGGGACGACTTGAACCGCATCTTCGAGGAGCACCGACTCGAGCCGCCGCTCGTCATGCTCCGCAAGGACGGCCAGGACATCGACCCGGCGGAATATCTCAATCACATTCGGACACCGTACGAGAATTCGCTACCGATTATTAACCCCGGCAAGCTGGCCGCGCTGATGCGCGACGGGGCGACGCTGTCGCTCCACGAAATGCACTGGATCCACCGGCCGCTCAACTTGCTCCTCGGGAATCTGGGGCGGCAATTCACCGGGCCGTGCGACGTCATCCTGTTCGCCTCGTTTGGCAGCACGCCGGCCATCGCCCCGCATGAGGACGGCGATGACCAATTCATCCTGCAGCTCGCCGGCCGTAAGTACTGGCACGTGTACGGCCCGAACGAGCCCAACCCGATCCGAAAACCGATCTGGCATGAGTCCACGGAACCGAAACGCCCGCCGATTTGGGAGGGGATGTTGAACGCGGGGGACGTCCTGTACATGCCCCGTGGATGGTGGCACGAGGTACGGTCGGTCAACGAGCCCTCCCTGCACCTGGCGGTCGGACTGCCGGTGAACACGCCGATGGACTTAATCCACTGGGCGCTGCCGGTTTTGGCCAAGCAGGATTTGCTGCGGGAGAACCTGCCCCGATTTGGCGACCGCGCGACCCGGCGGGCCTTCCGCGAGCGAATGATTGCTGCGATCAACAGCGCTCTACATGTGGATATCCTCGACGACTACTTCCACGGTGTGGACGCCGACGCCCGACCCGCGATCGCCAATCCGACGTTCCCGTGGAGTGCCTCCGCAGATAGTTCGTTGCCGGAAAACTCGCACACGCCCGTGCGGTTCACAGGGCTCGGTTGGTCCGAGTTGGAGGGAGATGGCAAGGAGTTCACGTTCAGGAGTTTAGGCCGGGATTGGACGTACCCCCGCGCGGCCGGGCGGTTCCTGCGGCCGCTGCTAGACGGCCAAGTGCTCGCGCTTGGCCAAGTACGCCAACTTGCCCGAAAAGAACTTGGTCCACAAGAAACGGACCGCGTCATCCGTGACGCGGTCCGCAGCGGGCTGCTCACCTTTGGCTAGTCAAGTCACAAACTTCTTTGCACCCTATAACCCAGGCGCTGTCAATCCGATCGGTTCCTCAATCGACACGGCTGGCGGCTCGGTCAGCTGCCTCGGCGCCAAGGGAGCGACACCGGCTAGCACGCTGCTAATTAACGGCCGCTCGATCGACGGCGGTGCCGGCGGCGCGGCATTTGGCTTGTTTGATGCGACCACCGGCGCCCGGCCGAAATCGAACGAAATTGGCGGAGGAGTAACCCCCAACCGCTGAGCAAAGCTCGGGGCGGCCCCCGACCGACCGCCTGCGCGGAACCCGGCGCCACCGCCACCGCGGACCCGGTGGATCTCGTAAACCGCCCCGTCCGTGAGGGACACCACGAACAGGTTCCCGTTCGGCCCGGTCTGGATGTCGGTTGCGACGCCGAAGTTCCGGCCGAATAACAGGCTCTCGCTTTCGACGAGAGCCCGAGCGTTGGCGGCGGGGTCGGTCGGCGAGGGCTTGTCCAGGTTATCAGCGATGCGGTCCGCCAGCCGCGGGTCGTCCACGGCAATCTTTCGACGGTTGCCGGTCAAGTTGAAATGCCAGAGGAAGCCGCCCTCGAGGAACGGCCGGGCAGCGCCCACGAACAGGTCGCCGTTATACTGCGGGCCGATCCCGCGGCCGTCCATGAAGCCGATCCCGGCCGGCGCCACCTCGAATTTCCAGCTAAACTCCGGGTCGCTGTAATGCGCGCCCGGCAGCATGAACATCCGTGCTCGCGCTTCCTCGGGCGAGTCGGCGATGTTCGTCGGCGGCCAGCGCGACTGCTGGAGGTTGCTTCCGAACATGGTCGTCTCGATCTGTTTAAACTGGTCGACCCGCTCCAGCGGCCCCATGACCTGGATCCAGCCGCCGTTCATCCCCGGTTCGACCCGGTCCAGTTCGGTGAACGCGTCATCGCCGTTCTGCTCCAGCCACAGGTTGCCAGCCTTCGGGTCGAAGTCGAAGCCAAAGCTGTTGCGCAGGCCGTAGGCGAATACCTTGTGGATGTTGGCAGTGACTTGCGGGTTCTCTTCGATCTGCCCGCGAATCTCCCCGCCGGGCAGCCGACGGGTGTGGAAGTTGATGTAGGACTGACCCGCGAGGATGTTCGGCAAATGGGCGGCCAGGGTGGTATTGTTGCCCTCGGTCAGATCCCACTTGCTAAAGACCGTACCACCGACGCCGCTGGCGAACGGAGTTACCACGACGTCATTGGGGTTGGTGTCGTTGAAGGGCTGGCCGAAGAAGCCAAAGCGGACGCCCGCGTTCGTCCCACGTGCAGCCGGGGCGTGGATGTGGGCCGCCAACAAGTCGTCGCTCGGGTCGGCGGTTTGTGTGCCCGTAAAATCCAGCCCCGTGACGGTCACGTTGAACGACAGCGACGTCATGTCCCTGTCCAGGAAGAACGCCGCGTAGCCCTTGGCCGTCGAGGAGTTCGCCGGCACCTCCTGGGTGCCCTCCAGACGCGCCACGAACACATGCCCGATCTCCGCGAACGGGTTGTCGGCCGCCGTAGTGCCATCGTCATTGAGGCGGAGGATGACACCGGTGAGGTGGGCGTCGTCAGGCTCCGGCCCGCCGAAATTGTCGTCGGTGCCGAACGCGGGATCGCCGGGCAGGTAGGGGCCGTTCAAGAGGTTCTGCATCCAGCCGCGCCGACCCACGTCGCCGATGAACACGTACAGCTTGCCGTCCGGCGCGAATCTGATCACCCCGCCGTCGTGGTTGCCGCGGCCCGCCTCCGGGGTCGGTTCGGCCGCGAACGCCGGCTGCAGCGCCCGCAGCTTGATGATGTTGATGTCCTGCGTCAACGTCGAGCCGTTCCAGATAAAGCGGTCGACTCGGTTGCCCAACACCGGAGTATCGGCGAGGACACTCGTGTCCGCTCCGGTCGAACTCTCGGTCCAGTACAGGTAGACCTGACCGTTGGTCGCAAAGTTCGGGTGCAGGGCAATGCCCAACAGCCCGCGTTCTGACCCGCTATTAACGGCGAGGTCGATTGCGGTGCCAACAACGGCCCCGTTCGCCACGTGTTGGACCTTTCCGGTGGCCTTCTCCAGAATGAGAAAGTCGTTGGCACCGAGAAAGGCCATGCTCGTCGGCTGGTCGAGGCCGCTAATGACAGTGCGAACGGCCAGGTTCGTATCCACGACCGTCGGATTAACCGGCACGTCGCGGGCCTCGAGTTGCTCACATCGGGGACGGGCCCGACGGGGCGGTCGGGGTCGCATGGATGCGGGGGGTCGGGACGGATTTCGGAACAGGGCCATGAGAACACCTCCTGCAAGTGGCCAATCAGAGTTGGGAGTGCCCCGAAATGAGCGCTGGGGGGCCGAAGGGCGGGACCGGCGCGGTAGACGCTTGCGCCAAGGGGCGGTCTGCCGCCACCCGTGCTACTGCCCGGACTCGATGAAATAAATGAGACAATGCTGGGATTGAGAACTGGCGCGCTTGGCTCTGCTGGACGGGTTTCAATCGTCGTCGTCCAGCACTTCGTACCCGGGGTCTTTGCGGCGGGTCGGGCGCAGTCCGCGACGAGCGAGCCGCTTCTCCTCGGCGATCGCGCTCTCCTGCGTTTGGTCGGGCAGAACCATCATCGCGATCCAGCCGACACACCCGACCGCGACCCCGACCGGGACGCCGACCAATCCGGGATAGCCCTTCACATCCGCGTACAGATAGCATCCGCACGCGGCTGCTGCGTGGCTCATGACCAAGAAGAAAATGCCGATGACGACCGGCGCCCAGATAAGCGTCAGAATTGCAATGATGCAGAAAATGACCGACAGCCACAGTATGACCTGGGCGGTTTGCAGACGGCTTTCAAACATGCGAGTCTCCCAACGCAGAGTAACCGTTGCCTTCCGTAGCTACAAGCTGCTAGCTTGTGAGCCGCAAGCGGGCAACTCGCGGCTATGACGGAGCAGTGTATGCGATTCCTCATCGGCGGGATCATGCACGAGTCGAACACGTTCGCCGCGACGCGGGCTGACCACCAGCGATTCCTCGAGGGGTCGCTCGCCGCGGGGCCGGACATCCTACCCATCTGGAAGAGAGCCCACCACGAGGTCGGCGGGTTCATCGAAGGCGCTCGATCGTTCGGATACGAGTTGATCCCGTCGATCATGGCCTGGGCCACGCCGTCCGGCCCGGTTGATGACGCCGTGTTGGATGAGGTAACCGAGCGACTGGTCGCCGACTATCGCGCATCGCAAATCGACGGGGTTCTGCTCGCCTTGCACGGGGCAATGGTTACGCCCAAGCATGCGAGCGCGGACGCCGAGGTTCTGCGTCGCGTGCGGTCCGCGATCGGGGACCTGATTCCACTCGTCGCGTCGCTGGACTTCCACGCCAACTGCGACTTGCGGATGGCCAATTTCGCCGATGCCCTGGTTGGCTATCAAACGTATCCGCATATCGATCAGCGCCAGCGCGGCCTCCTCGCTGCCGAATTGCTCGTACGGACGGTTCGGAAGGAAATCCGACCCGTCTGTCACATCGCGAAGCGGTCGATGATCGCGAACATCCTCGGCCAGGCGACTGACCGCGAGCCGATGAAGGGACTGATGGCCGCGGCCCGCGAGGCCGAGCGTCGGCCAGGCATGCTCTCGGTCAGCGTCATGGGGGGATTCTCCTACGCCGACGTCCCGAATGTGGGCCCGACCGTGATCGCCGTTGCGGATGGCGACCGCGAACAGGCCCGCGACGTGGCGGAGAAACTGGCCGACCGAATGTGGCAAGTACGGCACGACCTGCATGTCGCGTGCGCTACGCCGGAGGAGGCGGTTCGCCGAGCGATCAAAGCCGAACGCGGGCCAGTCGTCCTCGTCGATCTAGGCGACAACGTCGGCGGCGGGTCGGCCGGCGATGGGACAGTCCTTCTCGTGGAGCTTGTCAAGCAGCGCGCCCAACCTGCGGTCGTAACGCTATTCGCCCCGGCCACGGTAGCAGAATGTCAACAACTCGGCGTCGGGGGTCGATTCGTCGGATCTGTCGGCGGACGAGTCGATCGTCTTCACGGGAACCCGGTCGAAGTGACCGGTACAGTGACCGGGCTGTTCGACGGAAAGTGGACCGAGACGGAGGCCCGGCACGGCGGCCGGCGGCACAACGACCAGGGCCCGACCGCCGTACTGACACTCGCCGGCGGCAACACGCTTGTGCTCAACTCCCTCCAGACCCCGCCGTTCAGCCTGGGTCAGCTCACGAGCGTCGGAGTCGATCCGTCCAGGGCCAAGGTGATCGTTGTGAAGGCCGCAATTGCCTATAAGGCGGCATATGCGCCCGTGGCGGCTGAGATCATTGACGTGGACACGCCCGGAGTCACGGCGGTGAATCCCGCGCGATTTGACTATCACAACATTCCCCGGCCGATGTTCCCACTGGACGGTGGTTGATGGCTCGCGAAGGTCTCGTCGGCCCGAAATGCTGGGGAATGCGGTATCATCGCCGCGGTTAGGCGCGTAGCCTCTGCACGAGCACCCCCAAAATCCTGGCGACATTCCACGCGTCGTCGTCACCCCGATGGTGGGTCCCCTCGAATGAAACGTTCATGAGACCCATTGCCTCCGCGGTACCAATTTCTTGTGGCAGTCCGCGGCTGATCGCAAAGAGTGTCTTTACATTGATGTGCCGTGGACCGAACGGGTATGGCACGCCCGTCGCCTGACATTGCTTCTGAAACATGGTACGGTCGTAATCCCCGAAGCTGGCCCAAACCCGTTCGCGCGACTTGTACTCACGTTGCAGGACCTCGCACGCCTCCATGAACGTGATGCCGCCGTTCACCTGCTCCAGCGTTAGTGTCGTGAGTTGGGTGCAAAACGCGCTTACGTGAGAGCGCTTCGGGCACACCAGGATGGACCGCTTTCCCAACCGGCGGCCGGTAGACAGCTCCACCGGGCAAATTCCGACCTCAATAATCTCGCTGACTTCGCCCGGCGGCGGACTGCCTTCCCAGCAAGTCGATTCGATGTCCACAACGATTATTTGGTCGAGTCTTTTCGGCATGACTCTCTCCTGGCCGCTTGCGGTGTGACCACCTGTTCGCTTCAATGACACCCTATTCCCGGAGCGGTTCATGCGCGTCCTCATCCCCGAAGACCAGATCCGGAAGCGCGTGGATGAACTTGCCCCGCAGATCGCCCGGGCCTACGCCGGGCAACCTCTCACCATTGTCGGCGTGCTGACCGGCTGCCTTGTCTTTCTCGCCGACCTGATCCGCCGACTCGATTTGCCCCTGAAGATCGCGTTGGTGCAGGCGTCCAGCTATCGCGGCCGGTCCACCACTGCGGGCGATCTGCATGTGCAGGACGAGCTGCTCCCCGACCTGAAAGGCCGTCACATCCTGCTCATTGACGACATCCTCGACACCGGCAAGACGCTCAAACACCTCGTCGAGCACTTGCGTGGTCTCGGTGTGGCCTCGGTCCGGACAGCTGTACTGCTTCGGAAGGAAGGCCGGCAGGAAGTGGAGATCGAGCCCGATTTCATCGGGTTCACCATCCCAAATGAATTCGTCGTGGGCTACGGGCTCGACTTTGACGACGAGCACCGAAACCTGCCGTTCATCGGCGTCCTGGACGGGCCGAAGTAGCGATGCGTTACGTGTACTTCGTCGTCCCGGACCTCGGCTACGCGGGGCACGCCCGGCAGGTGTCGTTGCTCGCACCGGGTTTGAGCCGGGCGGAGTGGGCGGTTGGTGTGTATTCGCTCGGGGGGGACGGTCCCTTTGCTCCGAGCATTCGCGACGCGAGTGTTCCGGTGGAACGGCAGATGGGCGCCGCGGCGCGCGACCACCGGAGCCGGTTCGTCCTTCGCTGGATCATTCCATGCCCGGATCGAGGTGTGGTGCACGCTTTCGGGTTGCGCGTGCTGCGCCGTCTCGTGTTCGCGACGCTCGGCACAAAACGGCCGCGAATCTACCTTTCGTTGACCGGCCGCGAGCCACTTGCCTGGCTCGATCGCCGCTGCCTTCGCATCGTCTCGCGCATCATTGTTCCCCATGGCGCCGCCGCGGACGCCTTGATCCGGCAGGGTGTTCCGAGTCGCCTCGTCACGGTGGTACCGCCATCCGTGGGCCCGGCGCCGCCCGCGGCGGATCGCGCCGAGCTTTGCCGGACTCTCCGCCTCCCGTCCGCCGCGAAGATGATTGTCACGTCCGGGCGGATGGACGCTCGCGGCTATCTGTTCGACGCGGTCTGGGCATTCGAATTCCTTCGCTACGTGGAGGAGGATGTTCACTTGCTGGTCATCGGCGATGGCCCCGACCGCGACCGGCTCGAGAGGAACACTCGCGCGCTCGCGCCGGAAGGATCGCGCGTTCATTTTCTGGGCCCGCGATTGGACGTGCCCGCTCTGCTCGGACTCGCCGACCTGGTCGTGGTTCCCCATTGGACCGGCGGCACAAACTTGGCACTGGAGGCGCTGTCTTCCGGCCGGGCCGTTGTCGCCGCCAATACTCCAGATCTGTCCGCACTGATCCAAGACGGCGAGACGGCTCTCCTGGCGCCGGTCCGTAAACCCCCCGAGATGGCTCGCGCGATGCGCCGCGTACTCCTCGACGCCGACCTGCGGACCCGCCTGGGTAATGCCGCCCGACAGTATGTGCTCGACCGGCACTCGGTCAATCGGGTCGTGCCGGCGCTGGAAGCACTGTACAACCCCTGATTCCACTTCCGAACCCAGCTCGGGGCTGACACAATGAGCGACTGCCTACGATAACGGGCAGAGAGAAAGCCCGTGCGCGACGTTCTGACCATCATCCTCGCCGGCGGGCGGGGTACGCGCCTCGACCCGCTCACCCGGCACCGGGCCAAGCCGGCCGTCCCCTTCGGCGGCCTGTATCGCATTATCGACTTTACCCTTTCCAATTGTCTGAACAGCGGCCTCCGCCGGGTCGTGGTCATGACCCAATACAAGGCCCGCTCATTGGATCGCAACATCCGCCAGGGGTGGAACTTTCTGTCGAACGAGCTGGGCGAATACGTCGAAGTCCTTCCGCCGCAGCAGCGAGCCAACGAGGAGTGGTATCGTGGCACCGCCGACGCGCTGTACCACAAC
>Ga0075418_10006785_pt1 | contig 12901 bp, 12 predicted proteins | sample SoiMetdeltSBSDD2_FD_81776 | JGI IMG/M metagenome (GOLD analysis project Ga0075418, IMG submission 81776) | Bulk soil microbial communities from a Populus tree surrounding site in Tennessee, USA - Soil MetaG P. deltoides SBSDD2 | ecosystem: Environmental > Terrestrial > Soil > Tree plantation...
CGTTTCTGTCCCGGCACGCTCGGCGGGTCGGAGTGGAACGGACCGGCCTTCGATCCCACGCGCAACCTGCTCTTCACGGGGCAGGTGGAGTGGTGCGTGACGGTGGCGTTGGCACCCGAAGACGAGACGAGGCGCACGCCGACAGGCCAGCCATGGTCAGGTGGCGCCCGCGAAAACCTCTTCGGCAAGCTGGACCCACCCTCGAGCTGGAAAGGGCACCTCAGAGCGACCGACGCCGACACAGGGACCGTCAAGTGGCAGTTCGTCGTCCCCAACCCGGTGGAGAGCGGCGTGACGCCGACCGCCGGAGGCATCGTCCTCTTCGGCGACGCCGGAGGCACGCTCTATGCGCTCGACTCCGACAGCGGAAAGGTGCTCTGGTCGCAGAAGGTCGGCGGCGCAATCGGCGGCGGCGTGATCACCTACACGCGGCCGGCGGGTCAGCGAATCGCCGTCGCCGCGGGCATGAGCTCCAGGCTCTGGCCGACCGAGCGCGTCAACAACACCGTCGTGATCCTCGGCCTGCCGTGACGCGCCGGCCATGAGGTTCGCCGAGGCGACGTGACATCGCGGTCCTGCGACCGGCGCCACGCGTCACCGTTCGGCCTGCTGATCGTCGTTGTCTGCCTGACAGCGGTACCGCAGATCCACGCGCTCGATTACCAGCAGAATCTGTCGAAGGCGGTCGCGAAGTGCCAGGCGATCGACCCCGCCGACTATCAGAGCGGCCTGCTCTTCAATCCCGACGGCTACCGCTCCTTCTACGTTCGGTCACAATGCTTCCAGGAGGCTGCCGTCCAGTTTCGCGAGCAGACGCTCTGCGAACAGGTGAAGGAGCGGCGGTCGCTGCTCTCCTCGAGCTGGGGCTATTCGGCGGCACGATGCCGTCAGCTCGTGTCGGAGGGCGCAGCATCGGATCGAATCGAGATCGAGAAGATGAAGCGCGCCTATTCCGCCAGTGGCATGAAGCTGGTCGACTTCCGCGTCCAGCGAAACGGCAACGGCCGAGACACCGACATCATCCCGCTGTTTTCCGGCAGCTACGCGCACGGCTACACCTTACGGTTCGAAATCGCGCCACCGGACGCCGGCTCGCCGGCATTGATTCATGCCAACGGCTACTACGTGGACGAGAAGAGCAATCTCAATCTCTACGTGCGCCAGGCCGACATCAAGAAACTGTTCCCGGCGTTCGTCCTGAACCGTCCGTACACCGTGCGGGCAACTGTCGTTCTGGACATCGGCGCCGGCTCCCAGTCGGGCTACTGGAGCGATGCGTTCATCGAGCGCACCTTTCCGATCCGTGATCGCTCGCAGTCGATCGAGCGGCGAGCTGTCTTCTAGAACTACGGGACTTGCCTGGCCGAGGATGAATATTCCACGCCGCGCCTTGAGGACCACCGGTTTCTTGCTCGGCGGTCTATTCGCCCTGGCCTGCGCGCTCTTTGTGTGGTTGCAGATTGTCGCGTCCAGCTCCTGGACGGAGCGCGTGAGGCAGGCCGTCGCCGAGGCACGGGCAAGGGACCCGCGACGACCCGTCCTGCGAGGGGAGGCCGTCCCCGGCAGCGCATGGGCGGAGTACGAGCAGGGCCTGGCCGTGGCGAAGAGCGTCGCGGTCGACGACGTTCGCCGTTGGCTCGACGGCGGGTCCGCGCACGACCGGGCGAAAGCGCGTGAAGTCCTGGCCGCGAATGAGAAGGCCCTCGATTTCCTCCGCGCGGGCGCGCGGAAGGCAGAGGGCGCGTATCCGACTCAATGGGAGAGAGGCTTCAACACCGAGGTCCCGTCCTTGATTGCGGTGAGGAACGTGACGACCCTTGCCGTCGGCCAGGCGCGCGTCCTCGTGGAAGCTGGGAAGCCGCGTGAAGCGGCAGCACTGCTGGTCGACGCGGCCCAGCTCGGCACCGACCTGGGGCGAAACACCATTCTCATAGGCGAGCTGATCGCGCTCGCCTCGCTGGGGCAGGTCTTCGATGGCCTGAGGACGCTGCCGCCGGACCCCGAAGTGGGCAAGGCGCTGGCGGTGCTCGACGCGACCTTTCCGAACCACGGCGAGACAGTGCTGAACGAACTCGCTGCATTGGGCGTTGGCTTCATCGGGACGGCACCCGGCGCTGTCGCACCGGCTGCATGGCGCTTCGGCTTCTCGCAGCGGCTGATGGTCGGCGATGCGTGGACGACCCTCGAGGATATGTTGCGGCGGATGGCCGCTACGACGACGGCGCCCTGGGCCGACGCTCAGCGTGTGGCGGCCGAGATCCAAGCGGAGGCGAGGGTAAGCAGCAACGAATTCGTCCAGATGATCGTTCCGGGCCTGGTCGGGAGCCACCGCGCGTCCCGCGAGGGGCGCGCGCACCTGCGGATGTTGCGCGTGCTGCACGGCGGCGCGGCCGGGCTCGATGACCCCTTCGGCGGCAAGCTCCTCTCGGACGGCGCCAAGGTCTGGAGCGTCGGCGCGGACGGCATCGACGGTGGCGGCGAGGGCGCGTGGAAGCCCGCCCCGACTGGCGACATGGTCCTGCAGCTTCCCGCGAGATGAGAGACCGCAGATCGCCTCGACATGACGTCACCGGACCTGAGTGAAACTCTCCTGCGACGACAGGACGCGCTCCCCCACTCGACCGGGGAAGGCACTCGAGGTCTGTCGGCCGAGATTCTGAGCCGGTCGGCGCGACGTCTTCGCATCCTCGCCTTGATGTACGCGTTTACGTTCTTCATGACCGGGTTCCTGCCGAACCTCATCTTCCACGATGGCCGCGCGCGGATGATGGCCGACTTCGTGTACTGGATCCCCGGCATCATCGCGATTGCGCTGGCGCTCATCGTCGCGGCCGTGACGCTGAGCGACCGTGTGCCCTTGCCGGTTGTCCTGAACGTCGGGCTCGCGTTCCTCATCGCGAGCAACTACGGCATCGCAATTGCCGAGTACGCCAACCCGGCGCGTCTCGACAACAACGGCTGGATCGGGCTTTCGTGGGTCGGTGTCTGGACGCCTCTCTACACCGTCGTTGTGCCCACGCGACCGCAGAAGGCGCTGCTGGCCACGCTCGCGTCGGTGTCGGCTGTGCCGCTCATCATCGGGTGGATGGTCGTCACGGAACGAACGACCTTTCACCCCGATCCGCGGCAGTTCTTCTTCGCGATCGTGTTTCCATATCTGCTGATCGTCGCGATGTCATACGCGGGACAACGGGTCGTGTATGCGCTCGGGAGGGAGGCGACGCGCGCGCAGGAGCTGGGCAGCTACCGCCTGGTCGAACGGCTCGGCGAGGGCGGCATGGGTGAAGTCTGGCGGGCGAAGCACCGGCTCCTCGCCAGGCCAGCGGCCATCAAGCTGCTCAGACCGTCTGTCGGTCAGGGCGCCGACGCCGAGATGGCGCTTCGCCGTTTCGAGCGTGAAGCGCAGGTCACTGCACAACTGCGATCACCGCACACGGTGGAGCTCTGGGATTTCGGCGTGGCTGGCGACGGCAGGTTCTACTACGTGATGGAGCTGCTCGACGGTCTCGACCTCGATACGCTCGTCAAACGGCACGGTCCCCTGCCGGCCGAGCGCGTCATCCACTTGCTGCGTCAGGTGTGCCACTCACTCAGTGAAGCGGAAGCGCGCGGACTGGTGCATCGCGATATCAAGCCGGCCAATATTCTCGTCTGCCGCTACGGCGGCGACTATGACTTCGTGAAGGTGTTGGACTTCGGGATCGTCAAGATCACGCACGCAGCGTCGCCGGGCGCGGACGTCGGTGTCACGCAGCAAAACGTCCTTCGAGGAACGCCGGCATTCATCGCGCCCGAGCAGGTGCTCTCGCGGGACGAAGTCGACGGCCGAGCCGATCTCTATTCCGCCGGTTGCGTCGCCTACTGGCTTCTGACGGGCAACCTCGTCTTCACCGCCGACACCGCGATCGGCATGATGACGCACCACGCCCACACCCCGCCGACCCCGCCGTCCCAGCGGACGGAGCTTCCTGTCCCTCCCGAGCTCGATCGATTGGTGTTGTCGTGTCTGGCCAAGGACCCGGCGGAGCGTCCGCAGTCCGCTCGGGAACTTTCACGCCGATTGAGCGAGATCGACACGCCGGGATGGGGCGAGGATCGCGCCCGCGACTGGTGGTCGAGACACGAACCAGGCGTTGATCGCTGAGCGCGTCCTTCGAGATCGGCAGCGAGCGCCTCGCTCGTCTTGGACCGTCTAGTAACGGTCCGTCTCCTTCCGCGCGACCCAGTACAGCGTCGCCGGGCTCGTCCCCTCTTCCAGCACATCGAATCCGCTTTCCTGCAGCAGCGTGCGCCAATGGTTGGGATCCTGCGGGCGGTGGGCGGCGAGACCGAAGTGCGGAATCGGCATGCTGAAGCGCACCCAGAAGTCCTGGTTCACGATGCCGAGCAGGAACTCGCCGTTCGGCTTGAGGACACGCGCCACTTCGTTGAGCGCAACGGGGATGTCGGCGCGTCGCAGATGATCGATGGCATAGGTCGACACGGCTGCGTCGTAGAATGCATCGGGAAACGGCAGCTTCCGCATGTCGGCCGTCGTCACGTCGATCCGGTCGGCGACGCCGCCGATACGCGCATTGGTCATCAGCCGTGCCGGTGTGTTCTCGACGATGCCCCAGAAACCGCTGTAGATGTCCACGGCTGTCGCCGTAGTGTGCGGCCGCGCCTGGAGGACACCGATCGCCGCCCGGCCGGAGCCGGCGCCCAGATCGACGAACCGGCCGCGGTCCTCGGCCATGAACCGCTCCGACGGCACCGTCATCGGCGCATTGATCCCGAACAGGCCGTGGATGACGAACAACCCGGCAAGCGCCCAGAGCGCGACGGCGCCCGCGAAGGCCACCAGCCCCCGGTGCCATCCGAGCCAGACTCCCAGAGCGGCCGTCGCGCCACCGAGAGCCAACGGGATGACGTGGATCCAGACAATGGGCCAGCCATAGCCAAAGTCGTACGTGAATGGTGATGTCATGCGGGCGACGATACCGGGCCGGCGTTGAACGGAACCTGAACGGCGCGTTCAGCTCCGGTTCAGCCGCGGTAAGGTAGCTACGGGATCCGATGAAAGTACTCGTCGTCGAAGACGAAGCCGCGCTGTCGCTGCAGCTGGCGAGCGCCTTCCGCGCCGCCGGTTACGCCGTCGATTGCGCCGCGGACGGTGAAGGCGGCGATTTCATGGCGCGCACGGAGTCGTATGACGCCGTGGTCCTCGACCTCGGCCTGCCGCGTATCGACGGCCTCACGCTCCTGCGAAGCTGGCGCGCCGCCGGGCTGCTGGTGCCGGTGCTCGTGCTGACCGCGCGCGGGAGCTGGCACGAGAAGGTCGTCGGCATCGATGACGGCGCCGACGACTACGTCGCCAAGCCGTTCCGCATGGAGGAAGTGCTGGCCCGCCTGCGCGGGCTGATCCGTCGGGCGGCGGGCCAGGCCGGGCCTGCGCTGCGCTGCGGCGCGGTGACCGTGGACCCCCGTCTGGCGCGCGTCACGCGCGACGGCGCCGAGGTCAGGCTGACCGGGCACGAGTTCCGCGTGCTCTCATATCTGATGCACCACCGCGCGCGCGTCGTTTCCCAGAGTGAGCTCATGGAGCACATCTACGACCACGACCCCGACCGCGACTCGAACACGGTGGAAGTCTTCATCGCCCGTCTCCGCCGCAAGCTGGGCGCGGAAGTCATCGAGACGGTGCGCGGCCTCGGATATCGGATCAAGACATGATGGTGCGCTCGCTTCGTGGCCGTGTGCTTCTCGCCAGCATCCTCTGGACGGTGGGGCTGATCCTCATCGTCAGCATGGTGTTCAGCCTGGCGATGGATCACTTCCCCCGGGCGCGACTGGCCACCAGCGTCCACGGGTTCCTGCAGGCCTACATCGTCGTCGCTGGCGCAACGCTCTGCCTGATCGGCGCGGCGGTGCAGGGCCAGCGAACCCTCGCGTCCATCGACAACCTCCGCACGCGCCTCGTCGGCCTTCGCGCCGGTCATGAACGCCGAATGCAGGGCGTGTATCCGTCGGAAGTGCAACCGCTCGTCGACGATTTGAACGTGCTCCTCGATCACCGCGAGCGTGCGATTCAGCGCGCGATCGCCAAGGCCGGCGATCTCGCACACGGCCTGAAAACACCGCTCGCCATCCTCTCCCGGGAAGCGGCGCAGGCGCGGGCCGCCGGCCAGGCGGAGGTCGCCGACGCCATCGACCGGCAGGTCGAACGCATGCGCCGGCAGATCGAGTATCACCTTGCGCACGCGCGCGCCGCCGCCTCTGGCGCAACAGGTGGCGCACGATCGTCGCTCAAGGAATCCGCGGACGGGCTCGTGCGAGCCATGTCCCGTCTCCATGCCGAGCGCGGCCTCGCCATCGACTCGACCATCTCACCCGACATCGAGGTACGCGTGCAGCGCGAGGATCTCGACGAGATGCTCGGCAACCTGCTGGACAACGCGTGCAAATGGGGCCGCTCGCGTACCACCGTCAGCGCCGCGGTCGACGGCCACGCTGCCGTCGTTGTCACGGTCGATGACGATGGGAGCGGACTGAAAGCGGACATGCGCGAGGCAGTCCTGCGGCGCGGCGTCAGGGCCGACGAAGCCGCACCAGGCTCCGGCCTCGGCCTGGCCATCGTCAGCGAGCTCGCGGACCTGTATGGAGGCTCTATCAGCCTCGACGCCTCGCCCCTCGGCGGCCTGCAGGCTCGCCTGCGCCTGCCGTCCGGTCCCTCATCGGGACCTGTCAAGAACGGGTGACCGGCTCGGAAGCCCTGCCGCCGACGATCGCCATTGCGATCCCGCCGAGCACCAGGACGGTCGACAGCACCAGCCGAAGCGTGATCGTCTCCGTGAGCAGGAGCACGCCGCCGATTGCCGCAAGCAGCGGGACAGCGAGCTGGACGACCGAAGCGCGCAACGCCGAAAGGCCGCGGAGCGCGGCATACCAGGCAACATAGCCGAGCCCCGTGGCAAGGGCGCCTGATGCGACTGCGAAGAGCACACCTCCGGGCTCGACGTGGATGCGCGGCAGCGGGGCAAAGCCCGCTAAGGCGATGAGGGGGATCGCGCGCACGAAGTTCCCCGTCGTCTCCAGCAACGGATCTGCCGCCACCCGTCCGAACAGCGTATAGAGCCCCCAGCTCACGCCGGCAATCGTCATGAGCGCCGCGGCGATCGGTGACGGCGCCGTGAGCCCGGGGAACACCAGCGTGACGAGCCCGGCAAGCGCCAGTCCCAACCCGGCCCACTGCATCACGTGCGGCCGCTCGCCCGACCCCAGGGCCGCGACGATCATGACCACCTGCACGCACCCGAACATGATGAGCGCTCCGGTGCCGGCGCTCAGCTCCCTGTACGAGAGTGCAAATGGCAGCGCGTACAACGCCAGCACCATCGCCGCCTTCCACGATCCCGCCAGGGGCCACGACGGCCGCTGCCACCGGACGGCCACGGCCATCAGCGTCACGGCGCCCGAGAGGAACCGAACCACCGAAAAGGTCGCCGGGTCGATGGCGGCTTCCCGCAACGCCATGCGACAGAGCACCGAATTTGCCGCAAAGGCGACCATGGCCATCGCGGTCAGCACGATGGTCGACAGACGACGATCGGCGGCCGGCTCAATCAGCGCAGCGCTCCTGCGCCGTGCCGAGCTTCAGCTCGGCCCGCGGACGACAGCAAGAGCGTCATGAGTGCGGCATCGAAAGGCATCAGGGTCACGCGTATCCGATGCCGGGGTCGAGGGCGATCGAGCTGCGCGTGAACACGCCGCTGCCGTGGCCCAGAACTTCGCCCGCGTCGTTCACGAGCGTCGACTCCGCCATGAAGAGACGGCCGCCGCCGTGAATAATCTGCCCGGTCGCCCTCATCTCGCCGCCGGACACCGGCCGCGCGAAGTGCACCGTAAACGAAACCGTCAGCACGAACACGTCGCGAACGCGCGAGTTGACGGCGAAGAACGCCGCGTCGTCGAGCGCGCGAAAGTACACCGAGCCGTGGACGGCGTGTGCCGCGTGATGGAACTCCGGCCGGATCGCAAACCGCACCTCGGCCCGGCCATCGGCGACCGAGACGGTCGCGCCATACCACTGCGATACGGGCGCGCCCGCATACGCACGTTCCAGCTTGCGATAGTGCTCTGCGTCAGTCATTCGTCATCAGGGTGATGGCCCGCGTGGCCGTGGTGAGGACAGCTTCGCGATTGTCCTACGGTGCGGGCGGTTTGGCGAACACTTACGCGAGGTCTTCAGCCCTTCGCGCCGGCCGCCAGGAGCGTGTGCTGGATCTCGCGGTGCCCTCTTCGCTCCGCCCAGGCGAGCGGCGTGGCCCAGGGCTCATCGTCGGGAAGGTTCGTCGCAGCGCCGCGTGCGAGGAGGAACTTCACCATCTCCAGCGCGTTCGTGCGCGCCGCCCAGCCGAGCGGCGTCGACCGATACTGGTCCTCGCGCGGTGAGATCGTGGCGCCGGCGTCGAGCAGCATCGCCGCGCGCTGGACGCTCCCGCCGGTCCTGTCCGGTCCGCGGCAGAGCATGTGCAGCAGCGTCTGATGCTGCCAGTTCATCAGGTCCGGGCTCATGCCATGGTCGAGCAACGTCCGCAGCATGTCCGGCTGCTCCATCAGATAGGACTGACATCCGGTGACAACGGGCGGCACGCGGATGCCAGCCTTCAGGAGACGCGCCAGGAGATCGCGCTTGCCACGGGTCACCACAGCGGTGAAGACACCACCGCAGCCACGCAGCGCCGATCGCGGGTCGGCCGTGACCTGCCGCATCACCTCATCGTCTTCGTCGAGCCAGACGAGATCGTAGGGATCGATCGTGCCGCCACGGGCCATCAGGAGGGCCCGTATCTCCGGCGTTTTTGCGGCGTAGGTGGCGTTGCCTGCCGAGTCGATGTCGCTGTTGGGATCGGCGCCGTGTGCGAGGAGCAGCTCGACGAGCGGGAGGTTGCCGGCGCGCGAGGCGTAATGCAGCGACGCTCCTCTGGGGGAGCCCTGCTCCGGCCAGCTGGGCTCGGCGCCGCGATCGAGCAGCAGTCGTGCGATAGCGTCGTGGCCGAATTCCACAGCCGCCGACAATGGCCGCCGTCCGTATGGCCGGATCTCGCGGATGCGGGCGGGGTCCGCATCGAGCGATCGCCTCACGTACTCGATGTCGCCGAGCGCGGAAGCGATCGTCAAGTCGTATGCCGCGCCCCGCGCCAGCAGAAGCCGTGTGGTGTCGATGTCGCACGGGGCCCGGCCTGCCGCCGCGCGTCGCGACCTCAGCAAGTACCGTGCACAGCCGACGATCAGGCGCCATCGGGACGGCCGCACGGTCCTCGGGCCGCCCCAGATCGCCAGATCGATGGCCTGCGCGTGATTGGCCGTCGTGGGCACGCCGGCGCCGTGGGTGGCGTTGACGTCGGCGCCGCGATCGAGCAGCAATCGGACGACCGAACCCGCCCGCCCGAGCACGGCCCGGTGCAGCGGCGGGCCGCCAGTACGATCGCCGCGATTCACGAGCGCAGGATCGGCATCGAGCAGCGCCCGCACGCGCCCCGGGTCTCCCGCTTCTGCAGCCACGTGAATCGGATGGTCGGCTCGCGGATCGCCGGGAGTGATCAGGCCAGCGCGCGCGCGAGTCTCCTCGAGGAGCGACACGATGGCGGCATGCCCTCGATCGCGGGCCATCTCGACGAGGCTGCCGTCGAAGTGTCCGTTCTGCTCGGGATCGGCGCCGGCGTCGAGGAGCAGCCGCGTCGCCTCCAGGTGTCCCTCGCGCACCGCAAAGTGAATGGCCGGCGTGTAGAAGTACCCTTCGCGCGCGAGCTCAGGGTTCGCTTGAATCAGAGTACGAAGCGTGGCCACGTCGCCGCTGGCGGCAGCGACGAGCGTGGCCCACACCTCCTCGGACTCGATGTCGTCTGGCTTGATCATGGGCCGGCGTACGCGTCAATCGAGTTGGCGACCGCCGTGGCCAGCGTCTCGTCCATCTTTGGCGACGACACGATGAAGAGCCGGCCAGCCGTGCTCCAGAATACGCACATCCCGCCGTCGGGATCACCGATGACGGCGCCGGAGCCGGTCCGAAGCGGAAACTCGCGCACGGCCGTGTGATGCCCGGGACGGAGCACCATGAGCAGGGCCGGGTTGGCTGTCAGCTTTGCCGCGAGGTCCCGCGCCTCGGTCGCATTCCGGCCGAATACGCGGAACGCCAGCTCCATGAACTGATCGAAACGGAACCCGGGTGGCGTGTTCATCTGGAGCGGCGCGGCCTGCATCAGCTCGACTCCCGCCTCCATGTACTTGGCAACGACGACCGGCCCGCCCTCCACGGTCAGGGTCGTACCGTTCCATTCGTCCCGCACGACGATGTCCGAGGCATCGACTGCGGCGAGCGCCCGGTTCAACTCCTCGACGTCGAGCGGTTCGGTGGTCAGGGTGACCTTCCGGATCACTGCCATGACCGGCGGCCCGCCGAGGATGTCCTGCGCCGGCAGCAAGGGGTGGAAGCCGGCGAGCTGCTCGGCCTGTGCGAGGTCGGCGACCTGCTCGAACTGGAGCGGCTCCCGTTCGCGCAACTCGAAGACACGGGTGACGCTGTCGGGCAGTCCTTCTCGATCGACGCGCACGATCTCCACGCGGGCGAGCATCCAGCGATCCCAGAGCCGTTGCGCTGCGGCCCGCGGCCACGGCAGGACGACACCGATCAGCACGAGGGCGGCCACCGCGGCAAGCCAGACGGTGGGCCGTCCGGCAACCCCGCCTCTCTCCAGCTGGCGCAGCCGTGCCCGCGCGCGAACGATGTCGGGATGAGCCTGGACGGGATCGAGCACCCGCAGGCGCTCATCGACCCACTGTCCTTCACGTGCTTCAGGTTCGGTCGCCATGACGTCTCACGTATTCCTTCCGGAACGCCTGCCGCGCACGCGCGAGCAGCGTTCCCACCGAAGAGGGATTCACCGATGCGGCAGCCGCAATCTCCTCGTACGAGGCGCCGTCGCTGTGCAGCACGAGCATGACGGCATGCTGCCGCGACAGTGCGGCGAGCACCATGCGCACACGGCGCTGCTCCTCCGTAGTTGCGTAGGCTTCGTCGGGAGTGCGCGGCCCGCGGAAGACGGTCAGCACGCGCTCGTACCGCTCACGCCTGGCGCGGCGGCGCAACTCGTCGAGCGCCAACCGGACGGCCGTGCGGTACACCCAGCCTCCGTGGGCCTCATTGTGGGCGCTCGGGCTTCGCCACAGTCGCCAGAACGCTTCGACGGCGAGGTCCTCCGCCCGGGCCTTGTCGCCGAGCACGCGAACGATGACCCGCGAGATGCGCTCGTAGTTGGCGTGAAACGCGCTGTCGAAGTCGAACGCCGCGTGCGGAGGAGCCACCGCCTCGGCGGCGCCGGCCGTGTCGCTGCTCATGTGCACAGCCTATCAACGCCAGCCGCGGCCGGATTGTGACAGGGGGACGCCAGCAACCGCCTCGTCACAGTCCTGGATGGCTGCCACCTTACCTGGCTGTTGCGGCCTACTCGAGCGGCACGAACAAGGCGACGATCGCCAGGATCAGCGCGGCGCCACCGATGGCGATGCCGATCCAGTTCAGAGGGGTGAGACGATCATTGGCCGAGTGCCCCGGAGCGGCCGCCGCGTTGATCTCGTTCACGCGCCGCTGAACGGGCAGCAGGAAGACGACCGCGACCATCGACACCAGCCAGTACGGATCCGGCAGGCGCCAGGCCACCGAGAAGAGGCCCCATCCCACAGCCAGAGCACCCGCCGGCAAACCACTCGGCGCGACGCCGGGGTGCTTGAACTCCTTTACGCGCGAGAAGTAAGAGTAGCTGTAGAAGACGCTGAACAACGCACGCCAGATGGGGTTGATGACGCGCTGCTCACGACGTCTGATGACGTCCCAGTTCTTGTAGAACCAGTAGAGCTCATAGAGGCCAAAGGTACATACCGACAGGATCGAGAGCTTGAAGAGCGAAACCGCGAAGAACGGCGGCTCAATCGCCGAATCGGCTGTGCCGACGTCCGCAACGCGTGCAACGGGCGGCGCGTAGGGATTCGCCTGGTTCATCTCCGCTTCAGTAGCCAGGAGGGCCGAAGCCCGAAGCCTGGAGCCCGGAGCCCGGAGCCGGCGTGACGGGCGAGCGTCACGCCAATGGCGCCGGCAGCTTCGACTCTCCCATCAGGTGCTCGTCGATGGCCCGCGCCGCGCTCCGCCCTTCCGCGATCGCCCAGACGATGAGCGACTGGCCGCGCTGCATGTCGCCGGCGGTGAACACTCCCCGCACGTTGGTCATCCAGCGGGCATCGCGGGCTACGTTGCCGCGCTCGTTCAGCGTGACGCCGAAATCCTCGAGCAGCCGTCCCCTCTCGGGACCGACGAAGCCCATCGCGAGCAGCACGAGATCGGCCGGCAGCTCGAACTCGCTCTCGGGCACCGGCGTGATCTGGAGCCGTCCATCCTTGACCTTCGAGCCGACCTTGACCACCTGCAGCGCCGTCACCCGCCCGTTCTCGCCGGTGAACCGCTGGGTCGACACGGCGTAGAGGCGCTCCCCGCCTTCTTCGTGCGCCGTGGAGACGCGGAAGATCTGCGGCCACAGCGGCCACGGGTTGTCGGCTGCCCGAGTCTCGGGCGGCATCGGCAGCAGCTCGAGCTGATGCACCGACAGCGCCCCCTGGCGATGGGCGGTGCCAAGGCAGTCGGCGCCCGTGTCGCCACCGCCGATGATGATGACGTTCTTGTCCGCCGCGCTGATGAACTCGGCGTCGGGAATGACCTCCCCTTCGTTGCGGCGATTCTGCAGCGTCAGGTAGTCCATGGCGAAGTGGACGCCCGACAGCTCGCGCCCGGGCACCGGCAGATCGCGGGGCGCGCCGGCGCCGCCGGCCAGCAGGACCGCGTCGAAGTCGCCGCGGATGCGGCTCACCGGCA
>Ga0075418_10006787_pt1 | contig 12896 bp, 10 predicted proteins | sample SoiMetdeltSBSDD2_FD_81776 | JGI IMG/M metagenome (GOLD analysis project Ga0075418, IMG submission 81776) | Bulk soil microbial communities from a Populus tree surrounding site in Tennessee, USA - Soil MetaG P. deltoides SBSDD2 | ecosystem: Environmental > Terrestrial > Soil > Tree plantation...
CGACTGCACCAGGACGGCCGGCAACCCGCACTGCGACGACCCGTCGGACATCTCGGCCGACCCCGGGTTCCTGGACGAGGTCGAGATCGACTTCGGTGCCTTCGCCTTCGCCAACGACCCGAGCTTCGTCTACGTCCTCATCTTCTCCAGCCCCGGCGATCCGCCGGGCGACTACCACGTGCCGGCCGGGTCGCCGGTGGTGAACGCGGCGACCAACGCGTTCGGCGGCGTCAACGCACCGTGCGACGACGTCGACAGCGACGGACGGCCCAACGGCGCGGCCTGGGACATCGGGGCCGACGAGCAGCCCGGCGCGGAGCCCTGCGGTGTGATCCCGCCTCCGGCCGGTGCGCAGCTGTACTTCTCCACCGCGGGCAACACGGCGGTCCCCGGCGTCGCCGGCACCCCCGACAACGCCGACGTCTACAGCTGGAACGGCACCAGCTTCGCCCGGGTCTTCGACGCCTCGGGGCCGGGGTCCGCCGGGCTGGCGGGCGGCGTCGACGTGGACGCCCTGGTCGTCGTCGACAGCGACACGCTGTACCTGTCCTTCGCCGCCAACGGCGGCACGACCGTGCCCGGCATCACGAGCTCGGTGCAGGACGAGGACGTCGTGCGCTACGACGCCGGTGTCTGGAGCCTGTGGTTCGACGGCTCCGACGTCGGCCTGGCCAACAGCAACGCCGAGGACGTCGACGCCTTCGAGCTGCTGGCCGACGGCAGCGTGGTCATCTCCACCGAGGGCGACCCCAACGTCCCCGGCATCACCGGCGAGGCGGACGAGGACCTGCTGCGCTGCGCCGGGACGTTCGTCCCCGGGACCAACGGCGCCTCGGCCGTCACGACGTGCACCTGGGCGTACTACTTCGAGGGCACCGACGTCGGCCTGGCCGCCGGAGGCGAGGACATCGACGGCGCCGCCGTCGCCGGGAGCGACATCTACCTGAGCACCCGGGGCGGCTTCACCGTGACCGGCCTGTCCGGCCTTGACGAGGACGTCTTCCGCTGCGTCGCGGCGACGACCGGTCCGGCCAGCGCCTGCGCCAGCTTCAGCATGTTCTTCGACGGCAGCGCCCTCGGAGTCACCGACAACCTCGACGCGATCGACGTGCCATGACGGAGACACCCCCCTCGACCGACCTTGCGACCACGCCACCGGCCGCTCACCGGCTCAGCCGGCGCAACTTCATCCGGTTCGGTGGCCTGGGCGCCCTGGCCGCGGCGGGCGGCGCCGCCCTACCCGCGCTGATGCGTGGGTCGCCGACCGCCGCGGGCCGGGCGGCGGCGGCCGCGCAGGCGGCCGGCCGGGTCGACCTGCAGCTGGCAGCCACCGATGGCCACATCCTGCTGCCCGGGCGCGGCAGCCCGAGCGTCCTCGACCCCGGCGGCAACCCGGTCGGCAACCCGGTGTACGTGTTCGGCTTCGTCCGGGTGCCCACGGGCGCGTTGCCCAACGCGCTCGACGTCTACAAGGGCGTGGTCCAGTTCCCGGCCCCGATCATCGGGGTCGACCAGGAAGCGGACGTCTACCTCACCATGACCAACATCGGTCTGGTGGTGAGGCCCGACCTCGACGACTCGCACACGGTCCACTGGCACGGGTTCCCCAACGCCACCGCCATCTTCGACGGCGTGCCCGAGGTGTCGATCTCCGTTCCGGTGGGACGGAGCTTCCCCTACTACTACAAGCCCCACCGCGTCGGGACGTTCATGTACCACTGCCACTTCGAGGACGTCGAGCACGTCCAGATGGGCATGCAGGGCAGCATCTTCGTGCGGCCCGGCCAGAACGGCACGCCGGTGGGCGGCTTCACCAAGTTCGCCTACAACGACGACAACGGCTCGACCGGCTACGACCGCGAGTTCACGCTGCTGCTCGACGAGATCTGGACCACGCCGCACGACAACCTGGAATCGATCCAGGAGACGGTCTGGCCCGACTACAAGGCCAACTACTGGACCATCAACGGGCGCGCCTACCCCGACACGCTGCTGCTCAACAACGAGCCGTCGCTGCCCGAGCAGCCCCTCTCCGCGCTCGTGCAGGTCAACGCCGGCGACCGGGTGCTGCTGCGCTTCGCCGACCTCGGCTACGAGCAGCAGGCCATGCAGCTGCCGGGCATCCCGCTCAAGGTGGTGGGCGAGGACGCGGCGCTGCTGCGCGGCCCGGGCGGGGCCGACCTCTCCTACGGCACCAACACCATCTACATCGGCCCGGGCGAGGCGCGCGACGTGCTGTTCACCGCGCCCGCCTTCGACGCCGCGGCGCCGACCGGGACCGACGGCAACGGGCCGTACAACGTCTACTCGCTCCGCAACCGCAAGCTGGAGGCCCTGACCAACGGCAGCCTGCCCGGCCTCGGCGGGCAGGTCACCCAGGTGCGGGTCTATCCCGCGGGCACGCTCGGCGCGCAGGTGCACCCGAACCAGACCTACCCGGAGCCCGTGCCGACCGCGCCCTACCTGGACCCGTGGATCGTGTAGGGGGGCCGATGGAGGACACGACGCGACGCCAGGAATCCAGGAGCCCAGGTCGGCGGCGCCCGGCCGTGCGCCGCGGCCTGCTGGCCGGCGGGGTGGCCTTGCTGCTCGCCTTCGTCCCCTGGGCCCCGACCACCGACGCCCAGACGCCCGGCGGGGCCAGTGGCATGGTGTGCACGGACGGGCCCGACTTCGACCTCGAGACGGACAGCGGCAGCGTCTACACGCCCGACGGCAACAGCGTCTTCATGTGGGGCTACAAGCCGGCCGGCGGGACCTTCCAGGTGCCCGGCCCCGTGCTGTGCGTCACGGAGGGCGACCAGGTCACGGTCACGCTCACCAACACGCTCGCAGAGAATGCCTCCATCAGCTTCCCCGGCCAGGAGGGCGTGAGCACGGACCCGGGCGACCCGGGCGTGGCGGGCCTGTTCGGGGCCGAGGCGGCCGCCGGCGGGGGCACGGTGACCTACACGTTCACCGCCGGTGACCCCGGCACCTACCTGTACGAGAGCGGCACCAACCCCGCCAAGCAGGTCGAGATGGGACTGTATGGCGCGCTGATCGTCCGGCCGACGTTGGGGGCGAACTACGCCTACGACGACCCGGCCACGCAGTTCGACCCCAGCCGGGAGTACCTGATCCTGGTGGACGAGGTCGACCCGGACTTCCATCGCGCGGTCGAGCTGGGCCAGCCCTACGACGTAAACCTCTTCCACCCCGAGTACTGGCATCTCAACGGGCGGAGCTTCCCCGACACGATCTCCGACAACTTCGTGCCGTGGCTGCCCAACCAGCCGTACGGCGCCCTGGTCCAGGTGGAGCCGGCCAACCCCAGCACGAACCCGCAGCCGGCACTGATCCGCTACGCCAACGCGGGCATCGTCAACCACCCGTTCCACCCGCACGGCAACCACCTCCGCGTGATCGCCCGTGACGGCCGGCTGCTGCGGGGCGGGGGCGGGCAGGACACCTCGTTCGAGGACTTCACCCGCACGATCGGCTCGGGCCAGACCTACGACCTGCTGTTCCGCTGGACCGTCACCGACGCTTGGATCGACCCCGGCGGCGACCCCGTCCCGGTGCAGATCCCGGGCCTGCAGGACCTCGTGTTCAAGGACGACTCGACGTTCTACAGCGGAGACCCCGAGCTGGACGAGAACGGCGAGCTGCCCCGCGGCGTCACCTCGTACAACGACTGCGGCGAGTTCTACTTCCCGTGGCACTCCCACGCCCTCTTCGAGTTCACGAACTTCGACGAGGGCTTCGGAGGGATGGCGACGCTGCTGCGGGTCGATCCCCCGGGAGGCTGCTCGTGATGCGCTCCGGTGCGATGAGGCGGGCGGGGGCCCTGGGCGCCGTCCTCGTCCTGGCCGCGGCCCTGCTGGCGATGCCGTCGTCCGCGGCCCCGGTGCCCACGGTGTCGAACGTCCAGGTCACGACCACCCCGAACCTGGCCAACCACCTGGCCCGCTACACCGTCACGTTCCGGACGAGCCCCACCGGCGCCCTGATGACCGGGAACACGATCACCCTGCGGTTCCCGTCGGGCACCGTCCCGGGATCGAGCTGTGGCGCCGTGGCCGACTTCGCCAACAACGTCACGATCAACGGCGTGCTGACGTCGGTCTCGTCCATCGTCACCTGCATCGAGGTCCGGGTGGCCGTGCCGGCCGCCATCGGCAACAGCACCAACGTGACTGTCGTGCTCGGCTCGACCACCCCGGTGGTCCGCAACCCGGGGGCCGGCAACTACGCCTTGAAGCTGCACACCACCAAGGACTTCGGGGACGCCAACTCGCAGCGCTACCGGATCGTCGCCCAGCACGCGCCGGTGGCCACCGGCCAGACCGCGTCGACGAATGAAGACGTGGCCGCCACCCTCACGCTCGCGGGCAGCGACGCCGACGGCGATCCGCTGACGTTCTCCGTGGTCACGGGGAGCGGGCCGAGCCACGGCGCCCTGGGTCCGATCGGTACGCCGGCGTGCTCCGGTGGCACGCCGAACGCCTGCTCGGCCGCGGTCACCTACACGCCCACGGGCAACTACAACGGGCCGGACAGCTTCCAGTTCCGGGTGCGGGACGGCATCGTCAACAGTGGCGCCGCCACGGTCTCGCTCACGGTGGTGGCGGTCAACGACGGCCCCGACGCCGTCGACGACGACGTCACCGTGGAGCAGGACAGCGGTGCCAACGCGCTGGCGGTGCTGGCCAACGACAGCGATGCCGACGGCGACACGCTGACCATCGTGGCCACGGCCGGGGGCGCCAACGGCACGGTTACCATCACCGGCGGCGGCACGGGCGTCAGCTACACCCCGAACGCCGGCTTCAACGGGTTCGACTCGTTCAGCTACACCGTGAACGACGGCCATGGCGCTACCGACACGGCAACCGTCCACGTGGAGGTGGCGGCGCCCGGAGGTGGCGGGGGCGGCGGAAGCTTCACGGCCGAGATCTGCGCCAAGCCGGGCACCGTCACGATGCCCGACGGCGCGGTGGTCGACATCTGGGGCTTCGCGCTGGGCGACTGCGACGTCGCCGGCCCCGCGACCCTGCCCGGGCCCCTCCTGGACGTCACGGTCGGCGACCAGGTGACGCTCACGCTCGACAACTCGCTCGGCGAGAACGTGTCGCTGGCATTCGTGGGCCAGAACGCCTTTCCCGACCCCACCGGCGCCGCGCCCGGAACCGAGAAGACGTACACCTTCACCGCCGCCCAGCCGGGGACGTTCCTGTACGAGAGCGGCGACAACCGCCAGGTCCTGATGGGCCTGCACGGTGCGCTGCTGGTGCGGCCCACGACCGCGGGCCAGGCCTACAACACCGCGGCCAGCGCCTACGACGTCGAGGCGGTGCTGGTGTTGAGCGAGATCGACCCCGCCTTCAACGCCGACCCGGCCGGCTTCGACCTCACCGGCTTCAGGCCCCGGTACTGGCTCATCAACGGCGCGGCCTACCCCGGCACGGCGCCCATCCCCGCGCCGCCCGGCTCGCGCGTCCTGCTCCGCTACCTTGATGCCGGCACGGTGCACCACACGATGGCCCTCCTGGGCAGCCATCAGCGGGCCATCGCCAAGGATGCGTACCCGGTGCGCTACCCCTTCGACGTCGTCGGCGAGACGATCCCGGTGGGCTCGACCCTCGACACCATCGTCACCGTCCCCGCGGGCGCGGCGGCAGGCACTCGGTTCTGGCTCTACAACCGGCAGCTGCACCTGGACAACGCGGGCGCCTTCCCGGGCGGCATGGTGACGTTCATCGAAGTATCGGGGCCGTGATGGCGACCCGGCCGCCCGGCGCCGCGCTCGTGGCCGCCGTCGCCCTCGGGCTGCTCGCCTCGTGCTCGTCGGGCGCAGGCGCGGGTGGGCCGACGCCCGAGGCGCGGGCGGCCTTCGAGGCGGAGACGGGCGTGCACGTGGTCAGGGTCGCGATTACCGGCGGGGGTGGGCTCGTCGACCTCCGGTACCAGGTGATCGACACCGACAAGGCGCAGCATCTCCAGCACGTCCCACCCACCCTGGTCGACGCCGGCAGCGGAGAGATCATCGACACCTACCTGATGGACCACGCCCACAGCGCTCCGCCGGAGGCCGGGCACACGTACCCGCTGATCTTCGTCAACGAGCAGGGGCTGATCGAGCGCGGGGGAGAGGTAGCCGTGGTGGTCGGCGGCACCCGCCTGGAGCAGGTGGCCGTGGAGTGAAGCGGTCCCGGCTGGCGGTGCTGGCAGCCGCCGCGCTCGTGGTGGCGACCGGCACGCCCGCTCCTGCGACCGCCGCCCCGGCCGCGGCTCCGCCGGAGATGGTCGACGTCATCGTGACGCTGCGCCAGCAGGCGCCCCTGAGGGCCCTGGCTCCCACCCGGCGGGACCCCCGGCTGCGGGAGGTGGTCCAGTCTCTGAGGCGCACGGCCGGCGACACCCAGGCCCGCCTGCGTGGGCTCCTGGAGACACGGCGCGCCCAGGGCCTCGTCGCCGAGGTGTCACCGTTCTGGGTGTTCAACGGCCTGGCGGTGACGGCGACCCCGGACGTCGTGCGGGAGATCGCGGGGCTCCCGGAGGTCCGGCGCGTCACCGCCGATGCGGAGATCGAGGCGGAGGCGACGACCGAGACGGCCGCACTGCCCCAGCCGAACCTCTCGCTGGTCAACGCACCGGCGCTGTGGGACCTCGGCTACACGGGTGCGGGGATCGTGGTGGCCGGCCTGGACACCGGCGTCGACGTCGGTCACCCCGATCTAGCCTCCCGCTGGCGCGGCGGCACGAACAGCTGGTTCGACCCGAGCGGCGAGCATGCCACCCCCACCGACGTCAACGGCCACGGGACGTGGACGATGGGGCTGGCGGTCGGCGGGGACGCGGGCGGGACCGCGGTGGGGATGGCCCCGGGCGCCCGATGGATCGCCGCCAAGATCTTCAACGACCGCGGTGTCGCCACGACGTCCGGGATCCACCGGGCCTTCCAGTGGCTCCTCGATCCCGACGGGAACCCCGCGACGGCCGACGCACCGCAAGTCGTGAACAACTCGTGGTCGATGGGGACCATCGGCTGCAACCTGGAGTTCCAGCTGGACCTCCAGGGCCTGCGGGCGGCCGGCGTCCTGCCGGTGTTCGCGGCCGGGAACTTCGGGCCCGGCGGCTCGACGAGCACCAGCCCGGCCAACTATCCCGAGGCGCTGGCGGTCGGAGCCACGGACCTCGGCGACCAGGTGCACGCGGGCAGCGGGCGCGGGCCGTCGGCGTGCGGGGAGCCGTCCACCACCTATCCCGACCTCGTGGCCCCCGGGGTCGACGTCCGCACCACCGACCTGTTCGGGCTGTACACACAGCAGACCGGCACCTCGATCAGCGCACCCCACGTCGCCGGGGCCCTGGCTCTGCTCCTCGACGCGTTCCCCGACCTGCCGGCCGCCGCTCAGCAGGACGCTCTGGTCGGCGCCGCCACCGACCTCGGCCCGCCCGGCGCCGAGAACGACTACGGCCATGGCCGCCTCGACGTCCTGGCGTCGTACCAGTGGCTGGCAGATCGCACCGATTTCACGGTGGCGGCCGACCCCGCCTCGGTCGCCACCGTGATCGGGGGCAGCGTGGGCTACACGGTCGCCGTCGCGCCGGTCAACGGCTTCGGTGGCGACGTCTCGCTGTCCCTTGGCGGCCTGTCACCGGCCCAGGCGAACTGGACGTTCAGCCCGCCGACCGTCACCGGAGGCTCCGGCTCGTCGGCGCTGCAGGTGACGGCGGCACCGACGCTGCCGCCCGGCAGCTACCCGCTCACGATCACGGGCACGAGCGGATCCTTGTCCCACTCGGTCCCGGTGACACTGGTGGTCACGCAGCCCCCGGACTTCGCCTTGTCGCTGAGCCCGCCGTCGAGGACGATCCGTGGTGGTGCGGTGACGACCTACTCCGTGGACGTCGCCTCGCTGGCGGGGTTCACCGGCACCGTCAAGCTCACGGTGAGCGGCCTCCCCGCCCGCACGACCGCCGCGCTCAAGCCGAGATCGGTCGTCCCGCCCGCGCCGTCGACCCTCACCGTGACGACCGGCCGCCGGACGCCCCCGGGGACCTATGTCCTGACCGTGCGCGGCACCAGCGGCGCGACGGTCCACGAAACGACGGCGACGCTGATCGTGACCTAGCCGGAGAGCTCCGTCGTCACCGTGGTCGCCGGTTCGGGCGAGGTGGTCGACGTCGTGGATGTCGTGGACGTCGTGGAGGTGGGCGGGCACTCCGCCTCCGTGGCCGGGACGGTGGCCGTGGTTGTCGTCGTCGTGGTCGACGAGGTGGTCGTCGACGCGTCCACATCCGGGGACGTGGTCGTCTCAGCCGACGGCGGGCACTCGGGCGCCGCCGTCGCGGGTGCCTCCGTGGTGGTCGCCGGCTCGGTCGGGGACGCGGGCGGCTCGGCGACCGTGGCTGGTCCGCCCAGGCCCGGGGGCCAACCGACGCTGGCGGGGGGAAGCGACGGCGTCTCGATGGCCACCGGGGGCGGCGGTGTGGGCCCGGGCGCGGGCAGCGGCGCCGGTCGTCCCTGCTCGTAGGCCGCGGCCAGCGCCAGCACCACGCGGACGTAGTCGTCGGAGTGGTTGTAGCGCCAGACCGCGCCCGCCCGCTCGGTCGGATCCCGCAGATCCGCCGGTCCGGCACAGAGGTGGGCCGCTGCGCCCAGCGAGGCGTCGAACAGGTTGTCGGGATCGCTCCGGCCGTCGCCGTTCCCGTCGGCCGCGACCGAACGCCACGTGGACGGGATGAACTGCATCGGGCCGACGGCCCGGTCGTGCTCAGTGTCCCCGTCCAGCGAGCCGGCGTCGCTGTCGAGGATGAGCGCGACACCGGGCCGGCCGTCGAGCGGGATGCCTCGGATCGGCCCGGTCCCGTAGCCGTCCTCCCGGAGGCGGACACCGCCGAAGCGGCCGTGGTCGGACTCCACCCGACCGATCGCGGCCAGCAGCGACCACGTCACACCGCACGCGGGATCTCCCACGGCCAGGGCCTGCTCGGCACCGACGTACGCCCGCAACGCCACCTCGGGGATGCCGCTGTCCCCGAGCTCCGCCACGATCCTGGCGGTCGAGGCGACCGCAACGCGCGCGGGAGCCCCAGGACTCGCGGTGGGGCGCGAGGCCGCCCGGGCGGGCGCAGGCGGCAGGTGCGACCGGCCGGCGCGGTCCCCGGGAACCACGATGGTGCCGCCGATCGACCCGCCGGTGCGGTCCACGACGGTCCCGGCCGGCCCTCCGGCCGCGGGAACGGCCGGGCTGGCCGTGCCGGGGACGGCGATGACCATGGCAGCGGCTATCAGGCGCAGCCGGGGCACCCGCACGCTGTGAAGCTAGGAAAGAAAGCTCAACCCCGGCTCAAGGCTGCCTTCGCTGCGCCTCAAAACAGACTTGTAGTCAATACTCACGCGGCACTGGCCGGCGACCTCCGCCGCATCGGCGCCCTGGCCGGCGCGGGTGCCCGCCTTCAGGCGGTGGCGGCCAGCTCGTAGCGGGTGCCGACGCTGTTCTGGATGAAGGCGTCGGGCAGCCGGGCGGCGATGGCCCGGGACGCGTCCCAGCCGGTGCAGTGGGCGGGGACGATCACCTGCGGGGCCAGGTCGGCGAGGGCGTCGACCGTGGGCCCGAGGATCCGGGCGTACAGCGGGCCGTTGAGGTGGAAGCCGCCGACCACCGCGTGGAGGGTGTCGACGCCGGTGAGGCGGCGGGCGTAGCGGGCGATGTTGACGATGCCGGCGTGGCCGCACCCGGTGAGCACCACCAGACCGGCCCCGCGGAGGTGCACGATCAGAGCCTGGTCGTCGAGGATCAGCGGGTCGGGCTCCCAACCGTGGTCGTGGTGGGCCTCGTGGAAGGGCATGCCGGCCTCGAAGTCCGTGGTCCGCGCCACCTCGCCGGTGATCAGCACTGAGCCGTCGAACAGCAGCGACGGCTCCTCGTGCTCGATGACCTCGAGCCCGGCTCCGGCGAGCGCCGGCTTGCTCAGCGTGGGCAGCTCGATGGGGTCGGCCCCGGGCAGGTTGATCCGCCGTCGGGCCCACAGCCCGGGGTGGACGATGACCGGGAGGTTGCGCCGGCCCACCTCCCGGATCAGCCCGTCGAGGCCGGTGGTGTGGTCGAAGTGGCCGTGGCTCAGCACCACGACTTCGACATCGGCCGCGTCGATGCCGAGACGGCGCATGTTGCCGACCATGCCGTCGGGGGTCATGCCGGTGTCGAACAGGATGTGGCTGCGACGGTCGCCCCGCTCGACCGTCACGAGCATGGAGAAGCCGTGCTCGGCCTGCAGGCCGTCCACCGTCTTGCCCTCTTCGAACAGGGGCGCGGGCACCTGGGGCATGCCCGCCATGGCCAGGAGCCCCCTGCGCTTCGCCGGCCCCTGGTCCAGCAGCAGCGCGTCGCTGAGGTTGTCGATCAGCGTGGTGAGCACCACGCGGTCGACCGGCTCCAGGGCGATCGGCTCCACCTCGGCGTCGCCCAGGGGGCGCGGCGCCACCCGGGCGACCGCTTCCGCGCTGGCTCGCGGTTCGTCGCACATGGCGTCGGCTAGCCGGTGGGCTGGGCGGCGGCCTCGGGGGCGCGCCGGATGCGCAGGCACTCCTCGACCCGGAACAGGTGCAGGGGGCGGAGCGTGTCCGGTGGGAGGTCGGGCTCGGCCTCGCTGAGGGGGACGATCTCGGGCTGGTCGACCGTGTAGGTCGTGCCCTGGTCGACGACAGTGGCGGAGCCGCTGGCGAGCACGTTCTTGAGCCAGTCGGTGTTCCGTCCGTAGGGCAGCGCGATCAGGAAGCCGCCGTCGGTGGTCAGCGCCGAGACCGGCGTCTCGTACTCCTGGCCCGAGGACCGGCCGACGTGGCGGATCACCGACGTCGACGTTCCCGCCTGGCCGGCCGTCTTGAGGACCATGGGCTTGGTGGCCCGGCTGATGCGACGGACCGTGTTCAGCACAGGCGGGGACTTGGCCCGCATCCCCGCGACGAAGACGATCCCGACCGCCGTCAGCGCGAACAGCAGGGTGCCGGTGAACTTGGCGAGTGCCCGGAGCATGGTGCCCTCCTCGACAGTTGTAACCCCAGGTTCACGCGTCGTCCCGGCGCCGTCCAGGGACAATCCTCACCTCAGGGGATGGCGCCCAGCTCCTTGAGCTCGATGATCCGGTCCCAGTCGTGGCCCAGCTCGAGCAGGACCTCCTCGGTGTGCTGGGCGAACTCAGGCGGCATCGAGCGCGGCGCCCAGGGCGTGCCACCGAAGTCGACGGGCGTCGCCACCATGTCCACCGGGTCGCCGCCCTCGACCGGCACAGCGACGAAGCCGCCCGCGGCCCGGGCCTGCGGGTCGTCGACCGTCTCGTGGGCGTGCTGGACCGGCGCCCACCAGACGTCCTCCCGGTCGAAGATGGGCGCCCAGTCGGCCAGCGGGCGGGTGGCGAAGATGGCGTTCAGCTCGGACACCAGCTCGGCCGAGTGCTGGAAGCGGGCCATGATGGACGAGAACCGCTCGTCCTCGGCCCACTCGGGGCGCTCGACCGCCCGGAGCACGTCGGGCCAGTGCCGGTCGGCCTGGAGGCCGAGCATCCAGAACCGCTTGCCGTCGCCCGCCTGGTAGGCGGTGATCAGCGGGTTGGGCGGGGCCGCCACGGTCATGGGGACGGTGGGGAAGCCCATGCGCAGCGACATGCTGATGTCCCAGCCGATCATGTACATGCCGATGCGCAGCAGCGACACCGACACCAACTGGCCCTCGCCGGTGCGCTCCCGGGCGAACAGCGCGGCGGACACCGCCCCGGCGGCGGCGAGGCCGGCCATGTGGTCGCCCATCCCGCCCCGCTGGTAGGGGAGCGGGGAGCCGTCCGGGGTCAGCGAGGCGGCCACCCCGGCCCGGGACCAGAAGGCGCCCACGTCGTAGGCGGCGCGGTCAGAGTCCTCGCCGTTCAGCCCGTAGCCGGTCACGTGGGCGTAGACCAGCCGGGGGTTGCGCTCCGCCACGGTGGCGAAGTCGAGGCCGGCGCGGGCGAGCGCGGCTGGGCGGGCGTTGGTGACGAGCACGTCGGCGCCGTCGACGAGCCGGCCCGCGATCTCCCGGCCCTCTTCGAGCGCGAGGTTCAGCGCCACGCTGCGCTTGTTGCGGTTGTCGAGCTCGAACGGCGGGCTCGTGTCGCCCGCTCCCAGCGCGGACAACAAGCCCCGGAACGGATCGCCCTCCGGCGGCTCGATCTTCACCACGTCGGCTCCCCAGTCCCCGAGCACCGCCGCAGCCGCGGGCCCTGCGACCCACTGGCCCACCTCGACGACCTTCACCCCTTCCATCGGTCCAGGCATGGGCGCACCCTAGGCGGCCAGGTCGTCGATCAGCTCCGAAACGATCTCCTGAGAGCTCAGCCGCCAGCCCACCCGGCGGTCGGACCGTGCGCCCCGCCCGGGCTTGGCCCGATCGGCGGCCAGGTGGAGCAATGCCTTCCACAACGCCCACCCGCGCGCCCGCGCCCAGGCGAACGGCTCGACGGGCACTCCGGCCTTGAACCGCTGCTCCTTGTCCACCTGGGCGGCGTACGGGTCGGCGCTCGGCAGCCGGACCGACATGGTCTCCCCGAGCCGGAACGTCGTGTTGTCCCATCCGTCCAGGGCCACCTTGCCGACCGGAAGCCCGGCCCACTGCGGGAACTGGCTCGCCACGAGCCGCTCCACCAGCTCGACCGTGATGTCCCCCTTCAGCACCACCCGAGTGTGGCAAGCGGCCCGGGCGCGCTCCGATGGATTTCGGCCGCTCAGCCTGGGCGCTGGCCCAGGCCGCGCTCGCGGCCGAGGACGATGGCGTGGGAGCGGTCGGCCACGTTGAGCTTGGTGAAGACGTTGGAGACGTGGTTGCGGACCGTCTTGGGGCTGAGGACCAGGCGGCGGGCGATGGCCTGGTTGTCGA
>Ga0075418_10006788_pt1 | contig 12896 bp, 10 predicted proteins | sample SoiMetdeltSBSDD2_FD_81776 | JGI IMG/M metagenome (GOLD analysis project Ga0075418, IMG submission 81776) | Bulk soil microbial communities from a Populus tree surrounding site in Tennessee, USA - Soil MetaG P. deltoides SBSDD2 | ecosystem: Environmental > Terrestrial > Soil > Tree plantation...
CCCCGTCGGTCGGCCCATTGACGGGATGCGCCGCCACCGGTGCAGCGACAGCCGCGGTCGGCGCGGCTCGCGGACCCACGGCGACGGGGACCTCCGTCTTCGCGCCGTCGGGCTGGTACGAGAGGATCACCTGCCCCACCTTGAGCGTTTTGCCCGGCTCGCCCACCACAGTAATCACCTTGCCGGCGAATGGGGCCGGCACTTCCATCGTCGCCTTGTCGGTCATGACCTCGAGCAAGGGTTGGCCGCGCTTGACGACATCCCCCGGTTGAACGAGCCAGCGGACCGCCTCGGCCTCGTACACGCCCTCCCCGAGTTCCGGTAATGCGAAATCCATGATGAATCTCCGGGGGTCAGGTTTTCTACGCCGGTTCCGTGGCGAGGGCCGTCATGGCTTCCCGGATGTGATCGATCTGCGGCACCGTGTTGGACTCGTACACCGGGTTCAACCCGATCCCCGGCAGGTGCTTGCCTTGGACCAGTCGCGGGCGGACGAGCAGGTCGTAAAAGTGTTCCTCCGTGATCCTTCGCAACAGGTGCTCGCCGAAATTCGTGACCTCCGTGTCCTCGTTGACGATGAGCACCCGGCCCGTCTTCTGCACGCTCTGGCTGATCATCTTCCAGTCGTACGGGAAGATGCTCCGGAGATCGATCACGTCGAACGTAAAGCCCTGTGCCTGGCGCAGCTCGTCCGCCGCCTGAACACACAGTGGCAGGGTGCGCCCGTAACTGACCACGGTCGCCGTCTGTCCTTCGCGGACCAGCTCACCGACGCCGAACGGAATGAAGTGCTCCTGCACGCCCGGCCAGTCCGGATGCCAATTGGTCCGGTCGCCCAGGGGCGCGTCGATCCGCCGGCTCAGCTCGGCCGGGTCGGCCGGCTCGCCGGGAATGAGTTGGTCACCGCGGACCCGCAACAGGGCCTTGGGCAAAAGGACCATGACTGGGTTCGGATCGATAATGGCGGACAGCATGAGCCCGTAGGCGTCGAGCGGGTCGCTCGGCATCACAATCTTCCATCCCGGAAGCCGCGACGCCCAGCTTTCGTAGCTGTGCGAATGGTACATGCTGCCGCGGATGCCGGCCCCCGTTGGGGTCATCATGACGATGGGCATGTCGAAAGTGCCGGCGCTGGCCCACCGCTGATTCCCGGCGACCTTGAGCAGGTCAATGATGTTGAACGCGTAGTCGCAGAACTGGATCTCGAACACCGGCCGGCCGCCGGCATACGCGATTCCCATCGCGGTGCCGACGATGCCGCGTTCGTCGAGCGGTGTGTTCCAGGCCGTCTTCAGCCCTTGCGTGGCCGTAAACACCCCGCCGAGCGGCGGACCGACGTCTTCGCCGAAGACATCAGTCACGCCCAGGTGGGTTTCACCGTAATGGAGGGCGAGGCGGACGGCTTGAACGAGGGTGGCCATTCCTCACCTTGAGAAGTCCGGGTCTTTGCGACGGGCATGATAGACTGAGAGGACGAGGACGACCGCTCCGGCGTGTTGGACACGGTAGAAAATGCGGTAGCTAGCCGCCAATGTCTCTCGAATCTCTCCGCGCGGTGTTCGCTGAAACACGGTACCGAGAAAGGGAGTCCACCGGAGACGCTCGACCTGCGACTGGATCGCTTGAGCCACGGACTCCACGCCGTCCGGGTGATGCCGGCCAATCCAATTCAAGGCATGAGTCAATTCCCGGCGGCCGCGGACCGTCCAGCATACTTCTGCCGGCATCGGCGAACGTCCTCCATCACCTCTTCGTGACTGAAGGTCTTACCGCCCGCGTCCGCACCGCGCATGCTCTCCAGGATTCCCCAGATCATCTCGAACTCGTCGCGCAAATCTTCGAGCGAGGCGTCGTCAGGCAACCGACTCAGGACGTCAATGATAGTCTGCTTGTCGGTCATCTCTTCCGGTTTCATCGTGGCAACCCCGTGTAATCGTCCGGATAAACCGCATCCACCGGGCTCGGGGCGTAGGTGAACCGCTCGACGTCTTCGTTCGTCGGTTTGGGCTCGCTCATCGCCCGCACGACCGCGGCGTCGGCTTCCTCGCGGGCTTCGTGCCAGACCATTTCGGCCAGTTCGCGGTGGATCACCCCGTGCTGTACCAGTTGTTGCTCGAAGAGTCGGACGCAGTCCGACTCGGACGTGACGCGGGCCGCCCCACTGGACGATGAGTGCCCGTGCAGCCGGGAGACCATCGCTTCGAGGAGGTAGGGTCGCCGGGTGTTCCGGCAGTATTCGAACGCACGCTCGAGCGCATGCCACGTGGCAACCGGGTCGTTGCCATCCACCACTTCGCCGGGAATGCCAAACGGCTCCCCGCGGTCGCTGATGTGCCGCTCCGAGTGCTGCGTCTTGGCCGGGGTGGAAATTCCATAGCCGTTATTGGTGACGACCATGAGTACCGGCAGTTCGTTGCCCGGCCGGGTGGACCAGACCATGCAACTGCCGAAGTCGCCCTCGGCGGTGCCGGCGTCGCCGCCGATGACCACGGACACCCCGTCGCCGCCGTGCCGCTTCTGCATGAGCGCGGTGCCGGGGGCCATGACGTACTGCACCTCGATGACGCTCGTGACCGGCAGCACGTTCCACTCCGGCACGGAGTAATGGCCAACGAAGTTCCGCCCGCACGAGTGCCGGTCGGTGGTCGTCATCGCCATCTGGCGGACGTGATCCACCATTGGCATGCCCATCGCGAGGAGCACCCCGGAGTTGCGGTAATGCAAGTGCAGGTAGTCGAAGGCAGGCCCGCGGCCCTTTTTCACTTGCAGGCCGAGGCAGGCGTTAAACGCCTCCTCACCCGGGCCGCCGACCCAAAAAATGCCCTCGCCGGACTTCGACATCTTGATCGTCCGCTCCTCGAGCGCGCGGGTGCGCACCATGAAGCGGTAGATCTCAAGGCACTTGTCGCCGGGAAGGGATTCGAAACCGCTGAAAACTTGCCGCCCGGCTTTAACGGCCGGGCCAGCCGATTCGGGGAGATAATCCTCGGAGTCGGAGTACGACTCGTGCGGATTTGGCACGTCAGGCCCTCCTGAGGTGTTCCGCCTGGGCGGGCGGCAGTAGGGATCGCCTGAAGCCGGCAAGCACGGCCGCGTGAGACGCAAGGCAGGCGGACGGGATCGGGTGGGCTAGCCCCGGCGCTCCGCGTCGTGCTGGTCGTTCACGGTGGTCCAATGGCAACCGCAGCTTACTGTTTCATTATACGTCGGCAATGCCCGCGCCGGGGCTTGCGTCGCACTTTCCGGCCGCCCGGGTTTCCCCGCGCGGCGATCAATCTGCCGAGAGTATGGGCAGCGCCGGCCGGGGCCGTCAACTGCTAACTCCATCATACAGCGTCCCCGTCCCCCGGGAATGCCCGTCGCCCGCCTACGCCGCGGGCTTGACAGCCCGCAGCAGGAACGTTGGGTTCACCGCTTCAAACCGAAGCGCCTCCAATTGTTCCACACTTCTGGACAGATTCACCAGCAAGACCGATACCGTCGGGGCGAGCCGCTTGAGCGTGTCGTAAGTCAGGGCGAGCATTTCCAGCGTGCCGACATTCACCACCAACCGCCCGCCGGCCCGCAGGGCCGCATAGGCCGCTTCTAACAGGCGGAACACTTCGCCACCGTTTCCCCCGATGAAGATCGCGTCCGGGTCCGGCAGGTCCTGGAATACCGCCGGAGCGGTCCCGAACACCGCTTGCACATTGCGGATTCCGAAAGTCTCCGCGTTGGCCACGATGAGGTGGTAGTCCGCGGAGTCCTGCTCGATGGCGTAAACCCGGCCGGGCTCAACCAGCTGAGCGGCCTCCAGGGCGACCGACCCCGAGCCGGCGCCCACATCCCACATGACGCACCCGGCTTGCAAGTCCAGTTGCGCCAGCGCGATCGCCCGCACCTCCGCCTGCGTGATCAGCCCGGTCTTCGGCCGGCTCTGGGCGAAGACGTCGTCCGGATTGCCGAACCGCATTAACCGCCGGGCGGCTCGCGGTGCGTCCGGCCGGCCCGGCTTGCGCTTCAGGATCATGACATTGAGCGGGTCGAACGTCATGTGCTGCAGCTCGGACAACTCCCCCTGGGTGATCCGCTCGTCCTTGCCGCCCAGATTCTCGCACACGTAAGCGCGGAAGTAGTCGACCCCGCGGATAAGCAGTTCACGGGCGATCCGAGCAGGATGGTATGTCTCACTCGTGAACAGGCCGACCGTTTCCGCCGTGCGAATTCGGTCCAGGACATCGTCGAGCGAGCGGGTGGACAGGTCAGTCAGATAGGCTTCTTCCCAGGTCTCCTTTACGCGGGCAAAGGCGAGCTGCATGCTGCTGACGTGCGGCAGAACCTCGAACCGCTCCTTGCCCAGTCGGTCGCACAGGTACCGGGCGACGCCGTAAAACAGCGGGTCGCCGGTCGCAACGACGACAATCCGCTTCTTGCCGAAGTTGGTGCGCAGCTTCTCGGTGACGTCGCCCAGATCCGACCCGAGGCGGACACGCTCCGCGTTCACCTCCGGCAACAGTCGGAGCGCCGGATCCGAGCCAACGAGGACCTCTGCGCCGGCGACCAGGTCGCGGGCCCGGCTGGTCAGCCCGGCCAGGCCATCGCCGCCGATGCCGACAATGTGGATCTTCGGAGGATCGGTGTTCATGTGAGGTCTTGATAGTAGCCGTCACGCTCCGCGTGACGAGCCCGGGCTCGATTTGCGTCGGGCTCCGCAGTCGACGAGCCCGGGCTCGTCACGCAGAGCGTGACGGCTACAAATAGCAGCCCGGCATTCAAGTCATCCCGGTCGCCGAACGCGTTTCTGCGGGTCGGTCTCCACCGGGCCAAAGGTCTGTTCGTGGCGCTGGACGGCGGCTTGCAGGGCGCCGAGGAGCCGCTTGGCCGTCGGGAACGACATCACCATCCGGTGCGTGATCCGGGCCGGCTCGGTTGCGTTCCCGACCACCAGGCCGGTATGAAAACCGAAGTCGAGCAGCAGTTCCTCGAAAGTTCCGGCCACGCGGAAGAAGTTAGCGTAGGCCGTCGTCATTCCCTGTGTGGCGATTTCGAGCCGCATGGGCTGCGGCTGGGGCGGGACCGGGACCACCGCCCCGGAGGAAGGTTCGTTTTCGTCGGGCATGTTGCATCCCCAGGTTGGAATGGGGATTCTATCAAGCGCGTCGCGGCTCCGCCCTTAGTCTCCGACAACTCGCACTTGTAGGTAGTCCTTCCCCAGGGCCCGTTGCATTTCGAGCGGCCATGCCCACGCCTTGGTGGCCTCGGCGTCCTTCACGTAGAGTTTGACCAGCTTCGGGAACGCGAGGGCGAGCGCCTGCGGCGTGTCCAGATACTTGCGAACGTTGAGCAGGGTCGGTCCCACCCGGTGGGACGGCGGGAGGTGCCAGAGTTCCAGCCCGGCAACGTCCGGCTCGTAGAGCCCGGCGTACAAGGTAACTCCCGCCATAGTGTGCTTTCCCTGAAGCCAGATCGGTACGTCCTTGAGGTCGGGATGCGCGCGCAGAGTCTGGAACGCCCGGCGGACGTCCCAGACACGCATGCCGTCGAGCGTCTGCCCAACGAGGGCGAACCGCCGGCGAATCTGGACGTCGTTCGGCGAGCCGGGCTCCGCCCATTTCGTCGGGCCGACACCACGCGGACAGATCGCGGCGAATGCCCACTTCTGTTTCTCCATTACCGCCCGATTCTGCTTGAACTTGGCGTCATCCTGCTTCGGGGGCTCGCTCCGTTGCAAAACCTCGGCGAATTCCGGGCCAAGATCGGCGCACCATTCGTTCCAATCGGAGTCGTCCAGGACGTTCAGCAAGACGAGGGAGGGCTTCGCGTCGCCCGCGGTCATTAACCACAGACGCAATGCGATCCCTTCCTCGCTCGTGAAATCCCAGGCCCGCAGCCGCACGGCGTCGTGCGTCTTGTCTCCGGCGGCCCGGACTGCCAGGTCCGGAGCCTTGGTTGGCCAGCCGCGAAAGATCTTTTCGTTCAGCGCCGCCTGGAGTTTCGACTTCTCTCCCGGCCACCAATTGCGGACGACGTCGGGTGATCGCGGCAGCTCGATGTTGGCTGGCTTGATGAACAGGTCCTGGATCGTGGTATTGAGCTGGCCTTCTGGGGTCTTGTCGAGCACCTTGAGTTCTTGCGGGCCGAAACGCTCGAACCTCTCCTCCACCACGGACGCGTCATCTCCCTTGAGCCAGCGGTTCATCCATCTGTATTCGCCCAGTCGCAGCTCCGGGGTGTCCTCGTGCTTGCCGAGTGTCTCGTAGACCATGAACTTGTTGCCGGCCCCGTATAGCTCGTAGATCATTCGGACTTTGTCCGCGAGCCTGCGAAAACCGGGGACCGGGAATATGTCATCGCGGTCGCTGTTGCCGAGCATGAGCGGCCGCGGGGCGACCAAGGCCGCGACTTTCGAGAAGTCCCACCGGTACGTGTTGGTCATGAACATGCAGTCGCAATGACCCGCGATCACGCCCTTCTCCAGCCGACCAGGATAGCCCTCGTTCAAGTGCGCTTGCAGGTCGGCGATTCCCGCGACCGGGACTGCGCACGCAATGCGTTCGTCGGTCGCGGCGATCCACCACGAATACGCCCCGCCGCCCGATCGCCCGGTCACACCAATTCGTTTGGGATCGACTTCCGGCCGCGTCTCGAGGTAGTCGAGCGCCCGCATCGCGTTCCAGCATTCCACGCCCGCCGGCGTGTAGCCGAGCGCGTGCCACCACCACATCTTGTCGCGGTATGTGCCGTGGTGTAGCCCGGGGATTTCCGACAGTTGCAGCGTGTCGATGATGAGCGACACGTAACCATGCTCCGCGTACCACGCGGGATGATGCTGGTAGAAGACCTTGCTGCCGTAAGAAATCCCCTTGTCCTTATCGACAACGTTGCCATGTCCGCACACGTAGAGGACCGTCGGTGCCTTCGTCGGCGCCGGCTTCGGAATGTACAAGTTGCCGGTGACGTACAAACCCGGTGAGGACTCGAATACGATCTTTTCCACCGTGAATTTCGGACGTTCGACATTGCCGGTGATTTTGGCGTTCAGCTCTGTCCGCGGTGGCAGCGGCCAGAGGCCGAGCATTTCCAGCAGTTGCCGCCGAAATTCCGACCGTGCTTTTTCCCACTCGTCGCGCGTCGTGTAGTCGCGCAGGTCGGCGTCCGCGATCTCCTTGGCCTGCCGTTGGAAGTAGGCCCGGATCATTGTCTCGCCGGGGAGCGGCGCCGGGGCCTTCGGAGGGTCTGCGGGGGAGGCGGTTTGGCAAACTAACAGAGATGCGATCAGGGCAATGTGGGTGGGAGGACGCATTCGGAGTACTCGAGAGGTTGCTTTTGTCCTCTTCTTTTCCGCGCATTGAACAGTTGTGTTGTAGAGTGGCCGAGGTTGTGCCAGACACACGCTACAAGACATCATCCGAATCAAGTGGACCCGGTTTCGCCGTCTCGTGCAGGTGGTACCGCACGCCGTCAACGTCGCCCGAGGCGATCTCATGTAACGGCATCGGCTCGAATTCGGCGAGGATCTGCGACACCGTACGGTCATTCATTCGTGCGTAGACGAAGTCAAAGCTACCGAAATCAAAGTAATTGCACCGGATCGCGTTCACCCGACTCCGCAATTCTGGAGGTAGCGCCTGCATGACGCTTGTAAACGACCTCATGAACTCACTAAGCGTACTTCCGGACACAGTCATGGACCCAGGATCCACCATAGTAGCCTCAATGCGCTTGCGTGCTATTTCCCGAACCCCGCCCACCACCTGACGGCCCGCGAGCTGCACGAGCCGAACCGCGTACCGTCCGGACTGATCACGAAGTTCCGCAGTGGCTCGGCGTGCTCGTCGATGTACTTCGTTTCCTTGTCCTTCAGGTCCCAGACGCGAATCTTCTTGTCCGCCCCGCCCGAGGCCAAATGATCCGTCTTGGGGTGGAAGATCAGGCAGGTCACTACGTCCTCGTGTCCCTCGAGCTTGTATTCTCGCTTGCCGGTGTTCGCGTCCCAGACGTGGATGCTGCCCGACTTCTTCGCCATGCCTGTACCCGCGCCGAGTAGCTTCGCGTCGGGGCTGAACGCTACCGCGTTCACGGGCCCCTCGTGCCCTTCCAGCTTGCGGATCGGTTTCGGCTTCTCGTCGGTCGTCGTCGGGTCCCACAGCTTGACTGTCTTGTCCGCCCCGGCGCTCGCCAGCAGCTTGCCGTCCGGGGAATACTCGACCGCTTTCACCCCGCCCGCGTGAGCGCCGGGCATCATCACGATCATCCGGCCGCCGTCCGGCGCCCAGAGTTTGACCGTTCCGTCGGACCCGCCCGTGGCCCACTGCTTGCCGTCCGGGCGGATTGCCAGGCAAGTCACCGCGTAGCCGGCGTGCGGGGTAATGGTCAGGGTTGGTTGCGGAATGGCGGGCGTTGCTTTCCCGTTCGACTCCTCCAACTCCTTATGATGTTGCCGCGCCGCCATCACGTCCCATTGTTTCAGCGTTCCGTCTGCGCTCGTGGTGATGAACGACTTGCTGTCCGGCGTGAAGAGCGCGGCGGTGATCGCCTTGGTGTGGATCTTGTAGGCGTACAGGCTCACAATCCGCTGGTCGGCAGGAAAGACGCACACATTGCCGGCGCTGAACGCGATCAGCGAGTACTTGACCTGCGGGTCGATGGCCATGACCGAGGCCGTGTCGCCGGAGAGGCTGAACCGACCTCGCTCGCGCGATGCCGGCTGCTGTGCGATGGCCACGTTTGAAATGAGGAGGGCGGCCAGGAGGATGCGGGTGTACATGGTGCGCCTCTCTCCGGGCCGCCCGGGCCGGTTACCACAGCCCAATGTCGAGGGCGGACGCGATGCTGCGCCACGCCCACCACGCGGCCGATTTCCATTTCAGGTGAACTTTGACCGTCGCCAGGGTGCCCGGAGTCAGCGTGTCATCCGGGTCGTCCACCTCGACCGCGACCAGATAAATCTGAACCAGCGGCTGGTTCACGTTCGGGTCGCCACCCGGTCGCGTCGCGACGGTGCCGCCGCCCCGGTGCGTGAGCGGCAGGGGGATGTTCTTCTCGTCCGTTTCCGGGAGCCGGGTGATCCGGCCGGTGTATTCCCGGTGGTGCTTGGCCAGAATCGACGCGGGCAGGTATGCGTCGTTCGGCTGTTCGGCCTGGATGCGGTCGAGGTTGGTGCGCATTTCCCGCAGGTCCGTCGGACTGACCGGGATCAGGAGGCGCATCACCTTGCGGTCGCCGATCATGCAGAATGGCTGCGGCTCGGACTTCTCCCAGGTGCGGAAGATGTCTTCCTTCTTTGGCGCCCCCATGACGGTGCCACTTCGCGGGGCCCGGAGCACCTCGGTCTTCTTGATCAACTCTTCCTGACCTTGCAATTGCTTCGTACTGGCGGTGAGGTCGCTCTCCGCGGCACGCAGCTCCTGGTCGAGTTTCGCCCGCGACACCGGGTCGCCGCCGCCCGTCGCCCGGCGGTTCTTGATGGCAACGACCATCTGCTGGGCCGAGTCGCGCTCCTTCTCGAACTTCTGGCGGTCGAACTCCAACTGGGCACTGTGGAACCGGGCCAGATCGGCCCCCTGGTTCACGTACTGCCCGTCGCGCACCATGACTTCCATGAGCATCGCGGTCTCATAGACGCGCGCGTCCTCCCAGCGGCCCTCGCTCACTTGAACGACACCCGTCTCCCGGACCCGGCTGACCGGCAGCGGCAGGGCAAAGAACGCCAACAGTATGCCCGCAACAACAACCCCGGACGCGATCACTCGTTTGCGCTTCATGTCAGGTAACCTGCCACGTTGACGGATGTTTCTCACCATTCGGTATGCCGGCCAGAAGAGGAGCGACACCAGGGCCCCGATGGCCAACATCATACTCAGGGTTTCCAGCTTGTACGGCTTCAGCCAGTGGGCCAGGAAAAACAGAATGCTGATCGTCACGAACCAGCGGTACAAGAAGCTGAGGATCGCATAGGCGACAAACAGAACCTTCCGGTTCGGGGCCATGTAGGCCTCGGGCTGCACTTCGATCCCCAGACACTTGTCCTGGAGCAGGTTGCTCAGGAATCGGTTCGACCGCTCGCGCAGGTTCGGTACCTCCAGCCAGTCGGCCAGGATGTAGTAACCGTCGAAGCGCATGAGCGGGTTGGCGTTGAAGACGAACGTGCTGACCGAGCACAGGACCATGAGGCACATGGACACGTTGTTCACGAACGGCCAGTGCGGGGTGTACCACCAGACGAAGGTGGCGATTGACGCGATGATCAGCTCCACCCAGATGCCCGCGAAGCTAATGATGATCCGTTTCCACTTGTCCGCCACGGTCCACGAGTCGGTGACGTTGCAATACAGCGCTGGCGAGAAGCACATGAACAAAAAGCCCATCTCGTGGCTTTCGCCGCCAAATGCCTTACAGCTCAGGCCGTGACCGAACTCGTGGATCACCTTCACCACGCCGAGAGCGATCCACATGTACAAGAGCGTGCGGAAGGCGAAGAATTCCTGGTAGGCCGGGAGCTTCGCGTAGAAGGTCGAGTAGTGGAACGCAACGAACAGGGCCGCGGAAATCATCAGGACGACCGACAGCCACAGGAACGTGTGGGTGAAGATCCAGCGGGTGTACTGGATCATCCAGCCCAGGAGCCGGTCGGGGTCGAAGACCGGGATCTTGATGTACAGGATGTTCGTCAGCGTCGCGAGCCGCTTGGTGCGCCGCTGCTTGCGCCTTTTGGAGAACAGCTCGCGGGCCGCGTTGGGCGACTCGTGCTGAACGAGCCCGGCCGTGACCAGTTGCCGCGCGAACCCTTCCAGGTCTTCCAGCGTGAGCCGGTCGGGGGCGAACCGCTTCTCGAAGTCCTTACGGATCTCCTCCAGGGTGTTTCCGCCGTCCAGCCGCTGAAAGACGAAGTACTCCTGTTGGTTGAACCGGTAGTACTTCAGGCTGACCGGGTCTTTGACGACGTGGCACAAACGCCCTTCGTACCGCTGCTCGGTGATAGCCAGGTCAGCCCGGATGCGCAGCTTGACCTGCTTGCGGCGCTCGGCGGTCGGGATGAAGGTCGGATCCATACCGGATTCAGATTAGCGGCGAGTCAGTCCGAGCGGATGTCAACAGGCGGTCCGTCCATTGTACGTCATAAGGAAAGGGGGGTTAGTCCTGAGTGCTGACTGAAAGCAACTCACGAACCAGCGCTCAGAATTTTGGGCTATCTACTCGTCCCATGGCAATCGTTTCCGTTCGTAGTCCCGCAGTCGGTCCCGGTGCAGGCTGCCCCACGGACCGCCGGGGGTAACCAACACGGCCCAGCGGGATTGCTCGGCGGCCTTGGCGAAGTTACCGGTCGCGGCATAGCACAGGCCGACCGTGTCCTGGTGAACCGGTTGCGGCGATTCAATCGTCCGAATCCCCAGCCGGGCCCACGTGAGGGCCGATCGGCGGGCGTCCGGATAGTTCCGCAGCCGTTCGTCGAGGATGACATTGCGGGCCAAGGCGAGCACGGCTTCGGGCCAGCTCCGGTCAATGGCGTTCGCGATGCGAATGGCGTCTTCGGCCTCCGCGTCACGCCTCATCTCGAAGAGGGCGGCCGCCCGGCCGTAGTGGGCGTCCACGGCGTTGGTGTCCAGCTCCGCCGCCTTGCGGTATTCCTCCTCGGCCGATTCCCATTCTCCAACGGACAGCCGGGCCGCGCCGGACATGCGCCAATATCTGGCATCACCAGGGAAATAGTCCCGCAGTCGGCGGTAGCAGTCGGCGCTTTCGGAGAACCGGCCCAACTGTTCATAGGCTGCCGCGAGGTTCTGCAGGGACGTCGGGTCGTGCGGTGTCAGCTCGAGGGCGCGCTCCAGGAGTGGCACGACCTCTTCATACCGCTCTTCCATGATGAGCCCCTGCCCCAGGTTGGCGCGAGCGCGCACGCTGTTCGGCATTCGCTCGCTGGCGACGGTCCAGATTGCCGCCCGCGACCGGTATTCCTCGTTCCGTAAGTAGGTCAGCACGCCCAACGCAACGGCCGCGACCGCGAGCGCATACGGCCGCGCGCCGTTGAGCCCCATCGTCGACAATAGCCAGTCGCCGAAGAATACCGCGAGCAGAATCGGGGTGGCAAGTGCCAGGTACATGCGGTGCTCGAACACCGCATCCACGATCGGCAGGAAGCTCGATGTCGGCGCCAGGACGATGAAGAACCAGGCGCAGACATATCCGAGCGCCGGCCGCCAGATCAGGAGGACCGCGGTAGTCAGTAATAGAGCGGCAACGATGGCGCCCTCCGGCATGGCGTCGGCGAGCGTGTGACTCCACGGCCAGCTCTGGTAGTCGATCGCGAGCCCGCGGGGCCAGAACGTGATTTGCAGGTAGTACAGAAGAACCCCGGCTTCGGTGAGCGCGTATTGCTTCCACGTCAGGGTCTCCATGCCGTACCCGATCCCGCCCTCCGCGTGAATGGCCCGACTCATGTGCCAGCCCGTGAACCCCGCCCAGGTGAGCAGGAAGAACAAATAGAACGCCCAGCGGCGGCGGATCATCATTCGGAGCGACCGGGTCAGGAAGATGCGGTCGAACAGGAGCACCGCCGCCGGTGCACTGGCCATGATCTCCTTCGACCCGAATCCCAGCACCAGACTGATGACCGCCAGGGCATACCAGGCACAGCGGCGCCGTCCGAGTCGCGGTCCGCGTGCGACGGTACCGTTGTCCGGCTCCACGACGGCAAACGGCTGCGATCCGACTTCGTTGCCGCGAAGTACCGCGTAGAGCATGAGGAGGTAGAACAGCCCGGCCATCGACTCGCCGCGCTGGATCACATACGTCACGCACTGAACTTGCAGCGGATGGAGCATCCACAGGACAGCCACTGCGAACGCGAGGTAAGGCGCCCGGCCGATGTATCGCCCGTGGAATCGCGGCAGGAGCAGGGTCCGGCGCACCAGTCCGTA
>Ga0075418_10006791_pt1 | contig 12895 bp, 13 predicted proteins | sample SoiMetdeltSBSDD2_FD_81776 | JGI IMG/M metagenome (GOLD analysis project Ga0075418, IMG submission 81776) | Bulk soil microbial communities from a Populus tree surrounding site in Tennessee, USA - Soil MetaG P. deltoides SBSDD2 | ecosystem: Environmental > Terrestrial > Soil > Tree plantation...
CAAGTCGAATCCACTTTTTGTCGCTTGCAGCGTGAGCAGCGCAGTCAGCAGCGCGCCGGCGCCGGCCAGCAGCATGAACGAGGCGGCGATCTGCGCCACGGCAAACGCGCGCAGCCGCCGGTTCGTGCCCGTCGTCAGTCGCGCGCTTCCGTTGGAGAGGCCGAAGCCGTTCGCCGCTTCCGAGGATGGGAGGCGCGGGACGAACGCCAGCAACACGGACGCGGCGATGGCCAGACCGACACCGACCCAGAGCAGGCTCGCATCAACGGTGACGTCCAACGCCCGCACCGAGAAACGTGACGCGTAGCGCGCCAGCAGTGCCACCATCGGCCGTGCGACGATCACGCCGAGCACTGCGCCCGCGCCGCACAGCAGCAGGCTTTCAGCAAGCAGTGTCCGCCGCAATTCCCAGGGCTGTGCACCAAGCGCCGCGCGCACGGCCAGCTCGCCCTCGCGGCGCACCGATCGCGCCAGGATCAAATTGGCGACGTTCGAGCACGCGATCACGAACACCAGCGCCGCTGCGGCGAGCAGAACGAGCAGCACCGTCCGCGCCGGCGACACGATCTGGTCGCGCAGCGTGACCGCATCGATGCGGTAGTCGGCCTTCGACGAGTAGACCTCCGGATGTTCCTTGAGCATCGCGCTGTGCGCGGCGCGAAGATCGGCGCGCGCGGCCTCGAGATCCGTGCCGGGCGCGAGCCGGCCGAACAGCTCCGTCATCCTGTGCACGCGGCCGGTCACCATCGTCGCGGACAGATGGTGCGGGCTGGTCACGACGTTGGCGATGATTTCTGTCTGGGAGGGATACGGCACCGACGGCTCGAGTACGCCGATGATGGTCGCGGTTCGCGTATCGAGGCGGACGGTCTTGCCAATGACTGACGGATCGCTCTTCAGCGCCGTCGTCCAGAACCGGTGTGTCAGTACCGCGGCACCAGCGGCGTTCGGACCATCGTCGCCCGAGTTCAGCAGACGGCCGAGCACCGGCCGAAGGCCCATGACGTCGAAGTACGAGCCACTGACAACGCCGGCACTGACCACGCGCGGCTCGCCGAGCCCGACCATCGTGAAGCCCACCGTGGAGAAGTCGCCAAAGGCCGTCAGTGTCTTGATGCGGGCGCGGAGGTCGTCGATCTCAGGGACCGAGAACGTTGTGTTGATGGTGTTGAGTCCCGGTGCGCTCTGCCGGATGTAAATCAGCCGGTCCTCGTCGCGGTTGACCAGCGGCCGCAGCAGGACGCCCCGCACCACGCTGAAGATGGCGGCATTGGCCCCGATGCCAAGGGCGAGAGTCAGGACGACGGTGACCGCGAGACCCTTGGCGCGGAGCAGGGATCGCAGGGCAAACCGCAGGTCGGAGAACAGTGTCATGGCGCCTCCGTTGGACGCATACACCCTTTAGTCGAATGAGCGAGGCCAAAATCGACAAGGGCCGTCACCCGACTGCCATCCGACGGCCCGCAGTCCCGCCAAAGCGCCGAAGGCGCGACGGCGGACATTTCAGCATGCCTTCCGAGCCCGGCCGTGGCAAGGACATTATCCCCACCAAAACTGCCATCAGTCGGCAATCAGGATCCGCGAAAATGAACAGCGCGCCACTATGACGACCGCAGACGCCCTTCGCGCGGAGTTCGACCGCGAGACACGCGCGACCCGGCGCTATCTCGAGCGCGTGCCTGGCGACCGCCTCGGCTGGCGTCCGCATCAGAAGTCATTCACCGCCGGCGAGCTGGCTTCGCACATCGTCGAGTGCGTCCGGTGGACGGAGGCGATCTTCGGCGGAGACGAGTTCAACGTCGATCCGGCGACGTTCACCCCTGTCCGGGTCGCATCTGTCCCCGAGTTGCTGGACACCTTCGACGCCGACGTCGCGCGATCTGTTCGGGTGCTGGCGAGTGTTAGTGACGAGGCTGTCACTCGGCCCTGGCGGATGAAGATCAGGGGCGCCGTCCGGTTCGAGCGGCCGAAGGTGATGGTGTTTCGCGACTTCACGTTGAGCCACTTGATACACCACCGTGGCCAGCTGTCGGTATATTTGCGGTTGCTCGAGGTGCCAGTCCCAGGCGCCTATGGACCAACGGCGGATGAGTAGGAGGTCTCCGTGAAGTTGACTCAACTCGTACTTGACGAGCTCGAACGGGAAGCAGAACTGTCGCGCCGTGCGCTCGAGGTCGTACCGGCCGACAAGGCGGACTGGAAACCGCACGAGCGATCGATGATCTTCGGCTATCTCGCCGACATGGTGGCGAACATCCCGAACTGGGTCGCCATGATCGTGACGCAGCCGGAGCTGGATGTTGCGCCGCCTGGAGGTCCGCAGCAGAAACGCGAGCCGATGAATGACAGCGCCGCCTTCGTCGCCGCGCTCGACAAGTCGATGTCCGCCGCACGCTCCGCGCTCCAGCAAACGACGGACGAGCATCTGATGACCGGATGGCGACTGCTCGCCGGCGGCAAGCCCGTCATCGAATCGTCACGCTACATCATGATTCGCGACACCATCAATCACTGGGTCCACCACCGCGGGCAGATGACGGTGTATCTGCGGCTGATGGGTGCGAAAGTGCCAGCCCTGTACGGCCCGTCAGCCGACGACAAGAGCTTCTAGACGACGATGGCCGGACGCGAGTGCTACCACTGCAAGCAGTGGGTCGAGGACGGCGAGGCGCACAACTGCTGGACGACGACGGAGGCGGCGCTCACCGCTGATCTGTCGGAGGATCTGCGCGACGCGTGGGAGCGATTGCGCGAGACGGCCGCCGAGTTCGGCGATCAGCGGATCTACGCCTCGCACAACTCGATCATGTTCTCGCGCAAGTCCTGCTACTTCTTCGTGCGGCCGAAGAAGAGCTTCCTGGAAGTCTGTGTATTTCTCAGCCGGCCGTTGAAGGCGCCGCAGGTGCGGCGCAGTGCCCCATCATCCAAGTCGAAGTTCTTTAACATCATTCAGCTTCGCCATCGCGATGAGGTCGAAGCGCCGATCACCGAGTGGATTCGTGAAGCGTACGAGCAGTCGGAATCGCTCGCCACTCCGCCGAAAAAGGCGAAGCGCTCAACCGCCCGTGCGCGGAAGGCGAAGCGTCCGTCCCGGACGCCCACGTCCAGCACGAAGCGTACGAAACGTAATTGAGTAGCGCAGTTCCGGCACCGGCGGAATGCTGTGCTCGTAGCCATTGCGCGCCACGCCGGTCATCAGATACGCCGAACGCGGATTCAACACGATCTCGTGCGTCGTCTTGCGGCGTCCGGCCGTGGCATCCATCGCTCCGGGCGAGACGTACGGGCGGAATCGCATTCTAGATGGCGAGATCAGCGAAATGCCGGCGACGATGTCGTATTGCGGTGCGTCGCGATGCCAACCGATGGGCGCGCCCGCGCGATATTCGTTGATGAGCGCCATCGCGAAGGCATCCGGCTCGATGCCCGCCCACGCTGCCGTGCGGATCATCAACGGACGCAGGAAGCCGGGTATCGGCGGCGCCAGCGCCTCGCCGCGGTCGTACGACGCCCCGAAAAACGCCACACGCCGCTTCGCGACCACGCCTCGCATCTCGAAGTTAGAGAACTCGACACCGGCGATATGGGCCGCGAGCTCGGTCTCTTCAACAGCACTGATGAAGTCCTCGCGATAGCGGAAACCGTCCGGGGTGTCCGGGGCGAAGAGTGACACTGGTACCAACTACTAACCACCAATGACGCGGCTCATAGTGCCAGTCTAGGCGCTGCTGACCGCGAAATGTTCGAAGGCGATCGCGGTGTTTCCGTGGCCTCGTTTCCGGACGATCAGCTGGAGCGTCGGCACACGATGGCCGGCATAGAAGGGCGTATTCGGCTGACCGCCGTGCTGTGCGCTGGTCGTCAGGCAGAGGTCCTGAATCAAACCAGCGTCGATGAGCGAGGTCGCGACGGTCCGGCCACCGACGACCGAGATGCGGCTCAGTCCGTGGTCGCGGCGAAGCCGTCGAAACGCATCGGCGAGATCCTCATTGGTGAGCGGTACGACAGTGATCCAGGGGCGATCCGCCACGGCCCGCTCGGTATCGCGCAGCCCGTCGGGGGCGATGATCAGGAACACTCGCACGTCGGGAACGTTGAATAGCAGCGATCGCTCGAGATCGATGCGCCCACGACGTGACACGACGACTTGCGCCGGATGACGCGGCAGGCCGAGCTCGCGTCTGAGCGCCACGATCTCGGGATGCCACACCGAGAAGAACACTGTTTTCCCGACGGTCCCCGCTCCGGCGAGCACGCCATCGGCCGCGACGCGTGACAGGCCTTCGTAGATCAGATGGAAATCAACGGGACCGCCGCCGAGAGTGGCTGGATCCGGCACGACGGTGTTGCCATCGCGCGATTGCACGAACACGAGCGAGAGCGCCGGGAGCTCACGCGGCGGATCGACCAGATAGAAATCGCCGTCGAAGTGCTGTCGGGTCCAGGGATTGCCGATGTGCTGCAGTCGATAACCGCTCGAGCGGTCCTCGATCGTGACGAGCGGCGCGATGACCGCCTGCTCGGCCGCGCCGGCCTTTCGCTCGGCATAGCTGTGAAAATCCACAGGCGAGTCTCGGTGCGTGACTCTAGCGCGACACGAAGCGAATGATCTGCTCCGTCGTGCGATCGCCATCAGAGCCGATCCGCGATCGGATCGTCGCATGAGTGCGATCGCTGATCATCGCGATCTCGACGTTGCTGTGCCCGCTGGCTTTCATCGCGGCGGCGACCTCGACGTTCTGCTCGCGGCGCCAGTCTTCGTCTCGATCAGCGTAGAGGATCAGCATTGGCGGGCCGTCGGCGTGCAGATGATGCGCCGGAGACGCGTCAACCCACACGGCGCGGTCGGTTCCCCAGACGCTCGCGTCGCGATCGGGAGCGACGCCACGCCGCTCGACCCAGTAGAAGGCGCTGACCGGGACCACGCCTCGGATGTCGCGAAGCGACAGCTTGTGCGCCGCAAGGTAGCGCGCGTCGGTGGCGAGCAGTGCCACAAGATATCCGCCAGCCGAATAGCCACTCGCGAACACACGGTCAGCATCGCCGCCGTACTCGGCAATGTGCCGCTTGACCCAGGCGAAAGACGCCGCCGCATCCAGAATGTGCGCGGGATGCGACACCGAGGGAGACAACCGATAGTTGACGACGGCCGTTACGAACCCCGCTGACGCGAAGCGCCGTCCAACGAACTCGTCCTCGCTCTTATCGCCGCCCATCAGCTGGTTGCCGTAGTACCAGACGATCACCGGTGCGTTGCGGCGCCCGTCGGGCAGATACAGGTCCAGTTTGTCCTTGGCGTCCGCATATTTCGCGCCCTGCAGGTACGGCAGGTCACGAATCACACGCACCGCGTAGGTCTCCGCGCCCGCGACGGCGGCGTTGGCCAGGCACAGCACGATGACGACAATGGAACCGTGTCTCATCGAACAGCCCCTTGAAAGTACGACGGCAGGTCCTTCTTCGTCTCGCGCAGGATCTCGACGATGGCTTGGCGATCGGCTTTCGACAGCGCCGCCTGATAGCGCGGATCGCGCTCTTCTCCCGACAACACGTCCCAGAGGCGTTTGTAGATCGGATCTTTCGCGCGTGGCGGCAGTGCGTCGAACGCGGGTGAGTAAATCATGTAGCTGCACGGATACTTCATGACGCGCCGGCTCAGATCCAGCTGATACAGCGATCGGCCCTGACGATCCCGCGGCCCGCTGGCGGCGAACCGCTCGGCAAATCCCGACTGCCCGCGAACGGCATCGGTGAGCGGTGCCTCATCGATGAACAGCAAATGATCGACGACTTCGCTCGCCACGCCTTTCATCATGAGCGCGATGCGTTCCTCTTCTCCTGGCGTTGCCGAGTACGGCGGATGCAGCGCGGGATCGGCGACGCGCGCCTGCCAGCCGGCACGGGTCAGGAGATTCGTCATTCCGATCTGATGCGTGAACACCAGGTGCGCCACGATGTCGCTCGACAGCGTGCGGTAGCCGTCGGCGTCGAAGAGACCGTCCACCGACATGAGCTCGCGACTGGGACGAGCATCGAGTGCCCCGGCTTCATTGCCCATGTGCTTCGTTCTGCCAGTACTGCCGGTGACGAACCAGCCTCCGAAGCGGCGCTCGAGTGAATCGGTCTGATCGACAAAACGGGGCAGGCTGAATCCCTGACCGGAATTCGGCCGTGTTGTGCTGAACATCAGGAAGCCGGGCACGCCCAGGGTATCGCCGGCCATGTGACAGCCAAGACAGATGAAGGCCCGCTTGAACCGCGGTGGCTCGGGAGCCTCAGCGCGTTGATCGAGCGTATAGAACACGACGCCAGATCGCTCGTCATGCGCCGCCACTTCAAGCAGGTCGCCGCCGCGCACCCAGCCGAGCGCGATCCGGTCGTTGAAGAAGACCGCGCGGGGATTCTGTTCGCTGATTTGTTTGCCCTGCAGACTCGCCCGTGAGAAGACCAGCAGCTGAGAATCGACAGGTATCTGCAGCGCCTCGAGCGCGGAGCGCAGATAGCCGGCGCGGCCCTCGAACGTGAGGCGAAGGGCGCCCGCCTGAAGCTGGCGGTTCACATCTTCGACGAGGTTGTTGACTGGCGCCGTGGCGTAGTTGATGGCCGGATCATCAGTCGAACCCCGGAATGCGCCCGCGCGTTGCGCATCGATCGGCGATGACACAATGGCAACGGCAAACACGCCCATTCCAATAGCGAGAAGGGTTCTGGCGCGCATCAGGCTTCCCGATCCTACAATCGATTGTCGGGTCCGGCTAAAGCCGGACACTAGTTATGTTCTTCACGCATCTCGAGTGCTCTCGTCACTGCGGCGCACCCGTTCTCGATCCGCGGGAGCGTCATCATCTCTGCCGGTGTGGGGCTCCGCTGCTGGCCCGCTACGATCTCGATGCGGCCCGAGGCTGGTCGCGTGACAGCCTGAAGGATCGCGCGCCCGACATGTGGCGGTATCGCGAGCTGATGCCTCTCTTCGAAGGAGAGATACCGGTGTCGCTCGGCGAAGGGCTGACGCCGCTATTTCACGCCACGACGCTTGGATCCCGCCTCGGGCTGGACTGGCTCTACATCAAAGACGAGTCGCTGAATCCCACGAATTCGTTCAAGGCACGTGGCCAGTCAGCCGCGATCACTCGTGCGCGGGCGCTCGGCGTGACCACGGTGTCGGTACCCTCTGCCGGGAATGCCGGCAATGCGATGGCGGCCTATGCCGCAAAGGCAGGGCTTGCGGCGAAGGTCTTTCTGCCGCGCGACGTGAAGACGCCGTTCATCCGCGAGTGCCGCTTGTACGGGGCTGATGTCACGCTCGTCGACGGCGTCATCACCGACGCCGCCCGAGCCGCGGCAGAGGCAGGGTCGTCACGTGGCTGGTACGACGTGTCCACGCTCAAAGAGCCGTACCGCATCGAGGGAAAGAAGACGATGGCCTACGAGCTCGCTGAGCAGATGGAGTGGCAGTGGCCCGACTGGATTGTGTATCCCACCGGCGGCGGGACCGGCATGGTGGGGATGTGGAAGGCCTTCGACGAGATCGAGCATCTCGGGTGGGTGCCTCGCGGCAGGCGGCCGCGGATGGTCTCGGTGCAGGCCACTGGCTGCGCGCCGATCGTCCGCGCCTTCGAGCGTGGCAGCGAGGACGCGCCGCCGTGGGAGAACCCTGCAACCGTCGCCGACGGGCTTCGCGTCCCGCGTGCAATCGGCGACTTTCTGATTCTGCGCGCGGTGCGCGACAGCGGCGGTACGGCAATCGCCGTCCCCGACGCGGCGATGATCGACGGCATGCTCGAGCTCGGGAGCACCGAAGGGATCAGCGCCGCGCCGGAAGGCGGAGCCGCTCTGGCGGCGATTCAAGCGCTCGTGGCTGACGGCGCGATTCGCCCGAGCGATCGCGTCGTGCTCTTTAATACCGGCGGTGCGCTCAAGTATCTCGACGTACTTCCAACGTAGTGTCCGGCTTTAGCCGGACCTCTTAATGCCTCGCAGAAGAACCCCAGCGGCGATGACGGCGAGCAGAACCCAGAGCTCAGTCGAACTCCGTGTGGCGAGCAACCAGACCGAGAACGCCGCGCCGGCGATAGCGATTGCCGTGCTGCCCGGAAGCCGAAACGCGGGTGCCGGGTCGCCGCGCCGCTTCAGGGCGAGCAACGCAGCGCACGTTGACGCGAAGACGGTCAGGCGTGCGATGGCGGCAAACGTCGCGGCCTGTGCAAACGAGCTGTACAGACCCATGGCCAGCGCGAGGATGGCGTTGGTGACGATCGCAACGTGCGGCGTCCGGAAGTTGGGATGTACGCGGCCGAGCATTGATGGAAGCTCGCCGTGCGTCGCCATCGAGTACAGCACGCGCGGCATCATCAACGTGAAGCCGGTCAGCCAACCATAGACCGACACGATGACGGCGGCGGTTCCAATCGTCGCGCCAACGCCGCCCAGGACTTCGCGCAACGCTGACGCCACTGGCGTCATGGAACGGCCGGCCTCTGGGAGGACGCCGACAATGATCAGCTGCAACAAGCAGTAGATCACGGTCACGATGATCCCAGCCGCGATGAGCGCCGGCCCGGTGTCCTTGCGGGGATCGCGGGTCTCGCTGGCAGCGATCACCATCGATTCGAATCCGCCATAGGCGAACACCAGCAGCAGGACGGCCTCACGCCACTCCGGGTCCGCCACGATCTGCGACGCGAGCACGCGGGCGCTCAATTGCGGCAGGCCCACGACAATGAGCAGCACCAGTGGAAGGAGCTTGGCCACGGTGAACACGTTTGTCGTCCATGCCGCGATCCGGATGCCAGTGACGTTGATGGCCGTCGCGATCGCCATCGCCGCGGTCATCGTGATGACGCGACCGGTGGGCGTGGCCATCGGCGGCGCGAGCACGCCCACGTAGACGATGAGGATGTTCAGTGCCGCTGCGCAGGCGAGGAGGCGCGAAACGAGGAGGAGCCAGCCGACCTGAAATCCCGCGATCGGTCCGAACGCCTCACGCGCGTAGAGATAGGGCCCTCCGGCCTGGTCGAATCGGCTGCCGACCTCGGCAAAACAGAGGAGCACGAGAAACACACATGCGCCGGCGACCAGTACCGCCAGCGGACTCCACGTGCCGGTGAGCGCGGCGACGGCGGACGGCAGCCCGAAGATGCCGCTGCCGATCACGCCGTTGACGATGGCCGCGGTGAGACTCACCCGGCCCATCACGCGAATCAGCGAGGGGCGTGTCTGATCTAGATCCAGCACGGTTCCATAGGTTCCGAAAGTTCCAAAGGTTCCGCGGGTTTCGGTTCGGTCGGTTCACTTAATGAACAAAAACCCTCGGAACCCCTTGAACCTTCTGAACCCACGGAACTCATATAGTTTCAACAGCACATGAGCGTTGTGAACACAAAAAAGCGCCCGCTGAAGACGCTCGAGCGGGTGCTCTCGAAGGCGGGCATCGGATCTCGCGTCGAGGCGCGCAGCTGGATCCATGCCGGGCGCGTGAAGGTGAACGGGACGTTGATTCGGAATCCCGATCACTGGGTCGATATGGAGCGCGACCGCGTGCAGTTCGACGGCAAGCCGCTCGCCGCACGCGAGCGCATCTATCTGCTGCTCTACAAGCCGACCGGCTATCTGACGACCTATAAGGATCCGGAGGGACGGCCCACCGTGTACGACCTCGTCGCCGATGTCGGTACGTTTCTCTCGCCCGTCGGGCGGCTCGATCTCGACACGTCGGGTCTGCTGTTGATGACCAACGACAATCGCTTCGCCGAGCACGTCACCAACCCGCAGTCGCACGTGCCGAAAACGTATCTCGTCCAGGCGTCCACGCTGCTGAGCGATGCGCAGCTCGATCAACTGCGCGATGGCGTTGAGCTGACAGACGGTCCCACGCGTCCGGCTGCGGTGGCCCGCGTGCGCGATTCGGCCAAGTACACCCCCTTCGAGATCACCTTGACTGAAGGGCGTAACCGCCAAGTGCGTCGAATGGTCGAAGCCCTCGGCGCCAGCGTGCTCACGCTGGTGCGAGTGAAGGTGGGGAGAATCGGGATCGGCACGTTGCCGATCGGCAAGTGGCGGTTGCTGACGCCATCCGAAGTCGCCTCGCTGATGGGTAAAGATGCGGGTGTTCGACGTTAGAACGGGAAGAGGATTCCTTTGTCACGCAGGCGTTCGAACTGCTTTGGCGAAAAGCGATAGAGCTGTGCCGGACGACTCGGGCCATCCTGGACCCACTCATCGAGCGGCGTCAGAACATCGAGTATCGCAAGCTTGCGGCGGAAATTGCGCTTATCGAGACTCCGGCCAAGCACCGTCTCGTAGACGCGCTGCAGTTGGCTCAACGTGAACTTCCTGGGCAACAACTGGAAGCCCACGGTCGTGTAGTCCAGTTTGTTTGCGAGTCTCTCTAGCGCGTAGGTGAGGATTCGGTCGTGATCGAAGGCCAGCGGCGGATGTTTGCGAGCCGGCATCCACGCGGCCGCACCGGCATCGGTCCCCGCTTTCAGCGGCGCGGCTTCTCCGGTGAGGAGCGCGTAGTAGGCAACGGTGACAATGCGGCCTCGCGGATCGCGGTCGGGGTCGCCGAAGGTGTACAGCTGCTCGAGGTACACGTCTCGGACGCCGGTCTCCTCCTCGAGCTCGCGTCGTGCAGCATCCTCCAGTGACTCTCCCCGCCGGACGAATCCTCCGGGCAGCGCCCATCGGCCCTCGAAGGGCGGCACGCCGCGGCGGATGAGCAGCACCTGCAGCTCCCAGTCTCGCAGCGCAAAGATCACCAGATCGACGGTCACCTGAATGCTCGTCTTGGCGGCCATCGCTAGCTCCGTGGCACCACGAGCATGGCTCTTTGCGGTGCGGTGCGTACGTGGCCGAGCGCGCCGGCATTGAAGTCGAGAAAGTCGGCCTCGATCCCATCAGAGAAGATCACGCCGCCGGACGGCATCAACGACTCGATCAGAATCTCCCGATCGGCCTCGATCCATCCAGCCACGATCGACGCCGTCGAATGCCGGCTCACAAACGGTTCACGAACGGCAAACATCAGTCGCGGATCCTCCCACGAAAAACGAATCGGGCTGGCCTGAGCGCCACCGGCGAACGAGGTCACTCCGGCGGCCATGTTGAACACCGACGACATCCAGCCGGTCGACCCGGCGCCGGTGCTGATGAGGACCCCGCTCGACGACTGTGCCTCCGCGGCAGATCCGACGCTGATTCGATAGCGTGCCGAGGTATGGGTCCTCGTGCCGATGAACAGATCGTTGAAGGCGAGCAGCCGCTGACCGTCAGCGAGTATCACAGCGGCGAGCGTGACCTGACGGACCGCTGCCGCTCCGTCGAGTAGGTGCACGGTCGCCTGCTTCGCGTCTGGCGGCAGGAACGGTAGCAGGGTCCCGTCGAACCGCTCGGGGTCGGGGTTTACGCCGACGATCGGCTGTGTCCCCGCATACTTCGCCACGTTGGCGACGAGGCCGTCCTGACCGAGCGTCACCACGGCATCGTGCGGTCCGAATGTATACGTCGGCACGAGGCCGCGATCGATGATCTGGCGCGGCAGACCGAAGTCGAGATCCCGCCGCAGCCGATCGAGCGCGCGGTGATACGTATCGTGCTCACGTTCGAACTCGCCGAAATCGCCACCGGCGTGCTCGATATAGAACTTGGCCTGACCGCGGGTATTGAACCGGTCGATCAGTTCTTCGAGCCGCGTCCGGCGGGTGACGATGACGAGCTTCTCGAAGGTGGCCATGGCCCGCTCAGCGGCCTCCAGCCGTGGTCAGCGACTTCAGCAGATCGGGGGTGACGTTGATCTCGCCGATCTTCCCGGCGTTCTCGGCGAGCTCACGGAACGCCAGCGCGATCATCAACTTCGGATCCGCGCTGCTGCCAGAGACGGCCATCAGCGTCCGCCAGTCTACGTCGCGCACAGGTTCGAGTGTCGCCCGCAGCGCATACGCCCGGGCGTCGGCATCGCGGCGCTCGTTCTCGGCACGGCGTTCAACCAGTGCCGAGCGCCGCTCCTCGACCGAGATGTCGGCGTCGATTTGCGTCTCGCGGATTTGCCGTTGCTTTTGTTGCACGGCGACCTCGGTCTCGAGCTCGCTCTCCTTAATCCGGCGCTCTTGCTCGACCGAGGCGTTGCGGCGCGCGTAGATCGCCTCGTCGGCGTGACGTTGCAGCGCTTCGCGCGCCTCCGCTTCGAGCGCTCTCGCCATCTCGGGCGTGGGCTTCATGGCAAGAATGCTCAGCGCGAGAATGTCCACTCCCAGCATGCGTACTGGCTCCGCCTCGCGCAGCGCCGAGACGACGTCGGCGACGATCGTGTCCGAGCTGACCAGCGCTTCGCGAAGGGTCAGCCGTTGCACGACTGCGCGCGCGAGGATTTGCGCGGTTTGCACCAGACGATCGGGAACCTTGTCGGGATCATCCGATAGGTATCGGCCGCTGGCGCGGACGCTGAAGTCGAGCAGCCCGGCGAGCCGCTTCGGGTCGGCGATCCGGTATGTGAGCTGACCTTGAAGCGTGACCGGTTGAAAGTCCGCCGTCACTTCGCTGAACGCAAACGGCACGTCGCGGCTGGCCAGCGGAACGGCGACGATGGTCGATGCGGGTTGGAAGTACCAGAATGCCAGGCCCTGTCCCTCGCGCCGGACGCGGCCGTTCCGGTAGTGGAGCACATACGTCGTCGGGGAGTTCTTCGAGTAGGCAAGCATCGGTCGCTCCTTATTAGTGTCTCAGTGACACTAATATAGTGTGACGCGGACACTAAGTCAAGTTCACGGTTGTGCACCGCGTTCTGGAGCGGGTGTTTCGATCGCGTTCGGGACGAAGGACGTCGGGACCAGGGACGGACCAAGGACCAGGGACGGACCAAGAACCAAGGCCCCAGGACTAAGGACTTAGATCTCCAACG
>Ga0075418_10006794_pt1 | contig 12891 bp, 12 predicted proteins | sample SoiMetdeltSBSDD2_FD_81776 | JGI IMG/M metagenome (GOLD analysis project Ga0075418, IMG submission 81776) | Bulk soil microbial communities from a Populus tree surrounding site in Tennessee, USA - Soil MetaG P. deltoides SBSDD2 | ecosystem: Environmental > Terrestrial > Soil > Tree plantation...
CACTCGCCGGCCAGGATGCGATCGCGCATCTGATCGGCGATCTGCTGGTAAATCCCTTTCGGTTGGCTAAATTCCATGGCTCACCTGCGCCTCGCTGACGCGCAACCACGCTACGAACCAGCAAAACGGCGGCAATAGATAGAAGTAGGCAATCGGTGCGGCATGCCCCAGCCAATCGAGGAATGGGAACTGGTAGCAATTGGCGTTCAGGCACTGCATCGGCCCGACGATCCAAGCGATGGCGACACCAACCAGACCCAAGCCAATCGCGATGCCGATGACGGCTCCGATCGTCTTGACGAACTGGACCTTGCGGAACCAAGCGGCGCCGAGGAAGAACAATCCCTGCGTCACTAGAAAGTGCGGCAGCAACGACCAGCCAAGCCCGTCAAGCGGTGAGAAGAAGTCGCGTCGCTCGCCGATCCAGAGCGTATTGATACCTTCGAGCACGAACGACAGCAGCGTAGTGAGCACGAGCAGGTACGCGATGAGGCCCACCGTGTGGAGCAACAAGCGCGATGCGGTCTTTTCGAGGGCCGAAGCCGGCAACAGCAGAAACGCCGTGTTGGTCCCCCGGCCGTGCAGGTCGTTGAAGCACACGCTCGTGGCGATCGTTCCCCACGCGAACAGCGCGGCGATGAAGAAGATGCGATAGAAGAGTGGCGCCTGCTCCACGTCGCCGTCGTAGGCGCCGAACAGCGAGACGACGAGCGCCACGAGGGCCGCAGTCCCGGAGATCAGGAGCACCGAGCGGTAGGTGCGCATGAGATCGCTGCGCAGGACATAGAGGAGACGCTGCAATGAGAGCTGGTCGTTCACGCGGCACCTCCGTTGGCTGCGACCAGCGATTGCGCGAGCTCCGGCTTGGCGACGATCGCGTTGAACAGCACCTCGAGATCGAGGGGCCCGTCGCCGCCGCCGCGCCAGACCGACCAGAAACCGCCGACCGTCGGCTCGCTGAATAAGAGATTCGGAGTGTCCGCGGCGAGAGGCGACGACTGCTGCGTCATGTGCAGAGCCGCGCCGATCTCGGCGAGCGTGCGGTTCAGCAGCACGCGGCCTTTGTTCAAGATCACGATGGGGTCCATCAGCGGGCCGAGATCTCGGACCTGATGCGTCGAGATCACGAACAGCCGATCGGGCGTCAACGCTTCCGTGATCACGCGGCGCAAGACGCTCTTCGATGGGATGTCGAGCCCGTTCGTCGGCTCGTCGAGCAGCACCAGCCGCGCCTGGCTCGCAAGCCCGAACGCGAGCAGGAATTTCTTCTGCTGGCCGTGCGAGAGCGCGGCGAGGTTGCCGGCCGAGGGCAGCTCGAACTCGCGCAGGTATCGTTCGAATGCCGCGCGGTCGAAGCGCGGATAGAACGGCGCCTTCGCGCGCAGGTAATCAGCGACCTGCATGCTCGGCGCCTGCGCGTCCTCGGCGAGCAAGAATACGTCGAGCAGGAAGCTCGGCGCGCGCTTGGCCGGATCGTGGCCGAGCGAGCGGACGGACCCGCCCGAGGCGAACAGCAGCCCCGATATGAGCTTCAACAGTGTCGACTTGCCGGCGCCGTTGACGCCGAGCAGACCGTAGATGTTGCCGGGGGTCAGCCCGAGTGCGAGATCGTTGAAGAGCGCGCCGCGTCCGTAGCCGAAGGAGAGACTTTCGATCGTGACCATGTGTTGCTGTGAAATAGTGTCCTATTGACGTAGGACACTACGACACAAAGGCTATTAAGGTCAATCCCCCCTCTCGAACCCGCGCCGGGCCTAGGGTGCGACTGCCGCGCTAGCGATGCCGGGCGACGGTGTCAGAATGATCGGGACCCCCACCCACTGAGCTCCACCGCCGCCGAACATGTCTTCGTCGCAGGGTTTTCGTGAATCCAATCTCTTCGGCGCGCCGATTCGCGACCTTGGATTGAAGATCTCCGGCACGCGACTCGAGCCCGTCATCGACGAGTTTCGCGCGGAGCTCGCGCAGCGCGGGTTGCGAGTCGCGCCGCGGTTTCACCTGTCGACCGAATGGGGCGTGCCGTTTGGCACCGTCGTCATCGGCATTCCGTTCTACATCGCCCATCCCGATCTCACGGCGCTGCACGGCGAGCAGGTCGGGCACATCGAAGGATTCAACCGCACGGATATTCTTCGCTATCTGCGTCACGAGATGGGCCACGTCGTGAACTACGCCTACCGGCTCTACGACCGCGAGGCGTGGGTGAAGCTCTTCGGCTCGATCACGCAGCCGTATCGCGAGGAGTACCGGCCGCAGCCGTTCAGCCGTCGGTTCGTGCGTCACCTGCCCGGCTGGTACGCGCAGAAGCATCCCGACGAGGATTGGTCCGAGACCTTCGCCGTGTGGATGACGCCGGAGCGCGACTGGCGCACCGACTATGCGCAGCTGCCGACGGCGCTCGCGAAGCTCGACTATTGCGCGCGCACACTAGGCGAGCTTGGTGAGCCGGTCGTGACGGCCACGGAGCTCGACGAGGACGTCAGCGGCATCCACCTGTCGCTCGCTCAGTACTACGAAACCTACTCGGCCGACTCCGAGGCCGGCGCCGCCGGCTTGGACGGCGACCTGCGCGCGATCTTCGACGACTTGAAGGAAGTCGACGACGGCTCCGCGCACGAGACGCGTCCCGCCGCAGAGCTGATTCGGCGGCACGAGCGGCAGCTCATGGCTAATGTTTTCCGCTGGACCGGCCACTTCCCCGAGAAGACGCGCAGCCTGGTTCGCCATCTCGCGAAGCGCGCTGAAGTGCTGAAGCAGGTGTACGCGCGCGAAGCGGAGGATGAGGCCGTCGTCGCCGTCACGACGCTCGTGACCTCGCTCGCGATGAACTTCGTGCATCGCGGCGCCTACTTTCCCGAGGCACCGCCGCCCGCGATCGAAGCCGCGGAACCGCCGCCCGCGACGGTCGAAGCGCACGACGACGCCAGCGCCGAATCGAGCGAGCCGCTACCGCCGGCCGAATCGCCGCCGCCAAGCGAAGAACGAGAAGAGCTGAAACGCGCTAGCCGTTAGCAGCGGCGGCCGCCGCCGTGCGCGCCTTCTTGCGCCGCTTCTGCGCGCGGCTGCGATGCTTCCACCGCTCGACGGCGAGCTCGGCGATGTGCTCCACGAGCTCCGGATACGGAATGCCGTGCGCCGCGGCCGCGGTCGCGAACTCGCTTTGCTCTTCGAGATAGCAGCTCGCGTTGACCTCGATGACGTAGACTTCGCCCGCGTCCGTGAGCCGCAGATCGACGCGGCCGTAATCGCACACGCGCAGCGCGCGGTACGCATCGACCGAGGCCTGTTGCAGCTTGGCTTTGAGCTCGGGCTCGATCTCCGCGATCACGGCCTTCGTGCCGTGAAAACGGTCGCTCTTCTCGTCGAACTTCGCGCTGCTGTCCATGACCCTCAAGCTGCCGTCCTTGAGCCCCGAGAAATCCATCTCGATCGGCGGGAACGCGACGAGCTCGCCGTTACCCATGACGCCGACGTAGAACTCCCGCCCCTCGATGTACTCCTCGGCGAGCGCGGCGTCACCGAACGTGCGCTGGATGTAGAGCACGCGGTCCATCATTTGCTGCGTGTTGCGCACGAGCGACTTCTCGTCGATGCCGATCGAAGCGTCCATGCGCAGCGGCTTCACGAACAGCGGCATGCGCAGGTTGCCGCCCGTCTCGAAGTTCGCATCGGCGGGAAACGTCGCGAAATCGGGGTAGCGAATGCCCTCGAAGGCCAGGAGCTTCTTCGTGAGCGCCTTGTCTTCTTGCAGAAAGATCTCGCCGGGTCCGCCGCCGGTGTACGGGATCTGCAAGAGGTCGAGCACGCCGGCAACGCCGATGACGCCGCCTATGATGTCGTCGCCGAACGATTCGACCAAGTTGAAGACGAGCTGCGGTTTGCGCTGCTTCAACCCGGCGATGAGCTCATTGACGTCGTGACGGATCGTCAAGATCGAGGTTTTGTGGCCGCGTTGCGCAAGGCCGGCGGCCACCTGCCGCACCGCGACGTCGGGCTCCTTGTCGTCCGGCTCCAGGTAAGCGAGGACCGTGATATCCATCGGCCGTCAGTGCGCAGTTGCTGCCATCACGCTGAACTGTAACCACTTAATTCCCGAGCGACAATCAATCTTGCTTCGTGACGTGCACGCGGTCACAGCGTTCTCGAGGAGACCGACGACGGCGGCACACTTCGGCGTCGCGTCGCCGCTGCTCTGCCATCTCGATGCGCTTACGGCTATCGTTGCCTTTCGTCGTAGCGAAGTCGGCGGGGTTCACATGAGCGAAACATCGACGCGCGCTGCGTTAGTCATCGCAGCGGCCGTGCTGGCAGGGTGCGGCGGCGACAACGAGACGGTCGCACCGCCGCCCGATTTCTCGCGTGCGATCACCGTCGAGCGCCTGCGTAGCGCGGCGAGCGAGCCGCAGAATTGGCTCACGCACGGCGGCACTTACCTCGAGCAGCGCCATTCACCGTTGACGGAGATCAACAAGGAAACGCTGAGCCGGCTCGCGCCCGCATGGTTCTACGAGTTCGATACCTATCGCGGTCAAGAAGCGACACCGCTCGTCGCCGACGGCGTGCTCTACACGACGAGCGCCTGGAGCAAGGCCTACGCGCTGAACGCGGCGACAGGCGAGCTGATCTGGAGCTACGACCCGAAAGTGCCGGGAGCCGCCGGTGCGAAAGCGTGCTGCGACGTCAACTCGCGCGGCCCCGCGCTCTACATGAACAAGCTCATCATCGCGACGCTCGACGGCCGGCTCATCGCGCTCGATCGCGCGACGGGCAATCCGATCTGGAGCACGGTCACCGTCGATCAGACGAAGATGTACACGATCACGGGTGCGCCGCGGGTCGTGAAGAACAAAGTCATCATCGGCAACGCGGGCGCCGAGTTCGGCGTGCGCGGCTACGTCAGCGCTTACGATGCCGACACCGGCCAGCTCGCATGGCGCTTCTACGTCGTGCCCGGCGATCCGGCCGCCGGCCCCGACGGCGCGGCGTCCGACAAAGCGCTCGCCGAGATCGCGGCGCCGACGTGGTTTGGCCGCTGGTATGAGATGGGCGGCGGCGGCACGCCGTGGGACGCGATCGTCTACGACACCGAGCTCGATCAACTCTACGTCGGCACGGGCAACGGCAGCCCGTGGAATCGGCTGATCCGCTCCGACGGCCGAGGCGACAACCTATTTCTTTCGAGCGTGCTCGCGCTGAACCCCGACACCGGCGCCTACCTCTGGCACTACCAGCAATCGCCCGGCGAGTCGTGGGACTTCACGTCGACTCAGCCGATGATCCTCGCCGATCTCACGCTCGACGGCGCCGAGCACAAGGTCATCCTGCACGCGCCGAAGAACGGTTTCTTCTACGTGCTCGACCGGCGGACGGGCAAAGTGCTCTCGGCGAACAACTTCGTGCCCACGTATTGGGCGACGCACGTCGACCTCACGACGGGCCGCCCCGCGGTCGTGCCGAATGCGTACTACGACTCGGGACCGTTCGTGGGCTCACCGACGGGCTTAGGCGCGCACAACTGGTCGCCGATGTCGTTCAATCCGCTCACGGGACTCGTCTACTTCCGCGCCTCGCGTGCGTCGATGATCTATCGCGACGATCCGGACTTCGAGTTTCGCGAAGGCTTGAACAACACGGGCATCTACCGTGGCCCGCCGACGGACGAAGACCGCGCGATCAATGCGGCGAACCCCCCGCTGTCGGGCTCGTCTCTGATCGCGTGGGACCCCGCCGCAGGCGGCCCGCGCTTCACGATCGACGGCTTCGGCGGCGGCGTGCTGACGACCGCCGCGAACTTGTTGTTCCAAGGCCGAGGCACGATCACGGGCGAGCTGGTCGCGTTCGACGCGACGACCGGCGAACGCCTCTGGTCGCACGAGACACCGAACTCGATGGCACCGGGTCCGATCAGCTACGCCGTCGGGGGCGAGCAGTACATCGCCGTCATGGCGGGCCGCGGCTTTTCGGGCGGCAACGACGCCGACGCGCGCGAGAAAAACCCGGGCCGCATCTTCGCGTTCAAGCTCGACGGCAAGGCGACTCTGCCGCCGGGACCGGGGCCCGCGCCGCCGCCGAACGTGCCGGAGGAAATCTTTTCGACGCTCGCGGCTGCCGCGGGCGCAGAGCCGTATCGCGTGTATTGCTCGCGCTGCCACGGCGGTGAGACGCATTCGCTGAACATCATTCCCGATTTGCGCCGCTCGGCCGCAGTCTCGAGCGCCGTGCTGTGGAAGAGCATCGTCATCGACGGCGCGCTCGAGCCGAACGGCATGGTCAGCTGGTCGCAATTCATGACGCCCGAAGAAGCCGAGACGATTCGCGCGTACGTCGCGGCGCAAGCGCGCACGCTGCAGCAAAGCGAGTCGCGCGAACCTACGCCGTCGCCGCTGGAACCTCCCGTGATCGAGCGGCCGGTGATCGACCCCGCCGCCATCGATCCGACGGCCCTGTAAAACACCGGACAGTACGAACTTCGCATACCTGCCCGTTCTAGGTTGACATACCTCTAACGGGGAGGTACGGTCGAATCGTGCGTTTCGTTCGGTGTTTGGTCCGCCGAATTTCGGCGGTGAGATCACCAGTTACAGGAGACGTCATCATGTCAGCGATTCGAGCTCCGTTCTCAGCGCTCGGCGGCGTTCTCTTCAGCGCCGCGCTTTTTCTCGGCCTGTGGCGACTCGTCGACGTGCCGATGATCGTCGGGGAAAAAGTAACGGTATCCAGGGTGGATCTTCCGAGAGTGCGCCCGCCCACGCAGGTTCAAGACAAGCGCAATCCGCCGCCGGTTCGCGAAGCTCCAACGCCGCAGCCGAACGTGCCGAGAATCGGCACAACCGGAGGCGGCATTAGTGAGCCCGTCATCTATAGGCCGCCGACCGTCGATACGCCCGTCCGCGGGCACGGCTTCCCCTTGAGCGGCATCGATGGCGACGTGATTCCGCGGGTGCGAGTCAATCCCGACTATCCGCCGAATGCGCTCACGAAGAACATCGAGGGTTGGGTCCGCGTCCAATTCACCGTCACAGCAATCGGTACGGTGAAAGATGCGATCGTCGTCGGTTCCGAGCCCGGCACGGTTTTCGATGATGCCGCGCTGAAAGCGATTGCGCGTTGGCGTTACAACCCGCGCGTCGTGAACGGCGAGGCCGTCGAACGCGTCGGTTTACAAACCATAATCCGATTTACGCTCCAAAACTGAGCACGATCAAACCGGTAAATCGGACTGGCCAGTACACGAACTTAAGTCTATCGTCACAGTCATGGCACAAACGAACCCTCCATTCTTGACTGGTGTGCCGGAGCTGCTCGTTCTGCGAATGTTGAGCGGGCGCGAGATGTACGGCTACGAAATCGTCAAGGCGATGCGCCTCGTCACGGCCGAGGCCATTGGCTTCGGCGAAGGCGTGATCTACCCGGTCTTGCACTCGCTCGAGGAAGGCGGCGCGTTGAAGGCGCGCCGCAAGAGCGTCAACGGACGCGAGCGCGTCTATTACGCGGTGACGACGAAGGGCAAGCGGCGGCTCGAGCACTTGAGCGACGAGTGGAAGCGCGTCAGCACGGGCGTCAACTCTGCGCTCAACGGCAACGGCGCCGACGGAGATCCAGAACATGCGTGAGGGGCAGTTCGAGTCCTTGCGACTCGAGCTGCTCCGAAGCGGCGTCACCCCGGTGTACGTCCAGCGCACCATCCTCGAGCTCGAGGAGCACTACTCCGATCTCGAGAGCGCGGCGCTCGCATCCGGAGTCGACGCCGAGGAAGCGGCCCGCGTCGCGCTGGCCACGCTCGGCAACGAGCGCGCAATCGCCACCGCGATTCTCGCCCATCCCGAGCTCCTGACCTTCAGTGCGCGCTATCCGCGCGTCGCGCAGTATTTGCAGTCGGCCGCCACGATCGGGGCGCTGCCGGGCCTACCGCTGCTGTTTTGCATCGAGCATCGGCCCGAGCTCACGCGCTGGGTGGCAGCCGTGGGGCTCGCGACGACGCTGATGGGCAGCGTGCTCGCGATGCTGAACTGGCTGATCGTGGTGCCTTTCTAGGCGCGCGCCGCTACCTAAAAGCGATCGAGGCACTCGTACGGGTGCACCGTGTTCTCGGGCTTCCAGACGTAGTAGCGCGTGAGGTCGAACGGCCGCTCGAAGTTGACGGGATCCGTCGTCGTCAGCGTGTAGTCGATGCGCGTGTAGTCGGCGTTCGGCGTGAACCGTTCGACCACCTTGATCTGATCGCTCATCGGCGTGCCTTCGTGATCGAAGTAGCCCGGCGTGATGTGATCCGTCTCGACGACGAGGGTCTTGCCGTCGAAGCGGCCGCGCGAGAACCCGAGCAGCGTGTTCCCGGCCGGCGCCGCGGCGTTCGCGTTCATGTGAATCGTGCGGACCGTGTCGTATTCCTCGAGGCTGAGCACGATCGTGTCGCCCTTGCGCACGAACTCCATCGGCAGCGGCGAGATCATGATCAGCGGCGTGCCCTTCGTGCCGCACTTCAGCAGCGAGTTGTCCCGCGGGTTCCACTGCGCGAGCCCCGCGCGACCGGCCGCCGTCAGCGGATAGCCGCCTTTGAACATCGGGAACGCGGCGGGATCGGCCATGTTCGTCGACCAGACGCGGAAGATTCCGTCGGCCTTCGCGGTAGCCGCCGCGACATCGCCCTCGATCGCGGCGCGGCCGACGATGCGGCCGCTCTTGCCTTCGGCGAAATACGCCTGCGCTCCGCCGAATGTGAACTCGTAGCCGCTCGAGAGCAGCATGCTGCGGGCGAGGATCTCATTGCGGCCGCGCACGGACGGCGCGCCGGAGATCGTCACGCGGTCGCCGACGACGACGGCGCTCGGCTCGGCACCGCGGTTGCGCATGACGGCGATCGACGCGGTCTCCGCGTCCCACACCGTCTTGCTACCGTCGGCATTCGTGGCCTCGAGCAGGATCTGGCCGTGCGGATTGCGCCACGAGATCGACTTGATGACGCCGCTGACCTCGATCGTCTCGCGCGAGTCGAAGATGCCGGCCTGGCTGTGATGCGCGAGCGCGAGACCGCCGAACGAGGCGGCACCGATGGCGCAGCTGACGAGATACAACGGACGCATCATGTTCTCCCCCAAGAGGTGCCGGTGTTACGGTTTCGGTTCGTTGCCGGCTGTACTGGATCGGTTTCAACAGGCCGAACCGAAACCGTAACACCGGCACCTCCGAGCCGCTAGCCGTGCGGCGGCGTCAGTCTGAGCAGCCTGCCCCGGTCCTCGAGCAGCCACAGCGCGCCGTCGGGCCCCTGCTCGACCGCCCGAATCCGCTCGCCCATCCGAAACCGCTGTGCTTCGCGCGCCGAGCCATCGGCCGCAAACTCGATCCGAACGAGCGATTGCGACGAGAGGCCGCCGATGAATGCGTTGCCGCGCCATTGTGGAAAAACGTCGCCGCTGTAGAAGAGGAGGCTCGACGGCGAGATCACAGGGTTCCACCAGACCGCCGGCGCCGCGAGATCGGGCCGCGTGTCGTGATCGGGGATATCGGCGCCGCCGTAATGAGAGCCGTTGCTGACGAGCGGATACCCGTAGTTCGCGCCACGCCGTACGCGATTGAGCTCGTCGCCGCCCATCGGCCCCATCTCGACGTTCCAGAGCTGCCCCTGCGCGTCGAACGCGAGGCCAAGGGGATTGCGATGACCGAGCGACCAGATCTGCGCCGTGACGCCGCCGCGCTCGGCGAAGGGGTTGTCCGCCGGCACGCTGCCGTCGTCGTTCAAGCGCACGATCTTGCCGAGGTTTTGCTGCATATCTTGCGCAGGCGTGAACTTTTGCCGCTCCCCGGAGCTGATATAGAGGAAGCCGTCGGGACCGAATGCGATTCGGTGCCCGTAGTGGCCGCGGCCACTGACCTTCGGCGTCTGCCGCCAAATGACGCTGAGCGCGTCGAGCGACGCTCGCCCGTCGTTCTGCACGAGCTTCGCGCGCGCGACGGCGGCGCCGGCTGCGCTGCCCTCGCCGCTCTCGGCGTAGCTCAGGTAAACGAGACCGTTGCTCGCGAAATCGGGATGCAGCACGACATCGCCGAGTCCGCCCTGCCCGGCATACTCGACGGCGGGCACTCCGTTCACATCGACGGACTGCCCGGATTCCAGCGAATGGAGCTTCAGCGCTCCGCGCCTCTCCGTAATCAGCAACCGGCCGTCGGGCAAGAACGCCATCGCCCACGGCTCGCGAAACGTCGCGACGGGGGAGATCGTGAAGGCGTTCTGCGCCTTCACGGAGTTGTCGACGTCGCTGCACGCGACGAGCGCGATCGCGGCAGCTGCGAGCTTCCAGTGTTTGCGCATTCGGCACACCTCCTGGCGAGCGGCCATGTTACCTGGCTCGCCGCGGGGCTTTCGAGCCGCGCGCTTGCGGCGTATCGTCACGCCGACCATGCGGATGCACACCCGCTTCTCCGTGCTCGCCTTCGCTGCGCTCGCGTTGAGCGCCGAAGTCGCGTGCACTCCGCAGGAGCGCATCAGTGGCCGCGCTGAAGTCACCGACGGCGACTCGTTCGAGATCGGCGCGACGCGCGTGCGGCTCTTCGGTGTAGACGCGCCCGAAGGCCGGCAGTCTTGCACGCGCGAGGGGCGCGCCTGGGCGTGCGGCAACGAAGCGGCGCGCAAGCTGCGCAGCTTGATCGGCGATCGCACCGTCACCTGCACGAAGCGAGACGTCGACTCCTACGGGCGCATCGTCGCGGAGTGCCGCAGCGGAGCGGCCGATCTCGGCGCGGAGATGGTGCGCTCGGGATTCGCGACGGCGTATCGACGCTACAGCAACGACTACGTCGACGAGGAGAACGAGGCACGAACGGCACGCCGCGGCATTTGGGCCGGCGAGTTCACGAATCCCGAGGACTACCGTCACGACGACGCGCCGGCGCAGCGCGACCGCCCGTCGCCACCGCAGCGATCTACGCGTGACGGGTGCTACATCAAGGGCAATATCAACGGCGAGGACCAGCGCATCTATCACGTGCCCGGCACGTCGTCGTACGACAACACGGTCGTCGACGAGAGCAAAGGTGAGCGCTGGTTCTGCACGGAGAGCGAGGCGAAGGCTGCCGGTTGGCGCGCGCCACGCGACTGAGGAATTAGGGGGACGCGATGAACGACAAACGCAAGCGGCTCTTTGCGCTGGCCGTCTTGGCAACGCTCAGCGCGCCAACCGCAGCGCTGGCGCAAGCGCTGCCGAATCCGTACCGCCTCGTCGACGGCTGGGCGAAGCTGCCGGGCGGGCGGGAGATCGGCGCCGTTGGCGACGTCGACATCGACGTCGATGGCCGATCCGTGTGGGCCATCCTGCGCTGCGATGCCGGCGGAGATAAGTTCGGCTACGAGTGCCTCGACTCGAATCTCGACGTCATCGTCAAATTCGCGCCGGACGGCAACGCCGTCACGATGTTCGGCGGCGGCCTGTTCATCTGGCCGCACGGCCTCGAGATCGACCCGCAAGGCAACGTCTGGGTCACGGACGCCGCGACGACGGAGCGCACGTCGAGCCCGGCCGGGCGCGGCCGCGGCCACCAAGTCGTGAAGTTCAGCCCGCGCGGCGAGGTCCTCATGCGGCTCGGCACGCCCGGCGTGCCCGGCAACGACAACTCGCATTTCAACGCCCCGAGCGACGTCGTCGTTGCGCCGAACGGCGACATCTTCGTCGCCGACGGCCACGACCCCGCGACGAACAACCGTGTCGTAAAGTTCAACAAGGACGGCAAGTTCGTCAAAGCCTGGGGCCAGCCGGGCGAATCACCAGGCGAGTTCCACGCGCTGCACGCGATCGCAATGGACTCGCAAGGCCGCGTGTTCGTCGGCGACCGCTTCAACAACCGCATTCAGCTGTTCGATCAGGACGGCACGTACCTCGCTAGCTGGACGCAGTTCGGCCGACCTAGCGGCATCTTCTTCGATCATTTGGGTCGCATCCTCGTCGCCGACTCCGAGTCCGACGACATCGAGAACCCGGGCTGGGACATGGGGATTCGCATCGGCGATGCGGCGACCGGGGCCGTGCGCGAGTTCATCCTCTATCCCTGGGGCGATCCGCGCGTGCGCGCCGGCAACGGTGCCGAGTTCGCCGTCGTCGACCGCGACGGCAACATCTACGGCGGCGAGCCGCGGCCACGCCGTCTACAGAAGTACGTGCGCGTGCGGCCGTGACGCGGCGTTATGCGGGCAAGCTCGTGTCGCGCCGCGCGTTCGTCGGCGGCGCGGCCGCGACACTGGCCGCCGCGCCTTGGATCGTGCGAGCGCAGAGCGCGCCCACGCTGAAATTCCGCACGATTCCCGACCCCGACGGCTGGGCCGAGAGCCTGCGGCTCAAAGGCGACTGGCTGATCTTCGAGGTCAGCGACGGCGTGCTATCGGGGTTCGGCGAAGCCTCGCACAGCAACGACGACGAACGCTGCAGAGAGACGGCGGCGCAGCTGTTCGAGCGCCACTACCGCGGCTTCTCGCCGTCGCTCGAGAGCCTCGCGCGGAAGGAGCGCGAGATTGCCGCGCTCGCGCCCGACTTCGTGACGGCCACGGCGTTCTCGGGCTTGAACCAAGCGTTCTACGACCTGTTGGCCAAGCGCGAGCAGGTGCCCGTGTGGCGACTGTTTCGCGACAAGGCCGCGTTCGCGGGCTTGCCGCTCTACGCGACGATTCAGCGTGCGCTACGAACGCGCAGCGCCGAAGAATACGCGGCGATTGGCGGCGAAGTGCGTGCGCAAGGATTCAAGACGTTCAAGTGCGCGCCGTTCGAGGCTGTCAACGGTCCCGAGCGCGCCGTCGAGAAGGCTTCGGCCGGGCTCGCGACGCTCGCGCGCTTACGCGAGCATTTTCCCGAGCTCGCGCTGCGCGTCGACTTTCACGAGCGATTTCGGCCGCAGGATTTCTACTCGATC
>Ga0075418_10006796_pt1 | contig 12889 bp, 12 predicted proteins | sample SoiMetdeltSBSDD2_FD_81776 | JGI IMG/M metagenome (GOLD analysis project Ga0075418, IMG submission 81776) | Bulk soil microbial communities from a Populus tree surrounding site in Tennessee, USA - Soil MetaG P. deltoides SBSDD2 | ecosystem: Environmental > Terrestrial > Soil > Tree plantation...
CGCCTTGGCGAGCTTCAGGGAGAACGCCATGTTGTCGAACACGGTCATGTGCGGGTAGAGCGCGTAGTTCTGGAACACCATCGCCACGTCGCGGTCCTTCGGCGGCAAGGTATTGACGACACGCTTGCCGATGGCGATCTCACCCGCGCTGATGTTCTCAAGCCCGGCGATCATGCGCAGCAGCGTGGACTTGCCGCAGCCGGGCGGGCCAACGAGCACCACGAACTCACTGTCGGCGATGTCGACGCTGACGCCGTGCAGAACCTCGACCGAACCGAACGCCTTGCGCACGTTGCGGATGTCGACGGTCGCCGTTCCTCCCCCCAGTTTCTTTTTACTGCTGCGGGTCTGGTAACCCTGCCGGCCCGTAAACCCTGGCGGCCTGCAAACCCTGCCAGCCTGCGTGCTCGCAACGGGCAAGCGCTGCAGCACCCCACCTGGCCGGCGACGGCATGCCGGCCCCATCCCCTATGAACGAACGGGGATCGATAGCAAGCGAGCCGCACCGCCGCCCGCTCCCCTACCGGGGAAAGCGCAAGCCTCGGGGGTCTTTGCTGCACATGCTCGCGGGCAGGCGCGCCGAGACGCTCAGGAGACCGTCAGCGCACGCTTAGACGACCCGCGCAGGCTCGCCCTTAGGCGGGGCTAAAGCCGCTGGGGCGATCTCAGCACGTGGGTAGGTCTCGCCCAGCAGCTGGTGCAGGTAACCGGCAATGCTCCCCATCCCGCGCCGACCGTCCTTGGCCTCGGCCTCGGGGTTATAGTTGGTGTTGGTATTGATGTCGTAGGTATAGGCGCGACCCAGCGCGTCCTCGATGAATTCGATGCCGGCGATGCCAATGTTGTTGGCCGCCAGAAAGGCCTGCCAGGCCGGCAGCAGGGGATGCTCAAAGCGCGACAAGATTTGGAATTTGTCGCCCTGGCCGACGGTCGGGCAGACGCTGGCGGGTGCGCGCTGGCAGGCATCGGCCGGGCAGAGCTCGAAGCCCTCCGAGGTATCGACCCGCACGGCGTAAAGCAAGCGCCCGCCGACGAACTCAACGCGCGTGATGAACGGCGCCGGTGCCGCGATATAGCGTTGGACCAGCATAATGCCATCGACGGGCTCTTCCAAGTTTGCGCTCGCCAGATGCTCGCTCAGCGCCGGCTCGGAATAGATCAGTTTGACGCCCAGTCCCTTGCCGGCGCGGTTGTGCTTCAGGATGACGGGGTAGCCCAACTCGGCGGCCGCGGCGGCAATCGCCTCGCGGCCTATGGCGGCGATCGTGGCAGGCACCTCGATGTTGAATTGTGCCAACGCCTGGTATTGCGCCACCTTGGAGAGCTCAAGCTGGAGGGCGCGTTCGCCGTTGACGATCCTGCGCCCGTGCCGCGTCAGCCATGCCAACACGGCGGCCGTATATTCTGGAGCGTAGCGATGGCCGCGCGTGTGGGAGGATGCGCTCATGCGATTGTAGAAAACCCCCTGCGGAGGCTGCGCGCCGAGATCCAAGCTACCGCGATCGAGAAACCACTCGGTAAAGGGAGCATCGCGCTCGGCAAAGGCGCGCCTGAGCGGCTCGACCCACGCCGAATTCTCATGCAAGACGAAAATTAATGGCTCGCAGCCCAAGCCGGCGCCGATACGCAATGACATGCAAAAATCCTCAGCTTCGCCCGGGCGCACGACCAGCGCCCCGAGGTGATATGGCGCAAGATGCCAGGGCTTTGAAGGGCCGTCGCGCAAGGAGAAATCTCGTTCCCCTTGCGCGCGGTGGCGTGCAGCGCCTGTTCCACGTCCGCCGCTATTGCGAGCATGCACGGCCTGGCTCGACCTGGAGGCCAAGCCCGCACGAGGGCGCGATGGCTGCGGGCGGGGGCTCGGTTGGACTAGTTGGTCGGCGCGCCGGCGCGCTTGAATTTCTGCACCCGCCGGCCCGTGCCGACCTCGGTGGTGTAAAGGTTGCCCTTCGAGTCGATGGCCACGTTGTGCACCCACTTGAATTCGCCGGCCATGCGGCCCGGCCGGCCAAAGCGCGCCATCGTTTGACCGCTCTGGCGATCAAGCGCGCTAATCTGCATGTTGGCCCCGTCGGCGACAAAGATGTAGCGCTGGGCGCTGTCCTCCGACAGCACGAGGTCCCATACCGAGCCGTTCTGCAGGGTTTGGGGATCGACCTGGAACTCCTGCACGAAGGTGCCGTCCTTCTGGAACACCTGAATGCGGTCGTTGGCACGATCGCACACATAGACGAGACCATCCCGGGACAGGCGCACGCAGTGCACGGGATTGGAAAATGACTTCGACAGCGCGCTGAGGGCGACCGGCGCGTAGGCCGGCAGCTTGTCATCGCTGGGCTCCTTGGTGCCGTAGGCGCCCCAGTGCCGCTTGTAGGTCCCGCTCTTGGCATCAAACACGACGATGCGCCGGTTGAGGTAGCCGTCGGCCACGTAGAGTTCGCCGGCGGCCTCGTCCGTGACCATGTGGGCCGGGCGGCCGAGCGCCGTTTTGTTGTTGGACCCGCCGGTCGTGACGGCCTTGCCGATTTGCTGCAGGAACTTGCCGTCGGGCGTGAACTTCAGGATCTGGTGGTCATCCTTGCCGTTGCCGGCGAGCCAGACGTTACCATCCTTGTCGATGTGGATGCCGTGCTCGGTGCTCGGCCATTCGTAGCCGGCACCGGGCCCGCCCCAGCTGCCCATCAGGGTGCCGTCGGAGGCAAAGTGCAACACCGGCGGCGCCGCCTTGCAGCAACGGGTTTCGGGTGGGTTCTTCTCCGCACCCTTTTCATCGTCGACCAGGGTCGAGGGGCGGTGGATAATCCAGACGCTGTCATCGTTGTCGACGGCGACGCCCGCCACCTGCCCGAGGATCCAATTGTCGGGCAGCGGTTTGGGCCAGAACGGCTCGACCACATACTGCGGGACGCCGTTGCCTTGCGCGGCAACCCCAACGCTGACAAGAGTGCTGACGAAGACAAAGACGGCGGCGGCCGCCAGCATCGATCGGTACATGGGCGTTCTCCGAGGTATTCTGCGAGGCATTCTGCGAGTTGGTGACGCTTTAGGGCACCTCCTTTTCTATCCGCACGCAACCTCTGTTGAAGTGTACGGCAAAGGCGCCGCGCCGTCGAATTTTTATGCCGACCGCCCGAGGCGGTGAACAACGCTTGCCGCGACAGGTGCACGGCACTCGAGCCACGGCACGCCCGCTGAGCGGCACGCCAGGTTATTGCTAAGGAGCACGCGCGCCGGTGGCGATCGACGTTAAGATTTCGGCCGCCGTCCCCGCGCCGTCCTGGCACGGCGCGGCCCGCACCCCTAGGGCAAGGCCGTTTCCTGCAACGACGGCAGCTCGGAGATTTTCTGGTGCCAGGCGGCAAGCCGTCGCCGCCCGCGCGTCAAGTCGCCGGGACCTCGCTTGCGCGCAACATCGAGCGCTGCCGCAAGGATTAGGTGTGGCATACCTGGGGCGCCCGCCCAGAGCGGCTCGGCCACCTGCCCTTCGAAGACATCGGCGAGGCGCTCGCTGCGGGCAACTTCGTGGGCAAGAACCGTGGGCGAGCGCTCGTTTTCGGGGCGATGCATTTCACGCACCCACACCGAAAGGCCGTCGCACAGGCTTCGCGCGCTTGCCTCCGCGCGCCGGTAGGCCCAGTCGGAGCTGCGCCCTGTGGCGTGGAAGCGCGGCGCACCGTCGAGCGCGTCCAGATAGGCGCAGATGAGCTGGCTGTCTTCCATGCCAACGCCGGCGTCGTCGATGAGGTATGGCACGCGCCCCGACGGATTGATGGCGTAGTAAGGGCTAGCCACCATGCGCGTTTTGGCCTCGATGATGGCGACACGCTGGCTGAGCCCTTTCTCGATCACGAGGATGCGGGCAAGCCGCGCGTAGGGAGACGTGAAGGTAACGTAGAGCTGCATTGTCTTGCCCTGCTTTGCTGGGATCGTGCGGGATGTGCTGGCCGAAGCAGAGGACGGCGGCTGGCGCTAGCCTCTCAATCGTCTCCGCCCAGCTTGCGCCGGATCGGTAGCTGGCGCCAGGTCGGAGACTAGATTTGGACAGCCGCGCCCGTCCACGGCTGTGGCGGCAAGCACCCCCCTTAACACGGCACAAGCCTTCGCGTCGCAAAGAAGCTCCGTCCGGCGGGCGTTACCGTGACCAGCACGTGTCCCGGCGAGACCATTTCGCTCACGACCAACCCGCGGTCCACCGCCTCCTCCCAGACCGGCAGGCGGGCACACGTTGTGCGCCAGGCCTCCATCACCTCCCCATAGGGACGCGGCCCTGCCACCAGCCACTCGATGAGATCGAGGACCAGCGGGTCAAGGCGATGGTCGTGACTGTCCCGGCTCACGCGCGCAACCTCAAGGCTGAAAAGGGCGAGGAGGCGCACTGTGCCGCAAGCTGGCTTAATTCGTCCAATGCATTTATAGGATTGAATCGATGCAAAAAGGTAATATGCGATGGACCTCCATCAACTGCGCACCTTCGTCGCCATCGCCGACAACGGCGGCGTAGCCCGGGCCGCCATCCGGGTCAATCTGAGCCAGCCGGCGGCCTCCCGCCAGATCCAAGGGCTGGAGGCGGAGCTGGGAATGCTCCTCTTCGACCGCATCGGCCGCCGCATGCGCTTGACATCGGAGGGCGAGGATCTGCTACCGCGTGCCCGCCGGCTGGTGGCGGAAGCCCAGTCCTTGCGCGAGCGTGCGCGGGCGTTGCAGTCGGGCCAGACTGGTCAAATCAAGATCGGCGCCACCCCACCCATGATCGAGACGGTGCTCGCCGGCTTCCTCGCCAAATATCGCCGGCGTCACCCGGGCATCGAGATCGCCGTGGTGGAGGATGGCGGCGCCGGGCTGATCGCCCGACTGGCCAATGGCGAAGTGCACTTGGCCTACGTTCCCGTCGGCGATGCGCGCTTCAGCGGACGCCTGCTCTATCCAATCCAAGTCATTGCCGTGCTGCCGGAGGCGCACGCGCTTGGCCGCGCCCGCTGTCTCGACATTGCCAAGCTGGCGGGTGAGCCGCTGCTGGTCCTCAATCCTAGTTTTGCCTCGCGCCAGTGGTTCGATGCCGCCTGTCAAACGGCAAATATCAGACCCAATGTGCGCCTGGAGAGCAGCGCACCCAACGCCGTGCTCGGCCTCGCCGAGGCCGGCTACGGCATTGCCATCCTGCCCTCGATGGTGCGGTTTCCGCGCCGAGGCGTGCGCCCGGTGCCGCTCGTCAATCGCCACGCCGCGATCGGCAAGTGGACCAGGCTGGCATGGGACCCCCGGCGCTTCTTAGCGCCCTACGTGGAGGCCTTTCGCGAGGCCTTGGTTGATCATGCCCAGCGCGCCTATCCGGGCCGGGCTCTGATTGGGCGGGCGCCTCCGCTTGCTCGCCCCGCCGCTGACGATGCCAGCTAAAATATCGCGCAACACCTGCCTCAGCGTTGCCCCGACCGTGCGCCCGCGCCCCGCGCGCGTGAGGCGCTTGGCTTGGCCGCGATGGGGCCGCAGCGCGGGCGGGCCGCGGACAGCCCCTACACAGGTGCGCCCCGCCGTGTCATGCTGCCTCGCCCAGCGTCAGCCACCTGCAAAAGGACATTTGCGATGCCGATCCAGAAAATGGACCACTTCACCATCCTCACCAAGGACTGGAGGGCGACCGCGAAATTCTACGAGGACATTCTGGGCTTCAGGGCCGGCGAGCGGCCCAACTTTGCCTTTCCCGGCTGCTGGCTGCACAACGATGGCAAGCCGATTCTGCACGTGATCGAGCGCCCGGAAATCCCCAAGGAGACGGGGCTGCTTGATCACATGGCCTTCTCGGCGACCGGCTTAGCCGACTACATCGGCAAACTCAAAGCGCGCAACATCAAGTACGATTTGCGGCGCGTGCCCGAAGGCGGCTATGCCGCCGGCGTGTGGCAGATATTCTTCCTCGATCCCAACGGTGCCAAAGTCGAACTCGACTTTGCCAAGGAAGAGACCGCGCCGGCGGGCGCCTAAGCCATCGCCTTGGGCGTGTGGGTGTGAAGGAACTGGAGCACGCGCTCGCATTGCACGTCGAGATGGTCGGGTCCCTTCCAGGGATCGAGCACCTCTTTGTTGCTAAGGAGACGGGCGAGTTCGGCGCCGATGACGGCCGGGTGCGGCGTATCATTGCCCGGCAGCACCAAACAGGGCACGCGCAATCGGCGCACGAAATCGCGCGAGACGCTGAAGACAAAGTCCCGATCCCACATATTGCGACCGAAGCTTGCCAACGCCGCCGCATCGAGATTAGCGCGCGCGGCGCGCTGTTCTTGGCCCCAGGCTTGGTGGCTGTCCGGAAAGTAGGTCGGGGCGTCCGGATTGAGCCCGATCGGATTTTGCAGCACCGCGGCGCTGACCCGTTCGGGTGCCACCTCACAAAGCTTGAGGCAGAAGCTCGCTCCGATGCAACCCCCGAGCGTGTGGAAGCGCCGGTGGCCCAGATGATCCATGAGCGCTAAGTGGTCGGCGGCGTAGGTGTGCCAACCATGATCGGCGGCGATGGCAGCCCGCGAACGCCCCGCATTGCGCTGGTCCATGGCGATGACGCGATAGTGTGCGGCGAGCTTGCTGGTCCAATCGTTCCATGCGCGCGCCGGTCCCTCTGGCGGAGCGTGCCACATCTCGATGCGCGACCTGAGGCCGCCCGGGGCGAACAGCAGCACCGGGTAGCCGGCGCCGAACTCCTCGAAATAAATCGCGGCGTCGGCGCGGTTCAGCATGGGCATGACGTGGTCTCCCTCAGCGGCAATGCTGTTCGCCGTAGCTTAGCTAGCGCCGTCCTGCCGCCGCTTCGGGCGGGCCTTTCGGCACCATTGCCTGCGGCCATTGTTGGCCACGTCCTCGGCCGCAAGATAGGCCCACGGCGCCGTTCCCCGCAAGCTAGCCTTCCGGCATCGCTTGCAGCAATCGCCCCTTGCCAGCGAGCGGCGTGGCAATGCGCATCGTGCGCAGGATCGCCCAAAGCGTTGCCTGATTGGTCGTCACCACCGGCTTGCCGAATTGGCCCTCCCAGGCCGCAATCCGATCCATGGTCGGAAAGTTGCCACCCGGCACCATCAGCGCCTCGACCGCAGGGGAATCAATCCGGGCGAACGCGGCTTGCGCCGCGCCCGCGTCCATCTTGCCAATCGCATAGGCGTTGCTGGCACCAAGGCTTTCGCAGGCGACGACATCGATGCCAAACTTCTCGTCGTAGTAGCGCTTTGCCCGCGCGATGACCTCTTCGGAGTAGGGCGTCACCATGGCGATCCTGTGCACGCCGAGCGCGCGAAGGGCCCGGCCGATGGCCTGAGCCGAGGTCAACGCCGGCACCCCCGACGCCTCCGTCATGCGCCGTATCGTCACCTCGTCGTAGTCGTCGGCAAACAGGCTGGCGGAGGTTTGCGCCAAGGCGATGACCTCGACGCGGGCCTCGCCCAGCAATTGCGCCTGGTAGGCAATATCGGCCTCGCGACTCGGGGAAAAAGGCGTGCCCTTGGCTTTGCCGAGCCTGGCGGTGTGCACCTGCAGCTCCGCCGGCAACCGACAAAATTCGATCTCACAGGTGGTGTTGGTGGAGGGAACGAGAATCCCGAAATGGCGCGGCATGACTGAGCCCCCTCAGCGTCAGACGGTTTACCGACCCGGCCGAGCGGCCGGGCTATCGCCTAAGACTTCCAGCAGGTCCGCCGCGCGACGCAATGGCGCCGACGCTGGCTGGATCCGCGGCAAGGCCAGGAAGTAAAACGGATGTTAAGACGAATGTTAAGACCGATCAGCGAATGCGGGCAAAGTCGCCGTGGCGTCCAAGGCCGCTTTTGAAGCGGCTCGCGCCCGCCACCCCGTCCGCCTTCAGGGCTTCACGCCCATTGTACCACTCCTGGATCAGCGCTTCGCGCACACTGAGCCCATGGCCTTTAAGCGCCGAGCGCCGATCGGCGCGCACGCAGACTTGCGGGAAGCGGGCGATCTCGTGCGCCAGCTCCTCCGCCTTGGCGCGCGATCCGCCCTTGGGGGTCAGATATTCGCACAAGCCTATGTTCAAACATTCCTCGGCGGGAACCTTACGCCCCGTGAGGATGATCTCCAAGGCGCGACCTTGACCAACGATCCGCGGTAGCCGTACGGTGCCGCCGTCGATCAGCGGCACACCCCAGCGCCGGCAGTAGACGCCGAAATACGAACCTTCGGCCATCACCCTGAAATCACACCAAAGGCCCAATTCCATGCCGCCGGCAACGGCAGGACCCTCGATGGCGGCAATCACCGGCTTGTCGAGCTCGAGTCGCGACGGCCCCAGCGGACCGCGCGGAATTTCGCCACCATTACCCTTGGCACCGGCCACCGGAATATCGAGCTCACCAAGCGGATACTCGGCGCTCAAGGTGCTGACATATTTGAGGTCCCAGCCGGCACAGAAGGCGCCGCCGGCGCCATAGAACACCGCGACCGCCGCCTCCCGATCGGCATCGAACTCGAGAAAGGCCGCCGTCAAAGCGTCGGCGCTCGCAGGGTCCATGGCGTTCCTGGCCTCGGGCCGATCGTGAATGACCGTCCACACCTGCCCGGCTTTCTCGACTCTGACTGTCATCGCCAATCTCCACCGCCTCGCCGATCCGGTCTTTCTATCGTCATAAATTCTAACGGTGTTGAAAAAAACGTCAAGTGTGGTATCAGCAGGCATGGCAATCGAGCAACGACACGGCCGGCAGCGGGCCGTCAGGGACCTCAAGCGTGGCTTGATCCTGGCGGCCGCCCGCAAGGTGTTTGAAGCCGAAGGCCTGGACGGCGCGTCCTTGCGGGCCATTGCCGCCGCCGCGGGCTACACGCCGGCCGCGCTTTATTTTCACTTCGATTCGAAGGAAGCCATCTATGCCGAGATGCTGCGCGCCTCGCTCGCCAATCTCGGTGCGGCCGTCGGTCGTGCGATTTTGCGCAGCAAGACGCCGAAGGACCAAATTCGCGCCGCGGCCATGGCCTTCTTTCGTTACTACGCCGACAATCCGCGGGACCTCGATCTCGGCTTCTACCTTTTTCGCGGCGGCATGAAGCCTCAAGGCCTGGGCAAAGAGCGCGATGAGGTCCTCAACGCTGCCCTGCTCGCGGCCTTGGCCCCGATCGCCGACGCCGCCCTGGCCCTGGGGGCTAGCGACGATCACGCCAAGGTCTTGATGGTGGAGACCTTCGCTTACGCCGCCGGGCTTTTGCTGCTGGCGCACACGGGTCGCATGCGCACCTTCGGCACCTCGGCGCCGCACTTGATGGAGCGCTTCGTTGCCGACCGGATCGCGGCGCTGACGGCAAAAGCAAAACCATAATTGCTGGCTGCGGGCCATTGGCCCAATCGCTAGGGCGCGCCCGCCAGCCGGCGGGCTGTGCCCGGGAGCACAGCGCCAGCTGGGCTTGGCGGCCATAGTTGCCCGCGCCGCCCCAGTGGTGCTTGCGAGGTGCCGCGTCCTCCATCCCCCAAATCTTGCGCAGGGCCAAGAGGCGGCGAGCCCGGCGGTCCTTGGCAGAAAATCGCGAGCGCACGCCGGCGGCGCTCCAGGGCTTCTGCTCGCGCAGATGCTCCACGTCCGACGTGCAAAACAGTGCGCACTTCTGATAGCGCAGATTGCGCTCTGGGTCACGGCAGGCATCGATCAGCACTTCTTCCTCCGGCGTCTTTTGCGCCACCCGCGGCTCGTTCTCCGCTGCCAATCGTTCGTCCTCGGGCCAGGTCTTGCCCTTCCATCGCATGGGCAGGTTCGAGGGTGCGTAACTTTTGCTGATCTTTTCGTCGAGGATGGCCGTCCTGCCGAGCCGCTCGATGAGGTTGAACCGCCTGGGCGCGACACCCGATCGCGACAATCTCGCGTTCTAACGGCGCATCGGCAAGCCGACCCTATGGGAAGAGACTGGCGATGCGCGCCTTGAGCTGTCGTTCTTCGAATTTCGCGCCCTGCGCCTCGGCAAACTTGAGACCGCGATTAAACTGGCGTTTTGCCTCGTCGAGCCTACCCCGTGAAAAAAGGGCTTCGGCATAGGCGCGCAGCAAGCTCGCTGCCGCCTGCATTTCACCGCTCTGCTCGGCCGTGCAAATTGCCTCTTCGCTGAGGCGGAGGCACTCTTCGATCTCGCCCGCCTTTGCGTGCGCCATGGCTAGCGTGGCAAGTTGAACCGGCCTTAGCAGGCGCGAGCCCATGCCGCTCGCCCGCTCCATGGCCGTCTGCATGATGGCGATGCCTTTGCCCGGTTCGCCTCGTCGTGCGGCAATAGCTCCCTTGGCAAAATTCGCCCACACCTCGAAATTCTTGAGCTCGTGTGCTTTGCAAAAATCGACGACTGCTTCGGCTTTGTTCCGGTCGGCATCCAGTCCACCCGGCATTGGGGTCAGAAGATCTGTGACAAGCGCCAGAGCCGTCGACATGGTGTGTCGTGTCTTGCGTGCAATTTCTATGGAGCAAGCCGAGGCTTGCCGGGCGAGATCAATGTCATCCAGGGCGAAGTGGACGCCCGCCATGAGGGATAGACAGACGACCCGTTGGCTGCCGAAGGCGCCAAGCGTCGACAGGCCTTCTGGCGTCTCCGCAAAAATTGCCAGCGCCTGCCGGAATTGCCGGCTCGCCTCGATAAACGCACCGGTTGCAAAATAGTACTGTCCCAAGAGCGTATGCCCGCGACCCAGGTTCGCGCTGTGCTGCCGTGCCAACCCCATGTGCTGCTGGGCGACCGAGAGCGCCTGCTGCAGCTCACAACGGCCGTAGTGCACGTTGAACAGGCCGAGCAGTACATCCATGCGCTCGCCGACGTTGCCGAGGTCGGCGACGAGATGATCCGCGCGCGTGTAAATCTCCAGACTTTCCTTGGCCGAATAGCCTCGCGTGGCCATGATCACCGGTCCAAGGCGGATATGAAAGTCGAGCTCCCCTTGTGTCCGTTGCAATGACGGCTGCAAACGCTGTGATACCCTTATGCCTTCCGAGAAGTGCTTAGCTGCTTCCAGCAGCGCCGAACGCGCAACGGCGCGTTGGCCCGCCTTCAGCCAATAGGGGACCGCAGCCTCCCATAGACCAGCTTCTGTCAGGTGATGCGCCAGCAGCTCCGGTTCGCTCTCTGCCACCTCGGGTCGGTGCTCGAGAGCATGGGCGATTTGGGCGTGCACCTGCGTACGCCGGCCTCGCAGCAGGCCGGCGTAGGCCGCATCGCGAACAAGGGCATGCTTGAATACATAGCTGGCACTCGGCGGAACGCCCCGTTGAAAGATGAGCCCGGCTTGCACCAGCTTCTCGAAAGCGCTTTCCAGCTCTTGTTGGGATAGACCGGAGACCGCGGCAACAAGCTCCCACGAGAACTCGCGGCCAACAGCTGCGCTAATCTGAACCACATCCTTGACCGACCGAAGTCGGTCGAGGCGCGCAAGTAGCGAGGCGTGCAGCGTTGCGGGAATGGCGAGCCCTGGGACCGGACCGTCGAGCTCATAGCGATCGTGGCTTTCACGCAGCAGACCGCCTTCCAGTATGGCTTTCGTCAGTTCCTCGATGAAAAGAGGAACGCCGTCCGTACGTCGGACGATCTCGTCAAGGACCACGTTGGGGAGGGCCTTGCTCGCCATTGCTTGTGCCAGCGCTTTGCCCTCGCTTTGGCCGAGACGGCTAAGCGAAATGCTGGAGACGTGCTGATGGTTGGGCCAGGAAGGGCTGAATTCGGGTCTTGCCGTTGCCAGCAACAACACGCGCTGGCGAAAGGCGATGTGGGATCGAGCCAGTGCACGTCCTCGAATACGATCAAAGCCGGTTTGTCGGCGGCGAGTTCACCCCACAGCTCAAGCAGGGCCTTCAAAATCCGCTCCTTAACCCGCTGCGGCGGCAGGCTCGGCAGCGCATAGCGACCATGCGCGGAGATGGACAAGAGCACGGCGAAGGCAGGCACGTTGGCCGCGGAGCCCTTGCCGCAGCGCGCGAGCAGCCGCTCGAGCTTATCGAGCTTCCCTTGCGCCCTATCCTCGCCCTCGATGCCGGCTGCGCGCCGAAGCTGCGAAATCACGGGCCATAGCGCGCTATCCCGGTGATGGGGTGAGCCGTGGTAGTTCAAGGTTGTATGAACCTTGCCCTCCAGCGCTAGCTGCAGCGCTCGGACCAGCCTCGACTTGCCGATGCCGCCCTCGCCGGTGATCAGCACGACGCGACCTTCACCGTGCTTGACCTGTTCCCAACGTCGCAACAGCAGCTGCAGTTCTTCTTCGCGGCCGTATAGGGGCGACATCGCCGAGGATTGCCGCGCCTCGAAACGGTTTTCGATGTTACTCCTACCGGTGACCTGGCGGACGTGGACCGGCTCCGGGAAACCCTTGAGTGCATGCTCTGCGAGATCTCGGTACTCGAACAGCATGCCGACAAGGCGCCAGGTTTCGGGGCAGATCAACAGCGAACCGGGCTCGGCCAAGGATTGTAGGCGCGCCGCAAGATTGGTCGTCTCGCCGATGGCCGCGTTTTCCTGCGTCATGCCTTCTCGAGGCCGATCGCCAACCACGACCACACCCGTGGCGACGCCAATGCGCGCCCGCACCGCCACGCCCTGGAGAGGCTCCAGGTCATCAAGGGCCTTGAGTAGGGAAAGCCCAGCGTGCACGGCGCGCTCCGCGTCATCCTCGTGCGCGGTCGGATAGCCGAAATAGGCAAGCACCCCGTCGCCCAGAAATTGGGCCACCACACCTTCGAATCTTGTGATTTCTCGTGCGCAGCAGTCTTGAAACCTGCTCACGACGTCGCGCTGCTCTTCTGGATCAAGGCGTGTGGAGAGCGCGGTCGAACCGACCATATCGCAGAACATGACCGTGAGCTGACGGCGCTCAGCGACGCCGGACGCGACGTTCGGGGCGCCAGATGCGACGTTCGGATGGTCGCGAGGTGCCGCGTCGGCGTTC
>Ga0075418_10006797_pt1 | contig 12887 bp, 11 predicted proteins | sample SoiMetdeltSBSDD2_FD_81776 | JGI IMG/M metagenome (GOLD analysis project Ga0075418, IMG submission 81776) | Bulk soil microbial communities from a Populus tree surrounding site in Tennessee, USA - Soil MetaG P. deltoides SBSDD2 | ecosystem: Environmental > Terrestrial > Soil > Tree plantation...
GCTGCCATGCACGGCCGCGGCCGACTGTGGGACGTGGCGGCCGGCATCCTGATCCTGCAGGAAGCAGGCGCGGTGATCGACTGCGCGCCGGATTGCCGTGGCATCGACCCGAGCCGCTATGGTCGCGACGGCAACGAGGGCGCCTTGTTCAGCCTGCAGGCGCGCGCCAACACCACGTTGCCGCCGCTCGGGCCGTTGCTCGCGCCAACGACCACGGTGCCGTGCGGTTGATCGTCGCTCACGTGCGCAGGATGGAAACCGCGTTCTGTTCGGCGATGTTGAGCAGGTGCCGCACCAAGTTCTCGGCATCGACCTCGAGTCGCTTCAGGACCTGTCGCGCCCGCTTGGACACGAGCGCCACCGCCAAGAACCAGAACCAGCGCGATGCATCGAACTGCGAGCCCGAGCTGGTCACGTAGGCCGAACGGAAGGCCGAAACGGCCTTCTCGATGCGCCCGATCTCCTGGCCGTTCACCTGTCCCATGTCGTAGAGATGGCTGGCAAAGCGCGCCAGGTCGTACATCGGGTCCCCCAGACACACGGCGTCGAAGTCGATCAGCCGCGGCGCGCCGTTTGCGATGAGGAATTGCGCCGGATGAAACGATCCGTGCAAGAGCACGACCGGCGATTCCACGCCGAGTGGTCCCAGCATCGAGCTCAGGCGATCGAGGCGTGGTGCGAGCGCCGGAAAGACGGAGGCGAGCTCTTCCTTGGCGCGCTGAAAGCGCTGCCATTCGAGCTGCGCGTGTGCGACGCGCGGCAAGATCCCGAGCGTGCTCTCGGGCGGCTGCGTGGCATGCAAGCGTGCGGCCTCGCGCGCCATGGCGCCGACGACGTCGCGCTCCAAATGGACCAGCGGGTTGGACCAGAACAGCACGCCCGGCACGTGCTCCAACAGCAACAACCGCCGTTCATGATCCACTTGCAGCACGTGCGGCGCCGAGAGACCGGACGCGCGCAGCGCTTCGATCACCAAACCTACGCGCTCGACGCGATCGTCGGCATAGAGCTTGAGGATGCAGGGCTGGCCATCCCGCTCACCGCTCAGGACGCAGGTCGTGCCCGGGACGTACGACACCACGCGCCACGAGCCGTCGCGGTACAGGGTCGGCAACTGCTCGAGCTGTGGATCCGCCGGAAAGTGCCAATAGAGCATGTCGAGCTCGGCGACGAAGCCGCTGGGCGCCGTGGCGCCGCCATGCCCGCGCAGTTCGATGAATCGGCGCAGCGCGCGCGATGGCGGCAAGAACTCGCAGTAGAAGTACGTGGGCTCGGCGCTCGCCAACTGGCCACTGCGCCACAATCGGTACAGGACGTGCCAGCTCTTGCCGGGGACATAGCGCACGCGCGCCAGCTCGCACGCTTCCCATGCCGTGCGGTCGCGCGGCGGCAGGAAACGCTGGAACGCCTGCAACATCGCCGGCGCCGACACCGATCGCGCCAGCGCTGCCGCGTCCACGCTGCCCGGAGGCACGGCGAAGTTGCTGATCGGGAGCATCGGTGCCTTGGCCTCCTTGGTGGCAGCACCTGCCTTGCGCAGGAGGAGCATCCCACCGCCGACCAGTAATGCAGTTTCCGGCCGCTCGGTGCAACGAAGACCTTGGTTCCGGACCCGCAGTGCGCAGAGCGTCGATGCGTGTGCTATTCTGCGATCCAACCGCCCCGCCCCGGGGCCACGATCGGTTCTCGTGCACCGGAGGAGCTCATGGGAAACGCCAAGGATTTCGCTGTCGCCCGCAAGCACCGGCAGAAGCGTCGCGCCGCCAAACAGAAGGTGCGGGATTTCCTGCGCACGAAGAGCGGCGACGCTTCCAAGCTGTCGCAGTTGGCGCAAAAGATGTTGCAACGCCGGCTGCGCGTCTCGCCCTGACCGCCGCTTCAACCCGCGTCGAGAGTGGCTGCCGAGTCTCCGGATGCAGGCCGTGCCGCCCGCGCCGATGCCGCCGCGCGCGCGAGCAGCAAGGTCCGCTCCCGTGCGTTGCGCGTCATTCCCGCGGCGCGCTCGAACTCCGCACGCGCCTCGTCGTTGCGGCCGAGCTTGACCAGCAAATCCCCGCGTACGCTCGGCAGCAGGTGATAGTGTTCGAGCAACGGCTCCGACCGGAGCCCGTCGACGATCGCGAGGCCGGCGGCTGGGCCTTCGGCCATCGAAACCGCGACGGCTCGATTGAGCGCCACGATCGGGGACGGCGCGAGCCTGGCGATGGCGTCGTAGAGCCCGACGATCCGCGCCCAGTCCGTGTCCGCCGGCTTTCCTGCGCGCGCGTGACAGGCGGCGATGCCCGCTTGCAGAGTGTAGGGACCCGCCGTGCCACCCGGCGCCTCGGCGCGCGCGAGCGCCGTCAACCCACGACCGATGAGCAGCCGATCCCAACGTGCGCGATCCTGATCGAAGAGCAGGATCGGCTCGCCCGATGGCCCGATGCGCGCTCGCAGACGGGATGCCTGCAACTCCATCAGCGCGACGAGACCGTGGACCTCGCTCTCCTGCGGGGCGAGCTCGGCCAAGATCCGGCCGAGCCGCAGCGCGTCCTCGCAGAGCGCCGGCCGCATCCAATCGTCACCGGCGGTCGCCGAATACCCTTCGTTGAAGACGAGGTAGATGACCTCGAGCACCGACGCGAGCCGCGCCTCGAGCTCCGGCCCGCGCGGGACCTCGAAGGGAACCTGCGCCTCGGCGAGCGTGCGCTTGGCGCGCACGATGCGCTGCGCGATCGTCGCAGCGGGTACCAGGAATGCACGCGCGATCTCGTCCGTCGTGAGCCCGCCGAGGAGCCGGAGCACGAGCGCGACCCGGGCATCGGTCGTGAGCACCGGGTGGCAAGCCGTGAACACCAGACGCAGAAGATCGTCGCCGACTGGGTCGTCGATGACGTCATCGAGCTCGAGGTCGGGCAGCGCTCGCTGTCGCTCGGCGTCGATCTCGCGCCCGAGCTCCTCGTGTTTGCGGTCGAGCAGCTTGCTGCGCCGGTAGTGATCGATGGCGCTGCGCTTGGCGGTGGTCATGAGCCACGCACCCGGCTTCGATGGCACGCCGTCCGCCGTCCAGCGCTCGAGTGCTTTCACGAACGCATCCTGAGCCAGCTCCTCGGCGAGACCGACGTCGCGCACGATGCGCGCGAGACCGGCGATGAGCTTCGGGGACTCGATGCGGAAGATCGCTTCGATGGCGCGATGTGGGTCGGTGGCGGTCACAGCCACCGATCATACCATCGCCACTCCAACCCTTCGACGTGGAAGGGCAACGCCTCGAGGGAGGGACGCGCGCCGAGGCCTGCACCCCTGGAGTGGGGCAAGCCACGGCGCGGCGCCCGCGCCCGGCATCATCGGCGCGCGCTTTGCTGCGCTCCCTGCTTGAACGCGTCGGCCTGCTCCGGAGCCTCGTAGATCTGGCGCAGCTCGCACTCGCCTTCGCCGACCACGCGCAAGAACTCCTTGGTCAGCTCGATCGCGTGCTGCTTCGACTTCGCCTCGAGCAGCGCGAAACCGGCGACGAGCTCCTTCGATTCGGTGAACGGACCGTCGGTCACGTCGAACTTGTCGCCTGTGATCCGCACGCGCGCTCCGAGCGCGCTCGGCAGGCAACCTTCGGTCGAGATGAGCGTGCCTTCCTTCATCTTCTGCTCGATCAGCTTGCCCATCTTCTCCATCTCCGCGGCAGTCGGCGGAGCGTTGGTCTCCTTGGCCTTGTACACGGACAGGAACCGCATGGCACTGTCTCCTTTGAGGTCTCCGCCGGGGCCGCCGGCCGGCTCTCGGCCTGGCGGGACTCCCGGTCTCATGATGACGACGAACGAACCGGCGCCGGATCGACAGGAAAAAGAAGCGATCAGCGCTTTTTCGCCATCTGCTCGCGCTGCCGTGCTTCGGCTTGCCGCAGCTCGGGCGTGAAATCGGCGCCGAAGTCCGCGGCTTCGAATACCTGACGGATCTCGATCTCGGACTCCTCTCCCGTCGGGTTGGGAACGCGCTTCACCCACTCGATGGCTTCTTCCTTCGACTTGACGTCGATCAGCCAGAAGCCCGCCACGAGCTCCTTGGCCTCAGTGAACGGGCCATCGATGACGGTGCGCTTCGCGCCGGAGAACTTGACCCGCGCGCCCCTGGAGCTCGGGTGCAGACCCTCGCCGGCCAGCATGATCCCGGCCTTCACCATCTCGTCGTTGAACTTCGTCATCTCGGTCAACAGTTGCTCGCTCGGCATGACGCCCGCTTCGGTGTTCTTGTCGGCTTTGACCAGCAGGATGAATCGCATGATCGGACTCCTTTGTCTCTTCGGGTTTTCGCATCCACTCCCGTCTCCAAGAGGACGACGAAGCACGGGGGGCGGGATCGACAGGTGACGCGCAATTCGAGACCCAAGCTCTGGGCTCTCAGCGCAGGCGCTCGAGACCGCGCTCGGCCTCCAGGCGCAGGCCGGCCTCCGGGGCGTGGCGTCGCGCCAAAGCGAAGTGGCTGCGTGCCGGATCGCGCCGCCCCAGGGCTTCCAGCAATCGCGCGGTTTCCAAATGCACGATGGAGTTGGTGGAGTCCACCTGCGCCGCCCGCTCGTAGTGCAGCAGTGCCTCCTCCCGCCGCCCGTCTTGCGCCAGCAGCCAGCCGATGGCCATCGGCGGCTTGGGGTTTCCGGGCACGAGCGCGGCCGCCGCTTCGTACTCCCGCATGGCGTCTGCGGTCCGGTTCTGCTTCTGCAGCGCCGTCGCGAGTTGATAGTGCGCGTCCGCGTCGGCGGGGTCCGCGCGGATCGCGCGCTGCAAAGATTCGATCGCCCGCTCCAGATTGCCTTCGCCGTAATACGCCATGCCCTCCAAGGTTGCGGCTTGCGGACCGCGCGCGGTCCCCACCTTGCCCCAGTCACCGAACGCGAGGACGGAGGCCGCGATGACGAGCGTGACGACTGGCCACGGACCGAGCGTCGACCGACGCCGGAGCAGCGCCCACACTTCACCCAGACCGAGGATGGCACAAGCAATCGTTGCTAGCGCCACGTCGACACGATATCTCTCGCTGAAGAAGATCGGCACGGTCGAAACGAGGCCCGAGATCCAGAAGAGCACGGCAAGCCGGCCGAAGCTGCCGCGGCGCCATGCCAGCACCAGCCCCAAGAACAGGAAGGGCGCGAGCCAGGCGTAACGCGGCGAGAATCGCAACACGGAGCTCTGACGGCGGAAGCCACGCATGTCGAGATTCCGATCCAGCTCCACGTGGCCGGTGTAGTGCAAGGTCTTACGCCCCAAGGCCGAGACGAACGCCAGCGGGTCTTCGCGCACCCAGGCCGCAGCTCGGCGCGCGAAGGCACGATCCCAGCGCGCCTGCCCGCGGCGTTCGCTCGGGGGAATGTCGCGCACCAGATCTTCCCAGGCGAGGCCCGGGCGCAGCAGCCAGGTCTGCTGCCAATTGGCGTTGTTGCCGAGGAAGAAGTTGATGCCACCGTTGGCGGAGATCAACACCCACTCCCCACCGCGCACACGATTGCGCCACGTCACCGGCAGGATGGTGAGCATCGTCGCGAGCGCGACGAGTAGAGCCGAGCGCGCGCGCCGGCGATCCGCCGCGAGCCAGATCCACACGATGATCCCCCACAGCAAATAGCTGGGTCGGACGAGAGCGAGCGCCCCGAGCGTGATGCCCGTGAGTACGTCGCGCCACGGCCAGCGTCGCCATGCCGCGGCCGGTCTCCCATTCGTGCCATCCCCCACACGCTGCGTGAGCAGCAAGAGCGATGCGATCGCGAGCGCCAATCCGAGAATCGTCGGCAACGCCTGCACTTCGTAATAGAGGAACGGGCCGTAGATCGCCGCCACGGCGGCTGTCCAGAGCGCTGCACGCTGGCTCGCGAATCGACGCATCCAGAATGCGATGGCGACGATGATCCCGAGGCCGAGGAGATGATTGAGCCAGTACGCCGTGTCCACGCGCGGGCCGGTGAGACGCAGGGCCCACGCCAGCACGTGTGGATAGAGCGGCGGCTTGTAGTAGACGTCGCGAGGCTCGGTCCCGCCCGCCGCCAGTCGCGCCGCCCACTCGAGATTCTCCTGCGCGTCGACGAGAGGCACGCGCAACAACACGTAGTCGGCGAGCTGGGCATCGAGCACGGCGCGCACGACCACACCGAGTCCCACGATCACCAGCAACCAGGCGCGGAAGCCGAACCTGGTCTTGCCGGTGCCTGCGACCGCTGAGTTTCCATCGCGCTTCGGCTCGCGTCGCATCTTGCCTCGTCTCACCGACCCGGCTCGCCGCGGTTCTCGACCTCGATGCGCAGGCTGCGCGCGCTCAATCGTTCCGGCACGATGCGGAGCTTGGAGCGAACCTGCATCTCGCACAGCAAGGCCAGCGCGGCGCCATCGGCTGGATCGCGCCGCAGAATCTCCACCAGAGCGGCGGCGGCGGAATCGTAACGCCGCACGCGGAACATCGCCGCGGCGAACTCCATTCCAGCGGCCGGATCGAACTCGAGCGCCGGGGACGAATCATTGCCCTCGCTCTGCATGAACCCCGTGCTCGTGCGTGCCAGTCGCCGCAGCGCCGCGAGATCAGCTCCGAGCCCGGCACGCGCGGCGACCGGTTCCAGCGTGCGTGCGGCCGCCTCGAACTTGCCGAGCTGCGCCAGGCCCACCGCCAACGCCCGCTGGAATTCGGCATCATGCGGCCGTGCCGCGGCCGCACGCTCCAGCCACGGCAGGGCCTTGTCGATCTCGCCACGCTCCGCCCACCACAGACCGAGCTCGAGTGCGTCGCGACCCGAGGCCGTGGGCCCGGCGCCAGTGAAACGACGTTCGAGACGCAAGCGCTGCATCGACGCCGCAAGCACGCGATCGGTCGGGTGTCGATCGAGGCCGCGGCGAATCCACGCATCGGCGGCGGCGAAATCCCCGCGCTCCAATGCCGCGAACGCCGCACTGTGAAAGACACGCGCGGCACCAACCGTCACGCTCGCTGCGCTGTCGTACACCGCGCCGGCGCGGCTCGTTTCCCCATTGAACTGCAGGGCTTCGGCCCAAGCGATCTGGGCCTCGGCGTCCGTCGGCCGCTGTCGCGCCCGGGCTTCGAAGTCCTCCAGGCTCAAGTCGTAAAGCCGCCAGGAAAAACCGGCGTGCCCGCGAGGACGCAAGGGTCGCAACCAGGTGTAGGGTGTGGGGTCGGCACGTAGCAATTGATGCAACGTGTTGACATCCACGGCGAATTTCCCGGTCCGCGCCGTCTTCGGGGATGGGTTCACTTCCCAGGTTTCTCCGGCTCGGCCTGCACGCGCCATGAATTGTTCGAGACGGCCATCGTCCTGCCCCCAGGCCAGGTTCGAATCCAACAGCAACCGGTGTCCGCCGGCCGGGCCACCTCCGAGAACATTGAAATAGGATATGTACTGCGGCGCCGCGAGACCGAAGCCAGAGGCCCACGCCAGCATCGCCGCCACCACCGCACCACGCGCCCAACGACCGCGCTGCCACGCTTGCACGATCCCGAGCGCTGCCAACAACACGATCGCCGGCAGCACGGGCAGCACGTGCCGAATGCCGATGTTCACTCGCACCAGCGACACCACGAGCAACAAGAAGAGCGCCGGAACGACGAGGCATGCACGATCCAGCCGCGACAATCGCCGCCAGCCGGAAATAGCGCCGAACACGGCGAATGCGAGCAGGGGCAACGGCAGCTTGAACAGGAGCGTGGCGAGATAGTACTCGGGAAAGCCACCCGTGGAACGACGTCCGGCCAAGTAGGCGAAGTGCCCTTCCTCGGAATGCCTGATCTTGCCGGCAATCGCCTCTCCCCAATGCTCCGGCAGGCCGTGACGAATGTTGCCAAAGGCGTAGAAGACATGTGTCGCGAGCAGGAGTAGCAGCAGCGCCCCGACGATGGTTGCGGTCGACAGCAGCCAGGCGCGGCGCCCGCGCAGCACCATCAGCGCGGTGACCCAGCACGCCGGCAACAAGAGGAGGCCGGTGAACTTCGTGCCCGCTGCGAGCGCCACGGCCGTGGCGAAGAACCACAGCGCCGGCCACGCAATGCCGTGCTTCTCTGCGCTCTGCGCTGCCAAGACCTCACGCCAACGCCACAAGGCCGCCCACCAAAAAAACGTCAGCGGCACGTCGAGTGTCGCCAAGTGACCGTGCGCGAGCAGGTTCGGTTCGAGGCACAGCGCGAGCAACGCGGCGCACGCGACGCGCACGCCGCCGATCTCGCTGCCCCAGCGCGCCACCAGCGCCGCGAGTGCGAGCAAGAGGAGCAACACCGGCAGGCGCGCCAGCCACAGATGCGTATCGGCAGGGAATTGGTAGTCGACATGCAGCAGACGCAAAGGCGCCGCCACCAACAACTGGCCGAGCGGTGGATTGTCGAGGCCACCGGAAAAGCGACCGCTGTCCCAGAACAGCCAGCCGCTCAGAATGTGCGGATGTTCGTCGGCAACGGCGGCATCGCGCCGGATCGCCGGCACGGCGAGGAGCGCGTAGAGCGCGAGTAGCGCGCCGGCAATCCCCCATCCACGCTGTCGGGCCGCGGTGTTCACGAGCCTTCCTGCACCCAGACCTCGCCGTCCTCGAAACGCTCCTTCTTCCAGATCGGCGCGTCCCGCTTCAATGACTCGATCGCCTCTCGCAGTGCGTCGAATCCACCAGCGCGGTTCGGGCTCGCGACCAGGATGGCGACGCTCGCTTCACCGACTTCCAGCCGGCCGAGACGATGGACGAGAATCACGCGCCGCAGCGACCAACGCGCCAGGATGTCGCGGCCGATGCGTTGCAGGAGTTTGTGTGCCATCGGCTCGTACGCCGTGTAGTCGATGCCGAGCACGCGGCGCCCTTGCTTGTGGTCGCGCACGGTGCCGACGAACGCCAGCACCGCGCCGGCGCCGGGGTCACCGATCTCGGCGTGCAACGCCGCCAGATCGATGGCCGCATGCGTCATCTGCACGCGCAGCGTTTCGTTGGCTCGCTCTTGCATGCTGCCCCGTTCCGTTCGGTGCCCTTCAGGCCTCAGCCCCCGCTCACGGGCGGAATGAGCGCCAGGCAATCGCCGTCCCGCAGCACGAGCTCGGCCGCGACGAATTCCTCGTTCACCGCGAGTCGCAGGCTCGGCACCAAGTCGTGCAGATTCGGATAGCGGCTGCCGAGCAGCTCGAGCGCGCGCTCGGCGGACGTGCCCTCGGGCAGCTCGAGCCTCGCGTCCGCTCGGCCTGCGGCATCACGCGCAGCAGCGAAGAACAACACTTCGACCCACATGCGGCGATCTTAGCACCCGCCGTAACTCCTTGACAGGGTTGAAAATTCTCGCATAGCCTGCTCCCGTCGAGGTGATGTGCATGGCTCGTGTCCGGCAGCGCTCGCCGGTAATCCCCCGTGCCTCGATCCGCGTTCTCGCCGCGGCCGCTGCATGGTTCACGTTCGTGGTTGCAGGCGCTGTCGCTTGGACAAGCGCGCCGAGTGCGCTCATGAGCGCCGCCGCCGATTCCATCCCGCAAGCGAATGCCGCGCGCAAGATCCTCGTCCTCACACTCGCGGACGCGATCGGCCCAGCGAGCGCCAAGTTCCTCATCCGCGGCATCGAGCGCGCCGAGCACGAGAGCGCCGCCTGCATCGTCATCCAGATCGACACACCGGGCGGGCTCGACACCTCGATGCGCGACATCGTCAAGCGCATCCTCGCTTCCGAAGTCCCCGTCGTCGTGTACGTGGCACCGAGCGGTTCCCGCGCCGCCTCCGCCGGGCTCTTCGTGCTGCTGTCGGCGCACGTCGCGGCGATGGCGCCCGGCACGAACACCGGCGCCGCACACCCGGTGCAGATGGGCGGCGGCGCCATGGATTCGCTGATGTCGACGAAGGTCGAGAACGATGCGGCGAGCTTCATCCGGTCGCTGGCGCAGAAGCACAAGCGCAACGCCGACTGGGCCGAGCGCGCCGTGCGCGCCAGCGTTTCGGCCTCGGATGACGAGGCCTTGACGCTCGGGATCGTCGACGTCGTCGAACCGAGTTTGCTCGCGCTGCTCGAGCGTCTCGAGGGGCGCGAGGTCGAGCTGCTGGCGGGCCCGCGCATCTTGCAATTGCGCGAGGCAGAGCTCGTCATCGTCACGATGGGCTGGCGCGACCGCCTGCTTTCCGCCGTCGCCAACCCCAACATTGCCTACATGCTGCTGATGCTCGGCAGCGCCGGCCTCATGATGGAGCTGTGGAACCCCGGCACCATCTTGCCCGGCGTCGTCGGTGCGATTTCGATCCTCCTGGCTTTCTTCGCCCTGCAAGTGCTGCCGGTCAACTCGGTGGGATTGCTGCTGCTGCTGCTCGGCATCGTGTTGCTGCTGCTGGAGGTGAAGGTGACCAGCTACGGGGCGCTCACCATCGGCGGGATCGTGGCGCTCACGTTCGGATCCATCTTCCTGTTCGAATCGCGCGAATCCTTTTACCGGGTTTCCTGGTCGGTGCTGGTGCCGACGGTGATCGCCGCCACGTGCTTCTTTGTCTTCGTCGTCGGCAAGGGCTTGCGAGCGCAACGCCGCCAGCCGACGACTGGCACCCAAGGCATGATCGGCAAGATTGGAACCGCCGCCACGCCACTCGATCCCGAAGGCCGCGTGCACATCCGCGGCGAAATCTGGACCGCGCACGCCGTGACCCCCATCGCGGCCGGAACCAAGGTCGAGATCGTGGCGGTGAACGGACTGCGACTCGAGGTGCGACCGCACGACAGCGGCGACGACGCCGCTGCGATCCCATCCTGATCGGAGGAACCTGCGATGTTGGGACTCCCCTTCGGAATCATCGCCGTGCTGGTGATCATGACGCTCGCGAGCGCCATCCGCGTGCTGCGCGAGTACGAGCGTGCGGTCGTCTTCCGCCTCGGGCGCTTCGTCGGCGTGCGCGGGCCCGGTCTCTTCCTGCTCATCCCGATCATCGACCGGATGGTGAAGGTGAGCCTGCGGACCTTGGTGCTGGACGTGCCGCCGCAGGACGTCATCACCCGTGACAACGTCTCGGTGAAGGTCAACGCCGTGGTCTACTTCCGTGTGTTCGAGCCCGACAAGGCCATCCTGGAGGTGGAGAACTATTTGTACGCCACCTCGCAGCTGTCGCAAACGACGTTGCGCAGCACCGTCGGCGCCGCGGAGTTGGACGATCTGCTCGCCGAGCGCGACAAGATCAACCACGCCCTGCAGGAGATCATCGACCGGCGCACCGATCCCTGGGGCATCAAGGTCATCGCCGTCGAGGTGAAGGACGTGGACCTGCCGACCGAGATGCAGCGCGCCATGGCGCGCCAGGCCGAGGCCGAGCGCGAGCGGCGCGCCAAAGTCATCAACGCCGAGGGCGAGTTCCAGGCCGCCCAGCGCCTGGCCGATGCGGCGGCCATCATCGGCGACCACCCGATGGCACTGCAGCTGCGCTTCCTGCAGACGCTCACCGAGGTCGCCACCGAGCGCAATTCGACGACGATCTTCCCCGTGCCGATCGATCTGTTGACGCCGTTCATCCGGAAACCGGGCTGAGCCGGCCCGTTCCCTGCACCGGATTCCGGCCGTGGAGCCCCTGCCGCGTGGTTGGACTGGCCTCGCGTGTGGCACCAGGTTAGAATGAGGTGTGTGTGCATGGCACCGATGGGCGCCGACAGACTCGTGAGGCTCGAATGAACCCGATTGCGGCGCCGGCCCTGATCCGGCTGCAGATGACGGTGAACGGCACGGACGTCTCGGTCGAGACCGAGCCGAAGCGCACGTTGCTCGACGTGTTGCGCGAGGATCTCGGGCTCCGCGGCGCCAAGAACGGTTGCGACATCGGCATCTGCGGCACGTGCACCGTGCTCGTGGACGATGTGCCGAAGAAGGCCTGCGTCGAGCTGGCCGAGAACTCGCAAGGGCGCCGCGTCGTCACCATCGAAGGTCTGGGCTCGCCCGAGGCCCTCGCACCCATCCAGCGCGCCTTCATCGACAACACGGCGTCCCAGTGCGGCATGTGCACCACCGGCTTCATCGTCGCCTGTCATTCCTTCCTGCAGAAGAACCCGCAGCCCACAGACCGCGGCAAGATCCGCACCTTCTTGCGCAAGAACTTCTGTCGCTGCACGGGTTACGAGCAGATCGTCGATGCCGTGCAGGACGCGGCCGGTCTCACCACCGCGCGCGCCGAGTTCGCCAAACGCTGCGCCGTGATCGGGGCGGAGAGCGCCGCACCGCGTCCCGTTGTCGGCCAGTTCGTGCCGCTCGTGGGCGCCGTCGACAAGGTGACCGGGCGCGCGCTTTACGCCGACGATTACCCGATCGAAGCCGGAACCTTGCACCTGGCTGCCGTGCGCAGCCCGCATGCGCACGCGATGTTCGAGAGCGTAGACATCAAGCCGGCGCTCGCGATGGACGGCGTGCGACACGTCTGGACCGCCGCCGACATTCGCGGCGGCGACAACTATGTCGGTCTCATGACCCGCGACCAGCGCATCCTGGTGCCGCTCGGCGAGACGGTGAAGGCCGTCGGCGATGCCGTGGCGCTCGTGGCCGCAGATTCGCAAGCGCTGGCGCGCGCCGCGGCCGCGGCCGTGCGCGTCACCTATCGTGTGCTGCCCGGAGTCTTCGATGCCGCATCGGCCTACGCCGAAGGCGCACCGGTCGTGCACCCGGAGATCCAGGACGTGCCGGATCCCGCGCGCCCGAACCTGATTCATCACCAGCACATCCACAAGGGCGACACGATCGCGTCGTCAGACGACATCGACGCGGTGTTCGCGAGCGCCGCCGAGCGCGGCTGGCGCGTCGTCGAAGCCGACTTCGGCACCGGCTTCCAGGATCACGCGCCGCTCGAGCCCGAGGTGGCGCTCGCCACCTGGGATGCCGACGCCGAGAAGATCACGGTGTTCGCGCCGGTGCAGCACGTGTTCTTCGCCCGGCGCAACATCCGAGAAGC
>Ga0075418_10006798_pt1 | contig 12886 bp, 15 predicted proteins | sample SoiMetdeltSBSDD2_FD_81776 | JGI IMG/M metagenome (GOLD analysis project Ga0075418, IMG submission 81776) | Bulk soil microbial communities from a Populus tree surrounding site in Tennessee, USA - Soil MetaG P. deltoides SBSDD2 | ecosystem: Environmental > Terrestrial > Soil > Tree plantation...
GAAACAAAGCATATGGAGAGTGGCTGCGGCATGGCTTTTTGCCCAGAATCGGTGATGAGGCGCACTTTAAGGGCGTATGCACGTCGATCGACGAAAACATACCTTGGCAGTTTAGTATATCTGACCCTGCTAAAGTAGTAACTGACGAAGGTGTGCGCCAGCATTTGGCAAGCGGCAATCCGGATAATATACGGCACGCTTTAGCTTTGTCCCTTTTGCGTTACGACGCCAAAGATCACCCCAAGATAATCCTGGCCCATGCTTTATTGCAAGGTTCCTTTGGGCCATATCTTGATAACATGGAGCAAGCGTTAATTGACGCGCCAATCGACGCCACCGCAAAAAATGTTGGGCGGCAGGTTATTGCGGGTCCATTTAATCAGCTTAGAAACTTTACTGTGTATGTGGGGCCGGTTTTGTTGGCGATACTTAGACGTAAAGACATTATGCAACAAGATTTTTCTTTAAGCGGCGAGGCGGCCGACCGACAGGCAATCTCGTGGGCCTGGGAAATTATGCACGCCAAAAATTTGTTAAGAAGAAGACTTAGTTCAGGACACTACATGATGTGCCCCGGGACCCGCCTCATAAACTATATCCGAAAACGAGGAGTGCCCACCGGGTTATACAACCTTGTAGACACATATCAACATACCCCTCTTTTTAAGGCATTTCTAGAAAGAGCCAGCGCTACCGCAGAGCGTGTAATGAATAATCAAGATTTTTATTACAACTATTTTAGAGGAAAAGAGGCGTTTGAGAGGAGGCATGTCAGGAATGGGAAAGGACCTTTCTTTGAAGAGGCCGGGTAATTTGTGGTAACTTCCGCGTTATTAACTTCTACTATAGTCATTTTAAAGGCAAGTTGTTAGCTTTCCACAATCCTGATATTATTGCGCAATATGAGCAGACCCGATAGAACAATAGTATACGAAGGTGGCCTGTTTCGTGTTGAGCATCAACCTGTTAAAGACAGGACTGATCCCTATGTATTTGTGCGTCGTGTTGGTGCGGTAACGGCACTGCCGATTATAAAAGACGCCTCGGGTGAACCCTTCGTACTCACAATCGATAATAACAGAAGGTATTACGGGATGTTGGCATTAAGCTTGCCGAGTGGCAACGTCAATGGCGGTCACGACAACCCCGACACCCCAGCAGATACTGCTTTACGTGAACTGATCGAAGAGACAGGATACGGTTATTCTGACCCGAGCCAGCAGAGCATGGACACGTTTACCTTACGAACCGTGAGTAACACGATTGACTACCCGCGCTTTTTGGTTGTGGCACGCAGCGTAGAATACATTGGCGGTGAAGATCATAACCCTGCCGAGGTTATAGCACTCCGCCCTACTCCGGTTGGAGAGTATCTCGATGAGTTGCTTAACCTAAGAAATGGCCGCACATACCCAGAGGTAAACGCAGCTTTCGCCAAGGCTGGCATGGAATGCGGACGCGAAGCCGTGATGGCCTGGCTGGTCGGCGATAAGTCTGCCCCAAATGCAGCAGCTGTACCGCAAAGTTTTGAGCCCTGGTTGCTGCATACTCATAGCTAAATCCCTACTTGTCCGGCAAATGTGTTGGAATCGGTTCGCGGCGGTCTACCATGAAAAAAGCATCTTCGGTCGGGTCGGCGTAGTAGTCTGGTATTGTTTCTTCGACCGTAAAGCCAAATTTGGCCGAAAGACCCTGCATGGCAATGTTGCTTTTACGCGTGTAGAGGCAAATGCCGGTAGGGTCTTCCTCTGACATACTATAAATCATTCTACCCAGTAAGAGTTCGCCCAGCCCACGCCCGCGATAATCTGTAGCTATAGCAAGTGAGCTTATTTCGCCGTACGGCCGATGTTCGGCTATTTTAGAAGGGTACATATTGCCACGAATGCATCCTACCAATTGCTCGTCGAGGTATAGCACTTCTGTGCCCATCGGAACGCGCTTAATATGCGATTGAAGCCGCCAGTGCCCTGGCCCATCTCCAAATGTCGCAAGTTCCAGTTGGGTGATTGCATCAGCATCTTCGAGTTGGGCAAAACGGGGTGGACAGGTGTCTAAAATTTGCTGTACATATTCTTGTTTGTTTTCGTTAAAGACAATCTGTGTCATACAAACTTTATAGCATTAATTTGAATTAACTAAAAATAATATCTGTTCTCACAACCTGCTGGCTTTCGTAGCTTTTAAAATCTACTTCAATCAGCTTGCCCAAAGGGTTCTTACATCGTCTTTGGCAGCGGCCCGCTAAATCGTTTGTCTTTTATGCTTATGCTTAGTATAGTTAGTAAAATAATACTGCGCGCTGCGGTGGGTTTTTATTTTTTAAATTTTGCCTCAGTATTACTGTTTATAAAAATTTGAAATATGCGTCTTTTGCACGCATAGGTGGTGTATGTCGTGGCAAATGCTGACGTGTATTAGTGTTTTCCTTTTTTCGGCTGCTATGCTTATACAGCGGCACTTGTTCAACCAGCATAAATGCGATCCGCATGCATTTGTTGTACTGTCACAAACCTTGGTTGGTCTTTTGGCCTTAGTATTCGCCTTTATACATGGGTTCCACTTCCCGGACTTCAGTGGATTGTGGCTAGCGGCGCTTGGTTCGGTGTCGTTCCATAGCTTGGGATACATTGCCCATGCTAAGGCGCTACAGACTATGGAGGCATCGGTATTCTCCATGTTTTATGCCACCCAGGCTATTTGGATTATGCTGCTGGGCGTTGTATTATTTCGTGAACATCCATCTGCGCTACAGTTTGCGGGAGTGGTGTGCATTTTTGTCGGTATTGCCTTCTTGACGCTACGTACTGGTTCCCTGCAACTTAATAGTGGAACTTTGCTGGGGCTTTTGACTGGACTATTGTTTGGCATTGCTGTGACGTGTTGGGTGTATGTCGGTAAGCGGGCTGATATCGAATCGTGGGCCGCACTTGGCTTTTTAGGGGTTGCGGGTATGGCATTTTTAATTCGCCCACATTCTATAGCCCATGCCCGGTCGTTTTTTGTATGGTCTATCGCGGTACGCATGCTAGTTGTCAGCGGTCTGATGAGTGCCGGTGGAGTGGCCCTCCTTCTGGCATACGCCGCGGGCGATGTCAGCGCCGTTTCGCCACTTAGACAGATGAGTATTGTGGTTACAGTACTCCTTGCCATGTTGTTTTTGCCCCAAGAACGCACATACATTTGGCATAAATTTGCCGCTATGGCTTTGTGTTTTCTAGGTGCATTGTTGGTTGTATAACGACGCTACTGTTGTTTGAAAATGGCCAAGCGATATTCTTTAAAGCTTTGCTCGGAGGTTTTAAGGAACGTTGGCGATAACGATGGTTTTTGCCCGCTGTATACCATGTATATTGTAGACACCTGCAGCGGTTCGTCATTGTAGTACTGCTTGGGGCTTTGGTAAATGGTGGCGTAGCCGCCGCCCGGACCTATGGGGTGCGAACTATAAAAGCGAACGTCGCAATTTGGCAAATAGTAGATAAGTTCAAAATAAATGAGTGGCGAGCCGGCAATAATAACGCTATCAGGCTGGCATTGGCGACCCATAGCTTCCACCGCCTGCCGAGTTTGGGGACGGCTTAACGTTTGGAAGTTATAGTTGCCTGCCTTTTGAAGATTACAAACGCCGTATAGTAACACGCCCGTAAGTAGTACCGTAAATAATACTGCGTATGTTCGTTTGTTGCGGAATACCACCCCTATACAGGCGGCAATCAGTAAAAAGCCAGCTATGTCAAAGTGCGAAATATAGCGTTCGACAAATAGTGGCCGCAAGGGTGGCAACGACCCAAGAATCATGATAATAATCGGTACTGTAAAATAAAAAACTAGTAGCCAAATGTATGGCCTGGCCTGGCCGCCAACTTGCAAGGCACGGACTACCAAAGCAACCATGCCAACTATAATCACAAATATCAGCGCGTAGCCCCACTTATTAAGTGCCCACTGCGGCATATAAATAAAGGTGAATGAAAAAATGGTGGTTAGTTGTTCCCAACCCACCCGTTGGGCAATGCCACTAAGTGCCGGGCTCCTAAACTGCTCCAAAAACGATGGTAACCACGGAAGGTATAATACGACCGACCCAATGTAAGCTAATAAGGGCTTAACCGACAGGTTAGACGGAGTATCTTTAGCAAACAGGCGGTACAGTAGCCATACCACATGGGCGATCCAGACAAATGCCAGGTAGTACAGGGTGTACATTCCGGCCGCAACCAGTACGCTATACAAAATCCACCAACGAGTTTTTTGTTGGCCAGCTTGCTGTGTGGCGCGTACCAACACGTATGTCGCTCCCACGCCAATAAGCGAAGCCAGTGCATACATACGAATCTCGAACCCGTAGCGTACTAAAAACGGTGCCAGTATTAACAAAGGTGTGGCGAATACCATGGCGCGCAGCCCAAATAGGCGGCGTAGCATAACTAGCCCTACGCCTACGGCCGCTGCGCTACATAGCGCGCTAAAGCTCCGTAGGGCAATTTCACCCGTGCCAAATATTCCAGACCACAATTTTAAGAGTATGTAGTACAGCGGTGGGTGGACATCGACGGCCGTGAGTGATACGAGCTGGCTGTACGACTGCTTGATTAACGAGATCGAATACGCCTCGTCAAACCACACACTTTGCTGCAGGCCAATCCATAGTGTCAACCCAAAGCTGGCAGTTGCGGTCGCAAGCACCCATCCAAGCCAATAGTGGCGTAGGAATCTAACAAAACCTGATTGTTGTATGTCGCGACCCACTATTTTTCCTTTGGATTTGGACTTCGAAAAACCAACCGGCTATAACCAAAGTAGTTCCACGCCAAACTGCCGATTACACCCACGCCTTTAGCAAAGTTTTGTAGGAACCATAGCAAAAAGGAATCTGGCGCCGGGTCAAACATCTCCTTCAGAATACCTAATGCCCCTACCATTATGAGGTTTTGTATCACCCAAATACCTACAATCGTTACTGCAAAAAAGAGTACGATACGTTGTGCGGTATGCGCACCTTCGTGGCGAAAGACTACTTTTTTGTTTAGCATATAACTGACAATCATAGCGCTGGTAGCCGAAACAATATTGGCCGGTACAGCTGCCACCGAAAATACAAGCAGTAAAAAGTTGAAAATACCAAAGTCAAATAATGTATTGAACACGCCGACGGCTGCAAAGCGAACCTTCGTATTTTGGCTCAGGCGTTTGGCATGCCCAGTGACATTTTGCGTTTTTGCATTCGCCATTTGTCCTTACTATACTATGGAAGTATGGAAGCGGCAATTGGCCCAGTGATATTTTGCAAGACTCCGGTCGAGTGGGAAACTTGGCTAGCTAAACACCACGAGCAGCCGGAGAGTATATGGGTGAAGTTTGCTAAAAAAGCGTCGGGTTTGCAAACAATGACCTACGACGAAGCCCTCGACATTGCCTTGTGTTACGGGTGGATCGATGCGCAGCTCAAACCTTTCGACAAAACGTACTATTTGCAAAAATTCAGCCCCCGCCGGGCCAAGAGCGTGTGGTCCAAGCGTAATGTCAGCAAGGTCGACAAACTTATTAAAGCCGGCAAAATGAAACCAGCCGGATTAGCCCAAGTAGAAGCCGCTAAAAAAGATGGACGTTGGGCCCAAGCGTATGATTCATCAGCCAATATTCAAGTACCCGATGACTTTGCGGCCGCACTTGCCCACAACCCAAAAGCAAAAAGTTTTTTTGAAAATCTAAACAAAACAAATCGCTACGCCGTGCTGTGGCGTATTCAAACTGCCAGAAAACCCGAAACTCGCCAAGCCAGGATTGTTAAACTTACCGATATGTTAAACCGCGGTGAAATGTTCCACTAAATACTAGTGATGCTTATGTACAAGTGCCTGCCCTTGCCCCGTAGCAGCAGAAAACGACTTACTGCCCCATGTGGTGTATCATAAGCACATGCACCGTCCAGTAATTCTCGCTAGCCAGTCGCCGCGCCGTAAAGAATTATTGGCACAAATGGGCGTGCAGTTTACTGTGCTGCCAAGCCAGTTCGAAGAACACCTGGATCATGCCAGACCAATCGAAGAAGTAGCTATAGAACTAGCGTTGGGTAAGGCGCACGATGTTGCCAAAAAGCACCCCAAGGCGATTGTTATTGGCGCCGACACAATTGTGCTAGTTGATGGTAAACAATTAGGCAAACCTAAGGACGAATCCGAAGCCTATGCCACATTGCACAATCTAGCAGGTAAAACAAACCAAGTTGGCACGGGCCTTGCTGTCGTGTGCCTTGAGTTACAATTTGAGGTGGTCGAAGCAGTGCTTGCAAATGTTCATTTTAAGCCGGCAAATAAAAAGCTCATCGACGAATATATAGCTACTGGCGACTGGCGTGATAAGGCTGGTTCGTATGGCATCCAAAGCGGAGCAGCCCCGCTTATTGATTACATCGAAGGTGCCTATGACAATATACTCGGTTTGCCAACAGCTACGCTTGCGGACATACTCCAAAATTTGGGCGTTCAGTGTCACCCTGCAAAACCTGCGCCACCCGTTCCCATGCATTAGCCAAATTTTGCACTACCCTTTTTAGGCGTATACTTTATGCATGAGCAAACAAATGTTACAAACTGCCCAGGCTACGATTCGCGAAGCTGCGACCAAGCTGGGCTACAACCCCAAGGTGGTAGAAGCATTTTTAGAGGCCGAGGCTGAACATGTTTTTGAAATAGAAGTTAGCGGCACTACCTACCCAGCCTATCGTGTGCAGCATAATAGCAGGCTTGGACCGTACAAAGGCGGTATTCGGTTCCACCCCAATGTAAACCTTGACGAAGTGCGGGCACTCGCCACACTGATGAGCCTAAAAACAGCCGCAGTTGGTCTGCCCCTGGGCGGCGGCAAAGGCGGTATTGCCGTTGACCCGCATAGTTTATCTGACGCCGAAGTTGAAGAACTGTCGCGACGGTTTGCCCGGCATTTGGCACCGCACATCGGTTCTAAAAAGGACATTCCAGCCCCCGATGTTAACACAAATGGCCAAATTATGAATTGGATGGCCGACGAGTTAGAAAAAACTACCGGCAAAAAAGACCCCGGCAGTTTTACTGGCAAACCGCTCGGCAAAGGTGGCAGCCTAGGCCGCGAAGCCGCCACTGGCCGCGGCGGTGTTATAACCCTGGTTGAATACCTTAAAGAAGAAAATATGTTAGACAAAGAGTTAACCATTGCGTTGCAGGGCTTTGGCAATGTTGGTTACTTCTTTGCTGAACTTTTACGTCCGTACCCTAACCTCAAGCTGGTTGCTGTGGCTAACAGCAAGCATACATGGCTACGCAAAGATGGTATAGATGTATCCAAAACTGCTGCTACCAACCCGCGGCCAGAAGATCTCGATGACCTAAAAGACGCTAAAGTGCTACCGTCTGGCGCAATTATTGGTGCCAAAGCCGATATTTTAGTGCTTGCAGCGTTAGAGAACGCTGTGTACGAGGCGAACGTCGGCGCGGTTAAGACCGCGGTTATTATAGAACTTGCTAACGGACCGATTACCAAAAAAGCCGAACAGGTACTTCTAAAAAAGAAAGTCGTTATTTTACCTGATGTAATTGCTAATGCCGGTGGAGTCATTGTGTCCTACCTGGAGTGGCAACAGAACCTAAAAAATGAGCATTGGGATGAAGACGAGGTCAACATTAAGCTTGCTGATATTTTGGTCCCGGCAGCCCAAGCCACTATGGCATACGCCAAAGAACAAGGGGTGAGTTTTAAGCAAGCCGCCTTCGAGCTTGCCCTTAAACGAATTTTGGGATCATGATGTGAAGTCTTTAGACGAGCTTAGGCCGGAACGACTGTTTGATATGACAGATCGGGTTGTGTTAGTGACTGGTGCGGCGGGCGGAATTGGCCAACGGTTGGTTGCTGGTTTTGCAGCGGCAGGGGCCTATGTGGCCATGGCCGATGTAAGAAACGGTGCGCTTAGGGTTTTAGAAAGCGATATGGCCAGTCCGAAATGTCGTTCTTATCCGGCAGATATAACAAATAGTTCGAGCCGTATCGCCCTTGTAGCTAACGTAGTGCATGATTTTGAAAAAATTGATGTGCTAGTAAATGGGTCTGGCATAAACCGCCGCAAACCTATCCTTGAAACCACCGAGGAAGACTATGACGCGATTACCGCGGTCAATCAGAAAGCACCCTTTTTTCTCTCAAAACTTGTTGTTAAGCATATGGTCGATCGGCATAAAACCCATCCCACAGAAGATAAGTCAATTATCCACCTAGGTTCAGTTAATAGTGAATACGGCATTCCAGAGGTTGGGCCTTATAGCATGACAAAGGCTGCGCTTGCTCAGCACGTTAAAGTTCAGGCGAGAGAGTGGGGTAAATATGGTATTAGGGCTAATTGTATCGCACCTGGGTTTATTGACACACCGCTCACGCAGCCTTTACAAAGCGGTAGCCGTTATGAATGGATTGTCGAGCATACGTCATTGGGTCGATTTGGAGAGCCCGACGAGCTTGTGGGGCCAGCGCTCCTATTGGCGTCTTCGGCTGGTTCTTATATAACAGGTAGTGTTTTGCAGGTTCATGGTGGGTTCTCTGTCTCAGATTGGACAAAATAAAAAAGGCCACTTCCCGTGGCCTTATATACTAAGTGGTTTTATTTTTTAGGCTTTACTTCGTTACGGCCTAGGTTTTTCTTGGTTTCCGTAAAAATAACATGCTTTCGCAGCTTGGGGCTGTACTTACGAAGGCTTAGTTTTTCGGGCGTGTTCATGGTATTTTTTTTGGTGTAGTAAATACGCTCGCCAGATTCTTCGCTGACTAGTCCAATTAATTTTCTTTTGTCGCCTTTTTTCGCCATAATGTAGCAATTTTAACAGATCGACAAGTGTTTGTAAACAGCTTCCTTAGTTACTCTATGCATGTTTGGGATACAAAATAGACACGCTATTATCACGTAAAAGCAGTTGTGCAGCTACCTTGTTTTTTCGCGCCCCTGGTTCTCGCGGCTCTTTATATGTAAGTTGTCGAACTGCGCCGAGCTCAAAATCCGGCTCAGCCTGCATTAGCTGGAAAAGTGCCTCGTGCGGCCAAACAACGGTACGGTAAAAGTCCACATCATGGCCAAACGCGCTAGTCATAATAGCGACGGCAGTATGACGAACGTAAAACAGGCGGCGGCGACCTTGGCCAAGCGCCGGGGAAAGATCTAGCATAAACGAATGAAAGGGTGGTAAGTATTCTGTTGGCATCTGCGGCGGCGCAATGGCATCAAACATTGATTGATCGAGTGTGGGTTTATGATAGGCTATTAGCATTTCACTATCTATAGCTAAAACTGTTCCACCTACCTTTTTTGGTAGCGTCATAGCTTCGGCGCCCATCTCATACCCGTTATGATATACTTCTCTTAATATATTGTGTGCAACGCTCGATGCAGCCGGCCTATTGGGGTCTTCCCACGGCTTCGCTGGAGCGGCGGCGTTCAGTAGTATATCCCCCCAATAGCCAGGGTGGGCATACGCTAAAGATTTTGTAGGAAAGGGGCCGGAGGCAATTTTACTCATGCAGTAACCTGAATCAGTTATTTAGAATTTATGCGAGAGCTTTAACACCGCCCATATAGATGATGTGTGCGTTAACACGTTTTAGTGTTTCTCTGTGATCACTGGTAAAATGATACGTTTTGCCGACTTCATATTTTTGTAAGCTCCGTCGGATCTGACTCTCGTCGATCCCCCTAGGATTTTTACCGTTTACATCCTCAGCCCTTATCATGTAAGGTCTTTCGTGGTCAGCAATGACATTAACCCACTGTTGTGCAGTATACAAATATCCATGCCCCCGGAGTTCTCTGCTTTCGTCGTTTATGCCAGGTTTACTGCCCACGGGTACGTATAGAAAATCAGCCATACCTACTGCTTCTTGGTCGTTAGGTTTAATTAAGCTTTCACCCATGGTTAAGAACACAGTGCCGTCGGAATACTTTTGTCTGTCAAAGATATCGCCTGGCTCGAGTACTACTGGAATTTGCTTGTTTTTTGCTTTTTGATAGTTAGCTAATATTGTACGCACAAGTTGTGCTTCGAATACTGTTACTGGAACGAACGGGTTTGGCCATGGTTCACCCCCGTGGCCAATTTCGTGGTAGTCCCCGTGTTCATTCAAGCCCCAGTGTTCAGGGTTTAAAAAAGAGTTAATCTCTAGATCGGAAATTTCTGACATAAATAGTAAACTTCACAAAATAAATGGAGCCGTTGCGGGGAATTGAACCCCGGACCCCCTCCTTACCATGGAGGTGCTCTACCCCTGAGCTACAACGGCATTTTTATGGGATAATAATAGCAGAAAACACAATTTTTACCAAGCTTTGTTTAAAACCATAAGTGCGTTAGAATAAATCCGACAAGGAAGGAGAAGCATGACAAAGTTCGGAGTACTCGTACATGTACGACATCCGCAAACTATCGATTGGGAAAAGTTGGTATGGGGTGTACCCGGAGAGGATCGCCTAGGGGATTTGACCAAGTTAGTAGAATTAATACTACATAAATCTTCCGAACAAATTGCGGCAATTGTTATGGGCACTACATCCGCTACCAGGGATGGATTGCTCGAAGGCGAGTACACCAAACAATATTTGCTTGATCACTTTCATGAGCTGGGCCGACATGCACGTCTCAAAAAGTACCTGGATACATTTACTGACGCACAAGTAGCCGATTTACGTAAGTTGTTTCAAGGGATCGTCGTTACTCCAGTTATAAAGAATACAATGGAGGAAATTCAAGCCGCTGCCCAGATTTTTAAGCAGGAGGAGGTTCGGGAGGTCATCCAAATTACCGCCGCCAGCCATGGCCCGCGCTGCATCCAGCTGCAAGCGACTGTCCGGGCCGAAGGCCACATACCCAAAAATCAAATGTGGTCTGTGATGGTAAGTGATATGTGTTTTCAGGACACGGTGCCAAACGACACGATGATCATGGAGGTCCCCCACCGCGGTGACGATCCGCTGGTCCACTTCCGGCCAACTTTGCCCAAAGCCCTGAAACCGTTTTATTATGAGCTTACTATCGATGACAAGAAAAAGTTTATTTTACTGGTTGACGAGTTTATGAACACTCACAAAAACACCAAGTAGACTCTTGCGTTGCTATAAGCGAAGTTTTTGCTAAAATTCATCTGTTAAGCCGGCATAGCTCAGTGGCTAGAGCGGCTGTTTTGTAAACAGCGGGTCGTGGGTTCGAATCCCTCTGCCGGCTCCACGTCCGAGTACCTTCCAGCCCTCCAGCAAAATGCCGCAAAACAAGTTTCCGGCATTTTGCTGGAGGACCTAGTAGGACTCCTCCTTTCGCTCGCCAAACGCTTCGCTGGTTTGGCTCGCGGACTTAACATGCAGGGATAGTGAAGCGGTCAAACACGGGTGACTGTAAATCATCTGGCTTTCGCCTTCGGGGGTTCGAATCCCTCTCCCTGCACCAATTACTAGTAGTAATGCTGACGACGATTCCGAGCAAGTTGTTAAGAAGGAAAGTATGTATCGATTCAATAATTATCCGCCAGCACCTGGCGATGTCGTCGCTGACGGGCCGCTATTTGACCAGTATGTTGGCGCAATAGGTTCAGAGACGGCTGGTGTGACTTTAGCAGCATTAGTACTGACGGGTGTTAGAGGCAATGTGAGTGCGGCTGATGCGATATGTCAACGCTTTGTCGAAGATATGCCCTCAGATGTGTTCTGCTCACGGTACGAATTTATTCGGGGCGTCAAGGTAGTTCTTACTAACTGGAGCTCCTAAGCAGGCGTCTGGGACAGTTACGAGAATCTAAACAACCACGCGTTTGGCGGGGCGGACCATTTTTTTGGAATGGCCAGATGGTACGATGAGTTTGTGGAGTTTCTGTTCGATCATATCCGCTTCGGCCTGCAGGCCGCGGTCTTGGTAGGCTTTGCGCAATAGCTCGAAGGTTTCGCGGTTTGGTTCTAGCTCGACTGCCCGCTCAAGCGACTGCAGCATTAATTTTTCGTTACCTAATTTTTCCTGCACTTTGGCGTAGGCTACATGGCGGGCGGCTAGCGAATCTTCTAACTTTAGGGCTTGTTCGAAGGCTATGGCTGCCTTGGCGTAATTTTCGGTTTCGAAGTAAATAAGGCCTAGGTTATGTAAGCTTGACGGGGTCGCCTCAATAGAACTAGCGATTTCGAAGCAGTCAATCGCGTCGCGGTACTCTTTTTGTTTAGCGTACAAAATGCCCAAACGGTTATAAGCCGCGGCATTGCGTTCGTCAATTTTAAGGATAGTTAGTAACGCTTTTTCAGCGCGCAAAAAGCGATTTTCGCGCATGCCTTGGTGGGCAATATCCCACAATTTACCTACTTTGCCGCTAATTTTGCGGGTGGCTTGGTCAAACTCGTCATCATGAAGCCGCGTATTGCGGAACGCGAGAAGACCAAAGGTTGCGACAATGGCAAGCTCAAACATAGTATGAAGGTAGTATATAGCTTCTCGCCGCAATGAGCTATAGTTTTTTAGTAGAATGTTCACCCAAAAGCATTAAAGGTGTAAGAACATGTGGGTGAGTAGGAGTTTAGGATTTGCACTTTTGGATAGCGCTTCTTGGGCGGCAAATACCTCTTTTTGAATGCCATGCCAACGCTTTAGGGCTTTGTGATCTTGGCTAGCACTCGCCTGATTTAAACCGCTCGCTGCTATACGCGCCAAGGCTTCTAAAAGCTGCAAAAGTCCACTTTTTTGCTTTGCTAGGGTATCGACCATGACTAAGCGTTCAAAAGCGGACTTTTGCAGGAGTTCTTTTGCCGTAGTTACTTGGGCCAGCAAGGGGTGATCTTGATTTTCGGTTAAAATGCTAGCCATAAGCCCAGGCAGGCCGCCGCTTAAAAAATAAGCCTTGC
>Ga0075418_10006802_pt1 | contig 12883 bp, 13 predicted proteins | sample SoiMetdeltSBSDD2_FD_81776 | JGI IMG/M metagenome (GOLD analysis project Ga0075418, IMG submission 81776) | Bulk soil microbial communities from a Populus tree surrounding site in Tennessee, USA - Soil MetaG P. deltoides SBSDD2 | ecosystem: Environmental > Terrestrial > Soil > Tree plantation...
AAAATTATAGGTCATTTAACGCCGGATTTCACCGATTACTGGTAACTGTCGGCCGTGGCAGTTCCAACTCGGTCCACCGCGTCACGTAATATCTGATCATCGACTCGCTGCGCCGCTGCAATGCGTCGCGCCGCTACATCTGCGGTCTCCTGTAGCAAATGCCCTGCGTGACCACGCGTCCACTGCCAGTTCACCCGATGTCTGCTGGCGGCCTCGTCCAAGCGCAACCACAAATCTTTATTCGTCTTCCGCCGATATCTACCATTCATAGTTTCCACGACATAACGAGAATCGGTGAAGAGATCCACTTGACAGGGTTCACGGAGGGACTCGAGTCCAATAGCGGCAGCGACAATCTCGGCTCGTTGGTTCGTCGCCACGCCCAAATATTCGCCTACTGCGCGCCAGATCCCCTTGTACCCCAGTAAGGCAACACCGGCAGCACGACTGCTAGCTTGACCATTCCCCAAACTTGAGCCATCGCAATAGATCTGCACGAGTTTAAGAGGTCCTGTTTGTTGACCGGGTTCTGTCATTGGAAACTACTGATCTAAATTCACGACGTAGCGTAGCAGCAATGAAAGCTATAGGGAACCGCCGCGTTTGATCTCTACCAGCAATCGCAGCAACATGTAGGATCGGCTAGAATCGTTGTCGGGCATGAGTCGAAAGACACTTACAAATCTCACCAAGGTCGCCAGATTACTTTTGGCCGCTGGGCGCAAGTGCGTTTTGCAACCTCGTGAAGCTTTACTTCTTTGCAGAATGGCCTGGTGGGTCAGCGTTCTGTCAGCTGCGGCGAGGTGGTATTCCCTACCCGCTGCCTTACGGCTGGTATCCGGGAGGGAATCGCGCTCCTTTGTGGTTCCCGACTCGGAGACTACGAACCGTCTGGCACGCTCAATTGATTTACTCCTGTCTGCTGACGTGCTGGTCTTCAGACCTATTTGCTGGAAGCGCGCCGCTGTGCTGCGTCGATATCTATCGCGAAACGGAGTCGCCACTCGAATCCTGTTTGGCGTTCGAAACGAAGATAAAGGCAAGGTCAGCGGACATGCGTGGCTGGAAGCAGACGGAAAACCAATTCTTGAAAAATCTCCACCGGAATATGTAGTTACTTACACCTTCCCGTCAGACCAGTGCTACGAACCGCAACTGGCCATCGTTTCCTCAGATTAAGAACGAGGCTCCACTCCAGTTAGGACCACTACTGGCGCAAAGAAGGTAATTTAACAAGAAGAAGGCGCAAAAAAAGGAGAAGCGATGGGCGCTTCTCCTTCAGAAGAAAAACTCCCGACGTAGTTATGGAAGTGCTTCGACGTTGACATAGAACTTGAAGCTCCCGGTCTGTTGTATACCAAGCAAGAAGCGCACATCGAGGGAGGCTCCATTTGCGAGCGGCGTCCCGAGCGTCACCGTTCCTGAGCTCATTGACGAGTTGAACCCGCCACCGTTCGGTTGTGAAGGCGGTTGCTCCAACGTAGTTCCTTCCACAGGTATGTTACTGGTTCCCGATCCGCACGGCGCCCGATCTACCGTCACTACCAGGGAAGTGGATGTACGCGGACGTAAATCAGCAAATCCCGAAGGTGCGGGGAACGTGGTTATGTCGATAACCCGCCAACGCAGCCTGGTTACAGCTGCACCGGTGTTATTCGTTACCGTTCGCCGAATATCCAGCGTTCCGAAAGTTGAGTTGTTGGCTGGATCCGAGGTGAAGTCGCGAACCCGATTCGGTGGTGAGGCGGCAGCGACACAGGGATCCAGGAGATTCACTGCGAACGTTGAATTGCGCTGGATTGGACTCAAAAGGTTTTCCGGACCAGGAGCCCCAAGGCGCTGCCCGGCACCTGCAGAAGTTCCATTCGTGTCCACGAAGATAAAATCAGCGGCGTTGTTATCTGTGTCCTTCGGCGTACTAATGGTACATACGCCAAAAGTAGTAATACTCCCGCTTTTGCCACATGTATCACGATAGAAAGCGTAATCAATAGAAAAAGGAGTCAACGCCGGATAACCAGTTCCTTCTTTGTAAAGCGTATTGGCCTCTGAGGTTGAGCCAACCGCGTCAAACCGGTTTGCGAGTGAATAATTTCCGCCTCCGGTGTTGTTGTTGAAAAGCGCGATACCTGCGTTATCAGGTATATCTGTGGTGTAGGTCGCATCACCCGTGGCGTACCCCCCCAAGCTATACGTACCACTATTAACGCAAAGATAGTGTCCCCGAGCTGGAATAACCGTTCCATTAGGGATGCTGCAGCGTGTCGTACCATCTGAGGCCGCGACGGCGTACCCAGACCCACTGCTTGCAGCTACGGTATGATCGGCACCATTGTCGTTATAGATTTCAATGAACTCGTCGTTGGCGCCACTCGGTCCCCGAACGCGAAATTCGCTAATTATTAGACTACCAGCACCATATGCAGCGACCGGTATTAAAAAGATTACGACCAGAGCGCCAAAAACAACTGAAAGCCGAGCGAACTTCAACATGATCTTTCTCCTTTGATCTGGCCCCAGGTTGAACTTTGGCGCATGGAGCCGAAAACAATAACGCCCGCCAACAAGCGGTGAACTATCTAGAAACCGATGACACTTTCCAGAGGTAGACTTGGTTATCTATTAAGAACTGGTTCAAATCGCGAGGTGACTCAATAAAAAACGGGGCGAGGTAGAAATGGTGGGGGATTACTTCAATGGGGGTAGGGCTAAGGAGAAGCAATACAGCTTCCCCTTAGCCGAAGAAAAACTAGTTGTAGCTATGGAAGCGCTTCGACGTTAAAAAAGAATTTGAAGCTTCCTGTCTGCTGAATACCAAGCAGGAAACGCACGTCGATAGACGCTCCATTTGCGATCGGTGTCGCCAGCGTCACCGTTCCGGCGCTCATTGACGAGTTGAACCCACCGCCGTTTGGTTGTGAAGGGGGTTGTTCCAGCGTCGTTCCATTCACCGTTACATTACTGGTTCCGGATCCGCACGGCGGACGGTCCACCGTCACAACGACACTGGTGGAAGTTCGCGGTCGTAGATCAGCAATACCCGAAGGTGCGGGAAACGTCGTTAAGTCGACAACCCGAAAACGCAGCCTGGTCACATTTCCGCCGGTGTTATTGACTACCGTTCTCCGAATATCCAGCGTTCCGAAAGTTGAGTTGTTGGGTGGATCCGAGGTGAAGTCGCGAACACGATTCGGTGGTGAAGCGGGAGCAACACAGACGTCCAGGAGATTTACTGCGAACGATGCATTGCGCTCAATTGGGCTCGAAAGATTTTCCGGACCCGGAGCCCCGAGGCGCTGCCCAGCACCAGCCGAGGTACCGTTCGTATCTACGAAGACGAAGTCCGCGGAATTATTGTTGGTATCTTTCAACGCACCGCCGGTGGGACAGAGACCAAAGGTCGTAATACTACCGCCCTTACCACAGTTATCACGATAGAAAGGGTAATCAATCGAAAAAGGAGTCAATGCCGCGTAACCAACTCCTTCTTTGTAAAGCGTATTAGCTTCAGAAGTTGAACCCACCGCGTCGAGTCGGTTTGCGAGGACAAAATTTGCTGCAACGCTTGTATTGAAAATGGCGATGCCCGCGTTGTCGGGTATATCTGTGGTGTAGGTCGCATCACCTGTGGCGGTGGTGCCATTGCCTGCAGGATAAGACGCCAGGCTATAACCGACGCTGTTTACGCAAAGATAGTGTCCCCGGTTGGGAATGACCGTTCCATTAGGGATGACGCAGCGTGCCACACCATTTGAAGCTGCGACGGCGTAACCAGTACCACCTCCCGCTACAGTATGGTCGGCACCACTGTTGTTAGCGATTTCAATGAACTCGTCGTTCGCTCCGTTTGGACCACGAACGCGAAACTCCGAAATAACAAGTTGAGCTGCCACTGACCCTTGAACGATGAGAATTATTCCTACCAACAAGACAAAGTGACTCGAAAACCGCGCTAGCTTCATATTTTTCTCCTTAAAGGTTGGCCCACGTGAAAGCGTTTGTGGAGGAAAAAACCTAACATGCTTGGTTCAACGCAGTCAACGATATTTAACGACACGGTTTCGTAACAGGTGTTGAACAAAACCTTAGCAACCGTCCCATTTCGGGCGGTGCATTCAATGCGAACGGAGCGCAAAACCTGACCAAGACGAGAACACTTCCGACCTACGGCAACGTTTCTATGTTCACAAAGAACCGGAACCTCCCGGTCTGCTGAATCCCAAATAGGAAATTAACAAAAATTGTCTCCCCAGGCTGTAAAGGGGTTTGTAAGACATAATCCGAGACCACGTTTGAGTTAAAACCACCACCGTTTGGTTGAAGCGGGGGTTGCTCAAGCGTGAGTGCGGTTATGTTGAGGTCAGTCGCTTGCTCAGCGCATGGATCTGCCTCAAGTGATGGGCTCGAGGTGCGTAATCGCAAATCTGCGACACTAGGCGGCGCGGGGAAAGTAGTAATGTCTATAACCTTAAAGCGAAGTCGAGTGATCTCGTTTACAGTCAAGTTAGTAACCGCGCGTCGGATAGATAAAGTTCCAAACGTAGAATTGTTTCCGGGGTCCGAAGAAAAATCGCGCTGTCTGTTTGGCGGGCCCGTGGCACCAACGCAAGGAGCTATCAGTCCAACGAAAACCGAGTCATTCGAGGTCCGAGGGTCGGTCAGACCTTCTGGAGACGGAGCCCCCAGTAGTTGGCCATCTTGGGTGGCCTCGGCACTGGTGTCGACATAGAGAAAATCTGACTCGTTGTTGCCCGTGTCTTTTGGCTGTCCATTAGGTCGCAGGTCCCTATACAGGGAATGATCAAACGTTGAAGTCCGGCCAAGTGCGGGATAGCCGTCACCCTCTTTATACAGACTATTCGTTTCGGCTGTTGAGCCAACGGCGTCCAGGCGAGTCGCGAAACTGAAGTTCGCGGTACTATTGAAAATCGCGATACCGGCGTCAGTTGGAATGTCTGTGGTGAACGTAGCGTCAGGACCTGAACTGCTAATAGTTGGACGGCTTCCAGCGCCACTGTTGTTGACGCAGAGATAATGGCCATTCGTTGGAATCACTGTACCGTTTGGAACCGTACAACGAAGGTTTCCATCAGAGGCAACCACTCCCAATCCATTGGATTCATCCGACGCCTGAACAACCAGCGGAGCGGCTGTAGTATTGTAAAGTTCTACAAATTCATCATTTGGTCCAGCCGGTCCGTTGGTGCGAAACTCGCTTATTACCAGCTGTCCAGCTGTGTTACTCGGAACCTCGCTCGTTATGTTAAGCGTCCAGGAATCAATAGACCCTCCGTTGAAGTTCTGATCGTCAGTTACGAAAAGGCTCCAGGTGCCTCCTGAGAGTTCGCCGATCATTCCCCCAAAAACACTTGCGAAGGTTGCGCCTCCCGCAGCGTTGGGTTCGCCGTATGATGAACCTGGAGCGGGCGGCGGAAACACATCACCGTCTGTGTCGTTGTTAAATGGCTTATACGTTGCTCCATCCATGAGAGGTGCATGGTCAGGTAAAAAGTCACTCCCTAAGTCGGACACTGTTACGGTGACGATTGGAATTTCCGGAGGCGGAGTAAGGGAGCCGCCACCAACATCTGACCAGAAGTGAAATGACCGGCCATCCGGCGCAACGAGGAGCATGTCAAGATCGTCCGGGGAGTTGTGTTGCAGACGGTTAATGCTCACGCTAACGGAAGTGATAATTCCGACTAGACCTGAGACCTCAATGTCGGATGAATAGGGTACCGCTGGTAGCGGGTCTGGATCGGGATTCACAGAATCGATGATGATTCCGCCCGATGTGCCGGAGAAAGATTGAGCCGCTGGCAAACTCGCCTTAACCGGCGTGATGTGTAGACCAGGAGTACGAGAGGCATGAGTGGTTGTTCGAGTTTGAGGAACAGGGCCCAGAACCCTCGAAGTGCCCTGTTGTCGTGGAACAGGCGCATCAACAGGCGGTCTCACACCAAAGTACGGTAGCGTTGCGACACGCTTCTTTTTTTTGCGTTTCTTGGTCGATTTTTTTGAGACAGAACTTGTCTTGTTTGAGCTCTCGGGTTTGGTGTTATCGATTTCCCAATGAACAGGCGCTGTAAATACTAGGATTTGGGAGCAAGTAAAAAGCCAAATTATGAGACAAGCAATTGTGGAGACTGATCGAACAGACCTTGGCATGGTGTCCTTGATTCTTTGGGGCGTTGGTTTTCTGGGCGCTTGCGTTTAAGGCGTGGGCGAATGACTAGGAAACTATCATGAGGCTTCAGGCAGCGTCAACGTGCATTATCGTCTCGCTGGTTCCGCGAAAACCATCCACGCTTTTTCTTGTCGCGGTAAACCTCGCGGCTAGTGAAGCAATTGAGCTCTATGTACGACGTACGAGCTTCCTGGTTTCGAGATTCATCAGAAGCTTCTCAACACTAGCCTCCGCGTGTTCGAGAGATACTTCATAAATATTTGTCATCTCCGCAGCAATATCTGCGACTGGTTTCCCTTTCTCGAGTTCACGCCATATCAAAGAACCAGTCTCATTCAGTTGGTAATATTGTTTGGTATTCAGATCAACCAGTATTCCGCCAGTTCCTTGAAAGTCCGTATAAACAACGTCTTTGAGTGGAACCAAATGCAAAGAAGACATTAAAGGTGTTTCCCTTCCTTTATTAGGATCTAACATTGAGGCGATTATACGAAGGCAGAGCCCACTGCTCCACCATCTCAATTACGCTTAATGAAGCTGACTCTCTCTTGGCTTTGCCATCTGCATGGAAGATCCGGCTTCGCGATAAGTCTTTAGAGTATAGACGAGATGCTTCGCGAATTTCATCCATCTCATCCGACGAAGGGCTGGCGCCAAAGAACGCCATAGTTTTAATTAACATCTCCGACGTTAGTTGATCGTAATCAAGCAACTTCGTATTCAACTCTCGATTCGCGTCAGCTTCAAGGAAGAACCGCCCTAAGGCTCTCGCACAGTACTCTTCTGGAGCAAGCCGTGTAAGCTCACTTACATCGACACCAACTATCGCCGCCGCTGTTTTTGGATTGGACTCCGGTTGCATCCACTCAGGAATTGACCTCAGGTTTGAAGCAACAATCTCGACCGGGTCGCGATAGAGAAAAACAAACGGAACCATCGGCCAGATTCGTCTAATTCGACTCATTTGCAAAGTGCTCGTACATGCAAACTTAATAAAGTAATGTCTCTCGTCGCCTCGTCTCCGTTGACCAAGAGCTTTCACGGCGGCTCTTAAAAAAACCAGGTACAGCAATTCTTTGGCTGAGTTTAGTTCAGCATCGGTAAACAAACGGCTGATGATTTTGTCGAGGATCGGCGCCTCAGCAATCACAACAGAACCTTTGAGTGCCCTGCATGCGTTTGCCAGTAGGGTCGATCCGCACCTCGAAGCGTGAAAGATGAATCCAGAAGGCTCGAGACTGTCAAGACTCGTTTCCAGTTGCACCAGAAAATCAAACTCGGTTAACACTCGTTGTCTCAATCCATTTGCATTGACCCTCGCTACCGTTTCACTGAAAAAGGGCTCTGCAAAATCCGCGTCTCGCAGATCCATCCACTCGATCACCGGTCGGCCATCGTTGACTAGTGCGTCAACTGGGAGCCACGACTTTAGTTGTTCTGGTTTGATCCCGGAGTGAACCAAAATTAGAAACTCGATAGCACCGGCAATGAACGTGACACAGTGCCGGTGGATGCGGCCTTTGCCCGCCATGGTAGCTTACCAAAAGTATCGAGACAGAAGAGACACGGCGAGCTAACGTACTGATCGACATTCTCATCATGATCGGAAATAGCTTCCAGCCTAATGCGGCGAGCCTGTAATTGGTTAGAGGCAAGTTCAGATAAGCGAACATATGCAGAAGCAAAATCCTCTCGGGCCAGATCAGCAACAACGTCCGACTCACTCGAGGACCCACGGAAACCGGAGAGATTGCAACAGAGCGACAATCGTCCACGATAGTCGATATTGCAGTTAGTTCCAGCCAGCGCTGCGCAGGGTGTGGACATGTCCAGATTGTGATAGCCAACGTCGATTCCAATCTTCATCTTGAAGATGTGAGAAAGATTTGCAATCTCCTGATCGGCTCGCTCGCGTTCCGCATATGACAATGCAGAAGCGTCTTCGACTTCATCCGAGGTGGGCATGATGTGGCCGAAGTTCAAGGCTGACGCGCCGAGACGTGCGCAAAAGAGTGCGATCTGTTCGAGGTTTTGAATCGTGTCGCGCCGAACGCCGACCTTCACGACAAATGGGAGTTTTGCAGCAAAGCAGCGTGAAAAGGCACGCACCAACCTGACAAACGAACCGTCTCCTCGCCAGGCATCATGAGTCTCGGCAGTAACACCGTCCAAGCTGAACGCGATGTGCGTTATGGCGTTTCTATGTGCGACCACGGTGGGCCAAAGCTTTTCAAAGTGCCAGCCATTAGTGACAAAGCTCACCGTTAAGCCATTTGCTTCGGAAACCTCAAGAATCTTCTCGAAAGCTGGATGAAGAGTTGGCTCTCCACCCGTAAAAACAACAGCCGTAATTCCCATCACGTCGCGGGCTTGACTCAAAATTCTGGATAGCAACTCCGGTGAGAGAAAATTTGCAGGCGTGTGATAAAGAGCATCCTCATCACGCAGACAGTAACTGCAATGCAAGTTGCAGATGTTGGTAAGTTCAACGGTTAGTCTTTTTGGTCCAAAGCTGTTCCCTAACATAACTTCAACGCACCAGACTAGGCTGACTAATCAGATCGAAAATCACCTCAGCAGCAACTTTTGGATCATTCATGATGTCAGTGCCAGCATGAAGTTCAAATGCTGAGGTACTGTGAGCCAGAGACCCAAGCATTCGAAGATGCTCCTTGGAAGTGGGCTTATCGTATGAGGCCCAGGGGCAGAGTCGCAAGAGTCTTGTCATTGTTTCAGTCGGAGTCAAAGGACTGAGGCGACTATTAGATTCTCGCGTAACATTTGGAAAGACGATCGCTGCCGGCGACGCCTGCCCCACTGGATCGTTTCCAAAATGATCCTGAGGAGTGACGCGCTCCTTCGCTCCATTTATCTCGCTCAGAGCAACACCAGGCAACTTAACGGCGGCAAGTGTCTCGGCAGTAAGCGCAAAAAACCGCCTAAACGCTCGGACCTCGATAGAGTTCTCAGCTTCGCGTAAAAGCAGAATATCATCGGAAAGGTACCCCCAACCACACCGGGCAAGCTGTGACGTGATTGTGGATTTCCCGCAACCAGATGGTCCCGCAATCATGATCGCTTTGTCCCCGTCCGGTGGAATGACGCCAGCGCTGTGAATTTCGAAAACGCCGGATCGTCGCAAAGCCGGTGAAAGTGCGTGCGAAAGAAGCTGCACTACAGTACCAGAGGTCAACTCGTAAGGCTTGTCCACCCAGAGATCAACCTCACAAGCCGTGCCTGGACCAAACACTACCAGGGAGGCGTCAAACTTCAGGTAATAGTTGTGCTCGTCTGTATAGCAAATTCCACCATGGGTTATTTCAAAGCTTGTCAATCCGGCTGGAATAGGAGGCGGAGAAATACTGCAGCGAATCCTTAGCGTGGTTTCGGCTTTTGCGTCGGGGTGCGAGGAAAGTAAGGTCAGAAACCATCCGGCGAAGACGTGAGATACAGCATGGGCCGACCAGTCGTCAAATGCCTCGATAAGAACAGTACGACCGGCAACTGAGTAATACATTTTAGCTGCCGGTCGCAAACGCAAGTCAGAACTCCAGCAGAAGAATCACTCCCGCTGCTAAATCAGTTGGTGGCGCCGCTACTTGCAGACTGAAAGAAAGTGGTGGCCTCAAGAACGTCGACTGGTATTGAAATCTCGGGCTCAATAAACTGCTTTTTCGCCGTTTGGCTCGGTTCTGTCTTTCCAGTCACGTCCAACTGAGTGGATATGTTTTCTTGCAACGAAAAACTGTTTTGTTTAGCCAAGGTTAGCCGCCTCCTAGAAATAGTTGGGTAAGTCATATTATGTCTTCACCGATTGCATGGCAACTAAAATCTAGACCATGAAGCGGTGCAGGTTATTTTCCAATCTCACAAGCCCTGTACCCCGGTCTTAGCTGGATCAGTTAAAACCAGCCGCAGCGCTCGTCTCTCCGAGTGCAACAAATCCGCGCGCAGAAAGAGTCTGATATTCGGTGACAATTTTCGAACAACGTCTTCAACCGATTGTTTCGTAATCTCTGTGTCCACAACATCCTTTGCGTCCCCCTGAATATCCACGGGGATTCCCAGTTCTTCGCCAATCTTGAGGAGGACCAAAGACAGCGGTTGTTTTTTAGCCTTTACGCTGAGGATATTGTCACGAAACTGTATCCGAAGCGGTTGTTCCTCGAGCTTCTTCTTTCCCTCTTCCGTCTCTGGTTCGACACCATCTTCAGTATCACCTTCGATAAGTAGAGATTGCGTCGAGCTTGAAATTACCGCGGTTATTGGTGGTTCCGCTGAATTCGCGTCGTAGAAAAAGATCCCCAAAGCTTTGGGCGGATTTTCAGAGCCGGTATCAATCTCATAGTCTATGTAGACGGCAGGGGCCATCAGCTGCATCGCCTGCTCGAGGGTAAGCTCGCTGAATTCGATCGATACCACTTCCTTTTGCAGGCTGGCACCAACAAATACCTGAGTCTTCAATCGCTTTGACATCTCGGCTGCGATGTCGACGAGTCTCGCCTTTTCAGCTTTCAAACTCAGGTTGAGGATGGGCGCCTGCTTTACCGAGAGCCGAAAAACCTTGTCCGCCGTTTTCTCCGCTTGGGGTTTTGATTCCTCGGTTTTTACGACTGGAGGCTTCGACTGTTCAGGTTTGGCTGCCTCCTGTCCAACGACAAGAACGGCAGAGACGACGGTCAGAACCGCGATCAGTACGACTCTCCGCAGACAACGACAATATGAGTATTCTTTCAACTCTATTCCTAAGTTTGCATTGACTATCCGAGCAGGCGCACCAGCGTCTTTCGAGTGACCCATAGATTTGGCCTTGTTTGCCGTGAAACTAGCACGTCGAAAAAATATACGTCAAATTTCACGTGGGACGAACGAAACTGAATTGCAACACACAGTTAAGAGAAGGAATCACTACCGTGATTGGTCGCAGCCTAACACTCCATTCCGTTAAGCGTCAATTCGTTTCTGCATTTTGAAAGCGACAACACAAAAGCTTCACAATTGGGGGGCCGTGCCGTCGCAGGGCTTTGCAGAAAAGCCAGAAATACTACTAGGTGCATAGACAGTGTCAAAGAAGTCAGAGACTTCTTTGTAGTTTTCTGGCTCCGGTTTGACACTGCGAGAAAGCAGAAATCGGTCAAACAAATGCGAACGGAACCAGGAGCGAAGCGACTGAACGAGCGAACAGGCCGAGAATGATCGCCTTCAAACGGGGCTGATCTCTTGGGTGCAGTCGCTTCGCTCCCGGTTCTGAGTCGCGGATATTTCAGCTTAGGAACCTGGCCTTTGCTTTAGTTCCCATCAGAAGGGTGTGGCTCGACTTTCGAATTTTCGTCATTACCGTGCTGCGAGTCTACAACCGCACATTCTAAAGGCTCCGATTCTTTGACCTAGCCTGAGTGTTATGCACACCTTCGTCACCCTTGAAAATCAAACGAAAAGGCCGCTTGAGGTAGTAGCCAAATGAAAGCGGACGCGGTAAAGGAATAGACCCCAAATCGCGATCAGTCGGATCCAGAAGATGGCGGAAATATCGAGCACGGCCCAACCATGTCTCGCGCAGGATTAGATTAAATCTTAACCGTTGTATCGAGGTAAGCCGCTTTGGTTCGACTCCGCCAAACAATCCTTCGGCCACAACCTCAGCAAGTTGATCAAGCGAAGGGTCACTTTGAATTCTCGTCACCACCGAGGGAGGAAATGATACGTGCAGGAGTTTCGCAGCGAGGTGTAGCCCCAGGAGAAACATTCGCTCATTGCTGGCTGATTTAGCCCGTTCAAGAAGTACGGGCCAATGCAATTCATGCCGCGTCACTAGCCAGGCAATGTCGCAAATCCAAAGTAGCCCTTCCCAAACATGTCTCGAGCCATGCACGCACAGGGAGAAAACCAGATCGTCAGCGGAGAGACTCTTCGTTGGCACTCCGTTCATGTCCATTTGAACAAGACCTTGCCAAAGCTCATCGGCGCCAACGGAGGAGGCAAAAAGATGTGCCGCAACCTCCCAATGCAATTCCACGATCAGCCGCCGATTGTCGCGCCGGAATTGAACGTTGTGTTGGGTCCGCAGCAATACCCGCAGCTGATTGGCGCTAAGTGACCTCGACAACTCGTAACCCTCAGCTAACAACAGTTCGATCGCCCTGGTGACGTCTTCCTTTCGCACCATCACATCGAGGTCCACAAAACGTCTAAGCGCAAGATTGTTGTAGGCAAAAAGTGCGAGTGCTGGCCCTTTGTAGGGAATTGCTTCGATGCCCGATGCGGCCAGTAATTTGATAAGGCGGCATAGTTCTGCCGTCAGCAGCACGTTGCGAGCAGCGTTTTCCTGAAAGTACTTTTGTAACCGTTGAAGCTGGGTGGCGGGTACTAAGTCAGCCGCGACTTCCTGAAGCCGAAAGTACATCAGTGCAACGACCGCATGACGTCGGGCGAGGAGAAACAAATATTCCCAATCAACTTCTCCAGAGACGAGTGTGCGAATCCGACCGACGTTTTCTGCACCAACGTTCGGACGAACGCACAAAAGTAACAACTCGTGCTCTCCGCGTTGGACGGCTTTCGAAGTTGCAGACACTTGGTTATAGAGACGCGTGATCTATTCGTTTACTTTCAACACAGCTAGAAACGCTTCTTGCGGTATTTCCACGCGCCCGACTTTTTTCATCCTTTTCTTGCCTTCTTTCTGCTTCTCGAGCA
>Ga0075418_10006803_pt1 | contig 12883 bp, 11 predicted proteins | sample SoiMetdeltSBSDD2_FD_81776 | JGI IMG/M metagenome (GOLD analysis project Ga0075418, IMG submission 81776) | Bulk soil microbial communities from a Populus tree surrounding site in Tennessee, USA - Soil MetaG P. deltoides SBSDD2 | ecosystem: Environmental > Terrestrial > Soil > Tree plantation...
CTCGACGATGACCGTGTTCGCCGCGATGAGCGTGATCATCACCTCGGCCGCCGTGATCGTGTATCCGAAGACGCCGATGAGTGATCTGTGGGATCCGGTCAAGCTCGTCGGCCACTTCGACAAAGCGTGGGTGATCGCGATCTCGATGTTCACGGTCGTCATCGCCACGCTCGCAGTGAACATCGCCGCGAATGTCGTGTCGCCGGCGAATGACTTCGCGAACGCGTTCCCGAAATGGATCTCGTTCCGCACCGGCGGTCTCATCACCGGCATCCTCGGCATCGTGATCATGCCCTGGCGTCTGCTCGCCGATCCGTCGGGCTACATCTTCGGATGGCTGGTCTCGTACTCCGGCGGCCTTGGGTCCATCGCCGGTGTTCTCATCGCCGACTACTGGATCGTGCGCGACAAACGCCTCGAGCTCGGCGATCTCTATCGCGAGCGCGGCGTGTACAGGTACGCAGGCGGATGGAACTGGCGCGCCGTCGTCGCAACACTCGCCGGATGTTTCTTCGCCCTGGCCGGCTGGTTCCTGCCGGCGTTCAAACCGCTGTATGACTACGCATGGTTCGTCGGCTTCGCCGTCGCGTTCGCACTGCACGTGCTGCTCATGAAGATCGCGCCTCCGCAGACGTCGATCGTGGCGCCGGCGGAGGCGTAGCGCGTCACTTGTCCGCGGGAAGAAGCTGCGAGCGGTGATGATGGACGTGCTGCGTGAGCAGGCGAATCCCGTCGAGCAGGGCGAGCTCGCCGAGGAGCGGGTTGGTGATGCTGACGCTGCGCGAGGACGCAACGACCGTCATGAACTCCTCGGCCTCGCGGCGCAGGTCGGCGAGCAGCAAGCTTCGATCGAAGGGACCGCTGCCGGGCCGCGTCTCGCTCGTCGCGGGCACGCCTCGCGGAAATCGTCCCTCGTCGAGAATGGCGCGCAAATAGAACAGCCGCAGCAGGCGTCGTTGCCACCAGTTGGTGCGCACCCGAAACCCGGGACGCCCGTGCAGGCCCGCGCAAACCGTGACGTATGCGAGTCGCAGGTGCTCCGCGATTTGCGCAGGCGACCACGCGCCGGCGCGTCGTTGCGCGTTCCATTCCGCGGCATCGACGCATTCCGCGGCCGCCACGAAATGGACCACCGCCTGGCGGTGAGCCTCCAGCTCCGTCTGCAGATGTAGGTCTCGCGCCAGCACGTCTTCGGAGATCGATACGGACCGCGGGCGCGTTTGGATTCTCCCAGTCTGATCGTGAGCACGACTGTTTAGAGTTGGCGGTTGGCGGTTGGCGGTAGAGATCTTCTCCTCTTCTCCCTCTCCCCGCCGCGCGGGGAGAGGGCCGGGGTGAGGGGAGATTTCCGTTTCCGTTCTGTTCCCGCGCGAGTGCTACCCTGCGCGGATGCGTCCACTTCGTTCCCTTTTGACACTATTGCTGAGTCTGCCCCTCTGTGCGCAGACCGTTGTTTTTCGCAACGTCAATGTCCTCTGCATGACTTCGCCGAAGATTGCGGCGAAGCAGAACGTGATCGTTCGCGACGGAAAAATCGAGTCGGTCTCCACTGCACTTGCAAAACTGCCCGAGGGCACGGTCGTCATCGACGGGAGCGGCAAATACCTCATCCCCGGTCTCGCGGAGATGCACGGCCACATTCCTCCGCCTAACGCTCCTCCGGGCGTCATCAACGACGTGCTGTTCGAATATCTCGCGAACGGCATTACCACGGTGCGCGGCATGCTCGGACATCCGGGACAGCTCGATCTGCGCGATCGCGCGAAAAAAGGCGAGCTCGTTTCGCCGAATCTCTACCTCGCCGGCCCGGCGTTCATCGGTCCCGCGATCAGCTCACCGCAGGAAGCCGCGGAGAAGGTCAAAGCGCAGAAGGCCGAAGGATGGGACCTGCTCAAGGTGCACGAAGGTCTCACGGTCGACGAGTACGACTCGATGGCGAATACCGCGCGCAATGAAGGCATGCGCTTCGGCGGACACGTGCCGGACGAAGTCGGACTCCTGCACGCGATCAAGATGGGGCAGGAGACGTTCGACCACATGGACGGCTACATCGAAGCTCTCGATGGCGCCAAGGGACCGGTCGACGAGAAGAAGCTCGGCGAGATCGTAAAGCGCTCGAAAGAGGCGGGCATCTGGATCGTGCCGACGTCCGCATTGTGGGAAGTGCTGTACTGTACGACGCCGCTCGAGACGTTGAAGAGCTATCCGGAACTGAAGTACGTGCCGGCGCAGTCGGTCGAGAACTGGGCCAAGATGTACACCGATCGTCAGTCCAAATCGTCGCGCGAAGAAGCGAAGAACGTCGTGGCCAATCGCGCGCGGATTCTGCGCGCGCTGTACAAAGGCGGAGTGAAAATCCTCATGGGCACCGACGCGCCGCAGCAGTTCAGCATCCCCGGCTTCTCGCTGCATCGCGAGCTGCTGATGATGCGCGACGCGGGGATGACGCCGTACGACATTCTCGCGAGCGGCACGGTGAACGTGGGCAAGTACTTCGCGAAGCAGGATGCGTTCGGCACGATCGAGCCGGGCAAGCGCGCGGATCTCGTGCTCCTCGGTGCGAACCCGCTCACAGACATCGCCAACGTGGCGAAGATCCAGGGCGTGATGGTGCGTGGCAAATGGATGTCCCGCGCGGATCTGGATGCGGGATTGGAAAAAATCGCGGCAAAATACAAACGCTAGTGTTTGGAGTAACCGATGACCGTCGAGGAGCTCAAGGTCTCTCCCTACGTCGAAGACTTCATGGCCGAGCTGAAGGCCCGGAATCCGGCGGAGCCGGAGTTTCATCAGGCGGTGCTCGAGGTCGCGCAGTCGGTCGACATCGTGCTGGAGAGGCATCGCGAGTATCGCGCGGCGCACATCCTCGAGCGGATGGTCGAGGCGGAGCGCATCGTCATCTTTCGCGTTCCCTGGATCGATGATCGCGGGGAGATCCGCGTGAACCGCGGGTTCCGCATCCAGATGAACAGCGCGTTAGGTCCATACAAGGGCGGACTGCGATTCCATCCTTCCGTGAATCTGGGCATCCTGAAGTTCCTCGCGTTCGAGCAGGTCTTCAAGAACAGCCTGACGACGCTGCCGATGGGCGGCGGCAAAGGCGGCTCCGATTTCGATCCGAAGGGAAAGAGCAACAACGAGATCATGCGCTTCTGCCAGGCATTCATGGCGGAGCTCTTCCGCCACATCGGACCCGACACCGACGTCCCGGCGGGCGACATCGGCGTCGGTGGTCGCGAGATCGGATATCTGTTCGGCATGTACAAGAAGTTGCGCAATGAGTTCACCGGCGTGCTGACGGGCAAAGGACTCGGATGGGGCGGCTCGCTGATTCGCCCCGAAGCCACCGGGTATGGCGCGGTGTACTTCGCCGCGGAGATGCTCGCGTCGCGCGACAAATCGCTCGACGGAAAAACGTGTCTCGTCTCCGGCAGCGGCAACGTCGCGCAGTACACCATCGAGAAGCTTCTCGAGCTCGGCGCGAAGGCGGTCACGCTCTCCGACTCGAACGGCCACATCTACGATCCCTGCGGCATCGACCGCGAGAAGCTCGCGTGGATCATGGATCTCAAGAACAACCGCCGCGGTCGCATCGCGGAATATGCGGAGCAATTCAAAGAGGCGACGTTCACTCCGTTGGATCCATCGGCCGATCACAATCCGCTGTGGGATCACAAGGCCGACTGCGCGTTCCCGAGCGCGACGCAGAACGAGATCAACGCGAAAGACGCGGCGAATCTGCTGAGGAACGGCGTGTATGTCGTCGCCGAAGGCGCGAACATGCCGACCACCATCGGCGGCGTGAACGCCTTCCTCGACGCCAAGATCCTCTACGGTCCCGGCAAAGCCGCGAACGCCGGCGGCGTCGCGACCTCCGGCCTCGAGATGAGCCAGAACAGCATGCGCATGGCGTGGTCGCGCGAAGAAGTCGACCAGAAACTCCACGGCATCATGCGCCGCATCCACCAGACCTGCGTCGAGACCGCGGAGCGGTTTGGCACTCCCGGGAATTACGTGAACGGGGCCAATATCGGCGGGTTCCTCAAAGTGGCGGATGCCATGCTCGATCAGGGGGTCGTATAGGCCCTATAGGGCTTATAGGGCCTATAAGGCCTATATGTTCACACCGCTCTCGGACACGCTCCAGGATTTCCATCAGCTCGAGCGGCGGCGCATTCGCGACATTCTTCTGATCTCGAGCCTCTTCGATTTCTATCTGTTCGAAGAAGAAGGTCTGCTCTACGAACAGGTCCAGAGCGAATATCAGGGATTGCAGCTGTCGCACACGCCGGAGTTCACGCGTGTGTCGAGCGGGAAGGAAGCGCTCGATCTGCTGAAGCGCGGCGTGCGCTTCGATCTGATCATCACGACGCTGCACATCGAAGACATGCCGCCGCTGCGGCTCGCGCGCGAGCTCCGCGGCGGCGGGTTCATGAATCCGATCGTGCTGCTCGCGTACGACAAGCGCGAGCTCACCGAGCTCATCACGCATCACGGCACGGCCGACTTCGATCGCGTCTTCATCTGGCAGGGCAACTTCCGGCTGCTCATCGCCATCATCAAGAACCTCGAAGACGAGATGAACGTGCAGCACGACTCGACGCGGTTCGGCGTGCAGGTGATTCTCGTCAACGAAGACAGCATCCGCTACGCGTCGTTCTTCCTGCCTCTGCTGTACTCGGAAGTGATGCGGCATTCGCAGCGGCTCATGGCCGAGGGATTGAATCCAGCGCATCGGGCGCTGCGCATGCGGGCGCGGCCGAAGATTCTTCTGTCGTCGCGGTGGGAAGACGCGATGCCCACCCTCGAGCGGTACAAAGAGCACGTCATCGGCGTGATCACCGACGCCGGATTTCCGCGCGGCGGCGCGCACGACGCGCATGCGGGAATCGCGTTCGCGCGTGAGGTCAAAGCGCGCTTTTGGGACGTCCCGGTGCTGTTGCAGTCGACGAATAAGGGACTGGCGCGCGAGGCCGAGCGCGCGGGCGCGATGTTCGTCGCCAAGGGCTCGCCGACTCTCGCAGAAGATGTTCGGCGTGTGCTCGCCGAGTACTTCGGCTTCGGCGATTTCGTATTTCGCATCGATGGCCGCGAGGTGGGGCGGGCGACGGATCTGCGATCGCTCGAAGAGCACCTGCATCGCGTCCCCGACGAAAGCCTGCTGCATCACGCATCGCGCAACGACTTCTCCAACTGGTTCAAGGCCCGGACGGAGTTTCAGCTCGCGGAGCGGTTGCGGCCGCGACGCGTGTCCGACTACGCGTCCGTCGCGGAGATGCGCGCGGACATCATTCGCCAGCTGCACGAACATCGTTCGTTGCGCCAGCGCGGTCTGCTCACCGAGTTCTCCGCGAACACATTCGATCCCGCGAGCTCGTTCGCGCGCACCGGCGGCGGATCGGTCGGCGGAAAGGCGCGCGGACTGGCGTTCCTCAACAAGCTCGTGTCGATGTACAACGTGCGGACGCGCTTCGAAGGGCTGGAGATCGACGTGCCGCCCGCGGTCGTCATCGGCACCGCGGTGTTCGATCAGTTCCTCGAGGCGAACGGTCTGCGCGAGTGGCTCGCGAGCGGGCATCACTCCGACGAGGAGATCATGCGGCGCTTCATCGCCGCGGAGCATTTCCCGCGCGAGACGCTCGCCCGCCTGACAGAATTCCTCGAGCTTTGCCCGGAGCCGCTGGCCGTGCGCTCGTCGAGCCTTCTCGAAGACACGCAGTTCCATCCATTCGCGGGGATCTATCAGACGTACATGATTCCGAACGCGGGAGATGCGCGGCTCGCCGATCTCCTCACCGCGATCAAGCGCGTCTTTGCGTCGACGTTCCATCGCGCGGCGTCGGAGTACATCCAAGTCACATCGCTGCGTATCGAAGACGAGAAGATGGCGGTCATCGTCCAGAAGATGGTCGGGGCGCCGCACGGGAGCCGCTTCTATCCGGAGATCTCCGGCGTCGCGCGCTCGTACAACTTCTATCCCGCCGGTCCGCAGAAGCCGGAGGACGGCATCGCCTCGGTCGCCCTCGGCCTCGGCAAGACGATCGTCGAAGGCGGCGCGACGGTGCGCTTCTGCCCGCGCTTTCCGGATCATCTGCAGCAGTTCTTCTCCGCGCGCGATGCTTTGCGCAATACGCAGAACACGTTCTACGCGCTGGAGCTCGACGGCGAGCGTCGCGAGATGACGTCGGTCGAGGATGAGCGCATCGTGTCGTTCAGTCTCGGCGACGCGGAACAGGACGGGACGCTCGACTGGCTCGCGTCGACCTACTCCGCGGAGAACGACGCACTGTACGACGGCGTGTCGCGTCCGGGACCGCGCGTCATTTCCTTCGCCTCGATCCTCCGCCATCGCCTGATCCCGCTCGCGGACGCGCTTCAGTATCTCTGCGAGATGGGCACGTGGGGACTCGGCACGCCGGTCGAGATCGAGTTCGCGGTCGATCTCTCCGCGCCCCGCGGCAGTCCGAAGAAGCTCGGCCTTCTGCAGATGCGGCCGCTCGTGCTGAGCCGCGAAATGGACGAGCTGAATGTCGACGACATTCCCGCCGGCGAGTTGCTCTGCCAGAGCAGCCAGGTGTTAGGCCACGGCGCGATTCGCGATCTGCGCGACGTGGTCGTCGTCGACATGGAGACGTTCGATCGCTCGCGCAGTCACGACGCGGCGCGCGAGGTCGCGAAGATCAACGAGCGCCTCGTGCGCGAAGGCCGCGACTATCTCCTGATCGGCCCCGGCCGCTGGGGCAGCCTCGATCCGCTGTTAGGCATCCCGGTGAAGTGGGACCAGATCTGCGGCGCGCGCACGATCGTCGAAGCCAGCTTCCGCGATCTCAATGTCGATCCCTCGCAAGGCTCACACTTCTTTCAAAACCTGACGGCGTTCCAGGTCGGCTACTTCGCCGTCAATCCTCGCGTGCGCAGCAGCTTCGTCGACTGGGAATGGCTCGCCGCGCAGACTGCGATGAGTGACACGCATCTCGTGCGGCACATCCGCCTCGACGCGGGCGTGACGGTGAAGATGAATGGACGGCAGCGGCGGGGCGTGATTTTGAAGCCGTGAGCCGCTTCGCGGCGGTGTTGGGTGTTGAGGTGTTGGGTACTAGCGGTTCTGCGCCGTAATCCCATGCACTGCTAGCACGCAACGGTCATGCTTTGACAACCGACGCTTGAGTGCTTGCGATTCCGTTGCCGTAAGCCGACACACCGCCAGCACCCAACACCTAACACCCAGCACCATTCTTCGGAATTCGCGTTCTCCTCGCGCATAATCAACACCATGCTCGATCGCAAAACCTACGTCGTCAAAGAGCGCGCCGGCTTCATGAAGCTCGCGAGCGTGTATGACCTGCTCGATCCGGAGACCGGTCAGCCGATCGGCATCGCGAAAGAAGAGCCGCCCGGGATCACGAAATACCTGCGCCTCCTGATGAACAACAAGTTTCTGCCGACGATCGTGAACGTGTACGAGCGCGAGGGCGAGCTGCCGGTGCTGACCATCCGCCGCGGCGTCGCGCTGTTCCGTCCCAAGGTGCACGTCTGGGCGCAGAATCACGAGATCGGATTCTTTCAGGCGAAGGTGATCTCCATCGGTCCCTCCTTCCGCATCTTCGACTCCATGGGCAACGAGATCGGCGGCGTGAAGGGCGATTGGAAAGGCTGGAACTTTCAACTTCTCGGCGCGGACGGGCAGGAGCTCGGCCGCGTGACGAAGAAATGGGCCGGCCTCGCGAAAGAGATGTTCACCACCGCGGACACGTACGTGATCTCGCTCAGCGACGCGGCCGCAGGCCGGCGTGAAGTCGCGCAGCTCCTGCTCGCGGCGGGACTGGCGATCGATACGGTGTTCAAAGAGAGGGACGAGTGATTACGTTGACGCGACGTCCGGATAGATCTGTTCGGTGTTGCCGGCGGGCGTCACCTTGATGATGTAGGGTGGTGTCAGCGTGGCTGTCCGCTCATCGATGTTCGGAAGCGCCGCCAGAAAGCCTTCGGTGATCTCCACGTTCGATGCACGATCACCTCTGAACCAGAGCACGCGTGCCTTCGCGCGAAGAAATGCCATCCATTCAATGTGACGGGTCTGCAGCCGCTTGTCGCGAGTGACGATGATCCAGCCGCGGCGGGCAACCTCGGGTATCCAGATTCTGTCCGGTGTTCGATCGGGAAACATTTCCCTGTGCATATGCACGAGCCGTCCGCGTTGGTGCAGAGCATCGGCGAGCTCGCGAATCATGTTCGTCGAATCGAAGAAGTACGTGAAGCCTGGCGGGTCAAGCTGCGTGAGCTTTGAGTACTCGCTCGAATCGGAGGGCGGCCGTGATGTTCTCTTCCGAGAGATCGTAGTCCTCCGCCATCTTCCGGATGCTGTCGCCGCCCAGATAGCGATCGGCGATTACGTCCGTAGGAATCGCCGTTCCGGCGATGGCCGGACGGCCGAAACAGACTTCGGGATCGACGACGATCGGTGCGTACTCGTCTTCGGCTTGCGTTGCCTGGCCCGGAAGGCTGACCCGCGGGTAAAACATGAGGATTCCATGTTGTCCGCGATGCACCCGCCGAAGAAGATTGCGGACGACCGCGTCGAGCGGCCACTGACCACCAGCAGAAATATCGATGCGGCGTCCTTCGTGAACGATGTAGACCCGTTGGTTCGGCGTGACCAACAGCTCTTTCTCGACAAGCGGGTGAGCCACCGGAACATTGGCCGCTAAGAATTCGAGCGCCGCGCGAACTCGTGCCATCGGAACTTTGTGCTCGCGCCGAAGTTCAGCAACGACATTCGCCTCAATGAGATTGAAAAACGAGAGCGCGTGGTACTCACTCCAATCCGGCGGTAACGAGAGGACGCGTTTGAAGTTGGATTGACCGAGACACCACGCACGCAGCGTGGACGGAGGCACACCGACACTGATTGCAACCTCACGAAAGCTATATGCAGGAATGTCGCGCGCGTCGCGGCCCTCGTAGAGATCGATTGCAGCCAACGTTCTTCTCCGATCGGAAACGATAGCAGATCCGTTCCGCGAATCCGAATCGCCGTCACCGGCTCTACGTTACCCAGTCGACCTAACTTTTCGCCCCTCCGCGCGTAATTACAGAGTGGAGGATGTGATGCGAAAGGTCGCCATTGTGCTGTTGATCGTCGTCGCCTCCGCTGCCTGGGCGGAGAAGGGCAAGACGAAGTCGAAAGAGAAGCGCTTCGAGCCGGTGGTGAAGGCAACCGCCGAATACGCCGGCAGCTATCGCGGACCGAGCGAGTCGTACGGACTCATTTTCGAAGTCGCGCCGAACGGCAAGCTGCGCGGCAATTACGTCGAGCTCGGGCGTGTGGCGGTGTTGAACGGAATCGAAGTCAGCGGCGCCGATTTCACCGCCCGCGCGAGCTTCGATGACGGCAGTTGGAGAACGATCTCCGGCTCCTTCGCCAATCGCGTGCTCAATGGGAGCAGCGCCTTCGGCGTGCGCGTGCGCGGCGTGTACATCGAGGGGATGGGCGAAGTGGACACGTTCTTCGAGAGCATCCAGTGACTGGTGGAGGGCGGGCCCGGCCTGCCCTCCATCCGCGTTTCGGTTGACGGGAATTCCGAAGTGCGGATGGTCATTTCAGATTGCAAATGACCATTTCGGTGACCGAGCTCAAAAGCCGTCTTCTCGAGATCGTCCGCGAAGTCGAGCGGCAGGGAACCGTCGTCGAGGTCGAGCGCCACGGCCGGGTGGTTGCGCGGATCGTTCCCGCGTCCTCGCCGGAAACATCGACGCGACCATGGGAGCGACTGCGCGGGACGGGAACTCTTCTCGCTTCTCCTGAGGAGTCGGTGCTCGACGACAGCGACTTCGAGGCGAATCGTTGAGAGTCTTGCTCGACACCCACGTTTGGATCTGGTGGGTGACCGGGCAGAAGACGCTCACGCATGCAGAGCTCGAAGAGCTCGGAAAGCTGGCCGAATCCGAGCGACTGGCGATCTCGGCGATCTCGCCGTGGGAAGCGCAGATGCTTCACGCTCGCGGACGCCTTCGCCTCGAAATTCCCTTTGAAACATGGCTGCTGCAGGCAGTCGCACCGCCGGTTGAGGTCGTGCCTCTCGATGTCTCGGTGATTCTGGCGTTGAATCAACTGCCGCCGTCGTTCCACGGCGATCCCGCCGATCGGATCATCGTCGCGACGGCTCGCGCGCGGGATCTCGCTCTCGCTACGCGCGATCGTGGCATTCGCCGGTCGCGCACCGTTCGACTTTGGTCGGCGAAGGCGTGAGCACGCGACTCACGACATCCAGTTCACACCCGCTTCTTTGTTCCACTTCGTGGTCATCTTCTTCGACTGCGTCCAGAACTCGATCGAGCCGCGGCCGGTGATGTCGCCGACGCCGAACTTCGAGTCGTTCCAGCCGCCGAAGCCGAAGGGCTCGCGGGGCACGGGCACACCGACGTTGACGCCGACCATGCCGGCGCTCGCTTTCTCCATCACGTACCGCGCGACGCCGCCGCTCTCGGTGAACACCGCGGCCGCGTTGCCGTACGGCGAGCGATGCTGGATCGTCAGCGCTTCGTCGACGTCCTTCGAGCGCACGATCACCATCACCGGTCCGAAGATCTCTTCCTGCGCGATGCGCATGTCGGGCGTGACGTGATCGATGAGCGTCGGGCCGACGTAGAAGCCGTTCTCTTTCCCGGGCACCACATACCCGCGTCCATCGACGAGCACTTTCGCCCCCGCCTCTTCCGCCTCGGTGACGTAACGCTCGATGCGCTCCTTGGCCTGCTTCGAGATGACGGGTCCGAGGTGCACGCCGGGAACCATCGCGCGCACGATGGAGACCATTCGGTCGATGATGTGATCGGTCGCGCCGACGGCGACCATCACCGACGCGGCCATGCAGCGCTGTCCCGCGCATCCGGACATCGACGCCACGACGTTCGACGAGGTCATGTCAGGGTTTGCGTCCGGCATGACGATGAGGTGATTCTTCGCCCCGCCTAACGCGAACACGCGTTTGAGATTCGCCGTGCCGCGGCGATAGACGATCTTCGCCACGTGCGTCGATCCGACGAAGCTGATCGCGTCGATGAACGGGTTGTCGCAGATCGCTTCGACGGTGGCCTGTCCGCCGTGCACGATGTTCAGCACGCCGTCGGGAAGACCGGCTTCCTTCAGCAACTCCGCGATGCGGCCGGAGCTGATCGGCACCTGCTCGGACGGTTTGAGGATCATGCAATTGCCGAGGGCGATCGCGTTGGGGATCGTCCAGTTCGGAACCATGTTCGGGAAGTTGAATGGCGTGATCGACGAGACGACGCCGACCGGATAACGCTCGACGCGGCACTCCACACCGCGCGACACCTCGAGCACTTCGCCGGGGATGATCTGCGGCAGCGACGTCGCGAACTCGCACAGCTCCGCGGACTTGAGAACTTCCGCCGCTCCCTCGCTGCGGATCTTTCCGTTCTCCTCCGTCACCAGCGCCGCGAGCTCGTCGATGTTTTCCTCGAGCAGCGCCTTGTAGCGATAGAAGACCTGCACGCGCTCCTTGATCGGCGTCGCCGACCATCCGGGCAGCGCCTTGCGCGCGGCGTCCGCGGCGCGATCGACCTCCGCCGCCCCCGACATCGGAACGCGCGAGATCACCGAGCCGTCGGCCGGATTCGTGACGTCGATGTGCTGCCGTTCGGGCGCGTCGCTGAATGCGCCGCCGATGTAGTTCCGAACATCGGGATATTTCGTGGAGACCGGGTGCTCGAGTGTGCTCATAGGAGCGCAATTTACGCCCGTCCGAGCGATGTGTCACCTCGTCGCACGACCGCTCCCCGCATCCGCTCGTATTGGAGAAAGGACTCATGAGCTCCGAGCGAGTTCTCCAATTCGTTCCCCAGGCGGGGCAGCCGGCGTTCTACGCGTTCGGACGGTTCCGGCTCGGCGTCGCGGACCGGCAGCTCTTTCGCGACAGCGAGGCCATTCCCCTGACGCCGAAGGCGGCGGAGATGCTGCTGCTTCTCGTGCGCAGCCGCGGCGCGATCGTGCGGAAAGAAACGATGATGGCCGAGCTGTGGCCGGACACGTTCGTCGAGGAGAGCAATCTTGCCCAACACGTCTTCCGATTGCGCAAGGCGCTCGACGACGGATATATCGAGACCGTGCCGCGGCGCGGCTATCGATTCACCGCGGACGTGACCGAGGTCGCGGACGCGCCGCGCGTGCATCGCGCGGCGCCGGTGAATCGCATGATCATTGCGATTGCGGTCCTCCTCGCGATCGCGGTGATCCTCGTCTTCACTCGACACGACGCGCCTTCACCCGTCTCTGCGAAAGCACGCGAGGCGTACCTCAAGGGAGAGCATCACTGGAACCGGCGCACCGTCGCGGATTTTCAGAAGGCGATCGAGTACTTTCGCATCGCGGTCGAAGAAGATCCTGAGTACGCCGACGCGTGGGCCGGCCTCGCCCACGCGTACAACTTCACGGCGCAGGCTCCACGCGCGAAGGTCGCCGCACAGCGCGCGCTCGCGTTGGATCCGCGCAGTGCGAAGGCGTACGCCGCGCTCGGCAACGTCAGTCTCTTTCACGACTTCGACTTCGCGGCGGCGGAGCATGCATTTCGCCGCGCGACCGAGCTCGATCCGTCGTATGCGACCGCGCATCAGTGGCAGGCCTTCGCGCTCGTCGCGCAGAAAAAGTACGACGCCGCGCTCGTCGAGATCGACCGCGCGCGAGCGCTCGATCCGTCGTCGCTGATCATGAACACCGACGTCGGCGACATCCTTTATTACGCGCGCCGCTACGACGATGCGATTTACGCGTATCGCGCGGCGATCGAGCTCGATCCCAACTTCGCCGAAGCCCGAGGCTCGCTGGCCTTCGCGTACATGCGCAAGGGAATGTTCCGCGAGGCGC
>Ga0075418_10006804_pt1 | contig 12883 bp, 9 predicted proteins | sample SoiMetdeltSBSDD2_FD_81776 | JGI IMG/M metagenome (GOLD analysis project Ga0075418, IMG submission 81776) | Bulk soil microbial communities from a Populus tree surrounding site in Tennessee, USA - Soil MetaG P. deltoides SBSDD2 | ecosystem: Environmental > Terrestrial > Soil > Tree plantation...
GCAATAACTAAGTGGTTTCCAACTTCATTTCCAATTGGAACTTTTATTGTCAATGTTGCCGGCTGTTTGTTTATTGGAATCATATATGGTATCGCGAGCCGCTTTGGATGGATGACACAGGAGTGGAAACTTTTTTTGGCGACAGGTATATGCGGCGGCTTTACAACTTTTTCAGCATTTGCGTATGAAGGCTTCAGACTTATCGAGACGTCCGAGTATTGGACATTCGCGAGCTATACACTGTTCAGTCTGATTTTTTGCCTGTTAGCTGTTTTTTTTGGAATAAGTCTGAGCAAGTTATAATGCCACAACAAGCGCGACTAAAAAATTTCGCGATTGAGTGATTCCCTGCGGCACCTTTGCGTCCTTGCATCTCTGCGGTGAAAAAAATGCGCCCTGTCCTATAACATGTAAACAGTCTGGTCCTACAAATACGGATATCGGTTATCGATTAACCTGTCTACTGGCAAGCAAGTGGATAACATGTCAGAGTGTGAGCGTGTGCGGGGTGTGAATGTCGAACTCCCAATGTCGAATGTCGATAGAAATGCACAGTAACGCCTTCCCTTTGTATATTGCCTAATGAAATGGATAACCCGAGAACGTCCTAAGATTGATCGTATCGCTTGTCCGTGGCTTATCAAACGATTTGTAGATAAAGAAGCCGAGTTTATCTATACTCCCTTCAACGAGGTTATTCAGAAGTCAAAGGAACTCGGGGCAATTCCATTTGATGTTCCGGATGTTGAATACACCCATTATGGCGATCAGTGCACTTTCGACTACATTATAAAAAAGTATAAGCTTAAAGATCCTGCGCTTCACTTGATAGCTGGTATCGTTCGCGGTGCGGATACCGACAGACATGATATCTCGGCGCAGTCTTCTGGTTTGTGGGCTATATCGGCAGGGCTAGCCTACAATATTACCAACGACCTTGAACTGCTTGACAAAGGAATGCTGATCTACGATGGATTGTATAGTTGGGCAAAATACCTGCAAGGAGAAAAGCATACTCAAAATCCCGCTGAAAATATGTTGCTGGATGTGTACCAGAAATTTCTTAGGGACAAATCGAACAAAGTGCCGGAATGGGCGACGGAACTCAAGGCCATCATACAGGACCACATTGACACAAACCTTTCATTAACACTTAAAGCCATCTCTGAAAATCTTCACGTTCATCCGTCATATCTTTCCCGTGAGTTTTCAAAATACTTTGATGACCTGTCCTTCGGTGATTATATCCGGAAGTTACGAATAGAAAAAGCAACTATTTTGTTGACGGGATCTCAGTATTCGCTTGCGGAGATTGCTTATCTCACAGGATTTTCAGATCAGAGTCATTTCAACAGGATCTTCAAGAAGCATATCGGAATAACACCTGCTCAGTATCGCCGGAAAAATCACGGGAAAAAGTAAATCCTGTACTATTAGTAAGTTTTATTCTATCCTCCTTCTACATTGTGTAATAGAATTGCACTTTAAGTACGATTACCAATGAATTTCCGACAACTAACTCTATTGCTGATAATTTTCCCCTTAGTGAGTTTGGCTCAAGCTCCGGATAAAGAAATTCATAACCGCGAGCAGCTTTGGTTGGGTTATTTCAATCAAACTAGACTATCCAAAAGGTGGGGCCTGTGGCTTGATGTTCACTATCGGAGAACTGACAACTTTATCGAGAGACCATTTCAAATCCTGCTGCGACCAGCCGTTACGTTCTATATAAAGGATAATCTTCGGGCTAATGCTGGCTACGCATTCGTTAATCACTTCCCTGCTGAAGGCTTGGAAACTTCCAGGCCAGAAAACAGATTCTGGCAACAAATATGGTGGAATCAAAAGTATTCTTCCTTTACCACACTGCAGTGGCTTCGGTTCGAGCAACGTTTCGTGAGAAAGATCGCCAACGATGAATTACAGGACGGTTATAATTTCAACTATCGTCTGCGCTACAACATTTCCTTCTTTATTCCGCTCAAAGGCAAAGAGCTTGCAGCCAAAGTACCGTTCGCGGCAATTATTGATGAAGTGTTTTTGAACTTTGGGGAAAGGGTCGTTTATAATACGTTTGATCAAAATCGCTTCTTTGCCGGAATAGGCTATATGTTCACGTCACATCTCAACGCTCAACTTGGTTACATGCATGTATTTCAGCAGGAAAGTTCCGGAACCTCCTACTGGTCAACTCATGCGATCAGGCTATTTGTTTTTCATACACTTGATTTAAGAAAGGCTCATGAATGATAGCCCTCAGATAATTCCATATACACTAAGAGATCTGATCATCTACTTTTTGAAACTCGGTACCTGGGGTTTTGGAGGCCCTGTGGCCTTAGTGGGTTATATGCATCGGGATCTCGTCGAAAATCGAAGTTGGATCAGCGAAGAGGATTATAGGGAAGGGCTGGCACTTGCTCAGTTAGCGCCCGGACCTCTTGCCGCCCAGCTTGCTATTTATATCGGATATGTACACTATCGCATCCGTGGTGCAACGCTGGTTGGGATTGCATTTGTAATACCTTCGTTTGTAATGGTTATTACCCTGGCTTATGCGTATGTTTTATTTGGTGGGATTTCATGGATGCAGGCTGTTTTTTATGGCGTAGGTGCTGCAGTCATCGGAATAATTGCCATTGGTAGTTATAAACTAACCACCAAAAGTATCGGTCGGGATAAATTGGGATGGGCGATATTTATCGCTCTTGGTGTGATTACATTCATCACAGAACAGGAAATCTTATGGTTGATACTTCTGGCAGGTATAATTATGTGGATGGTAAAAGCTCCGCCGAATTGGTTGACGTTTAGGGCAAACAGCCTGCTTCCATTTGTCATCGAGCTTAGTCCCGTGACGATGGAATCAAAACTTTGGCAGCTCGCGTGGTTTTTCACAAAAGCGGGAGCATTTGTTTTTGGCAGCGGTCTGGCTATTGTTCCGTTCTTGTACGGCGGAGTTGTCAAGGAATATCAATGGCTTAACGAACAACAATTTGTTGATGCCGTCGCTGTGGCTATGATTACCCCTGGTCCTGTCGTTATCACAGTAGCCTTCATCGGTTTTCTCGTTGCCGGATTTCCGGGTGCATCCGTTGCTGCATTCGCGACGTTCTTTCCGTGTTATATATTTACGATCCTGCCGGCTCCTTATTTCAAGAAGTATGGAAAACATCCGGCCATCAAAGCTTTCGTAGATGGAGTAACCGCTGCTGCAATCGGGGCAATTGCCGGCGCTGTGCTTGTATTGAGCAAAAGAATGTTATCGGATATTCCGTCAATACTTATTGCATTGGCAACCATAGGAGTTCTCCTCAAATTCAAAAAAATCCCGGAGCCGCTAATTATTCTAGTCGCTGCTTTGATTGGTGTCGTGATCAAATTGGGGATAGGGGGATAAGGGGATAAGGAAATTCAAGAATTCCTCTTATTGCAGTATCTTATTTCCCTATCTCATTATCGCTCCGCGATAATGGCGTTAGGATCATCCAGCATTGACTTTTCTTTCGGAGAAAGTTGTAGATCTTCCGCGATCGTCGCTGGCGTGGGCCGCATTAAATAAAACACCACAAACGTAAAAACAGGAATGGCAAACAGGTAAAGCTTTGCGGTGAGAAACATAACCACGGCGGCAAAGAAACCCGGAAGTTCAAGACTAGCCGATCGCGACAACAATGCCGCCAAATATCCAGGCATCTTTTTCTTTAATTCTTTTGTTTTATCGATGCGCGATAACATGTATCGATAGATAAAATGCGCACCTGCAAAACCAGCTACAACGACCGCTATCAAGAGGTAGGTTAGATTGTCAGTCAGTCCCTCGTCTGTCGTGGGAACAAACTGGCCCGAGTAAACCAAGGCGAAAACGAGCGCGGAGAATGCGAGCATTATTCCAGCTTGCGCGAAGTAGATGAGGTTAATTTGAGAGAGGTATTTCTTGGAAGTGAAGGACTGGCTCATGCGATAAATTAGCAATTATTTTTGAGAAGGAAAGGAAACAGGGAAATGATGAGCTCAGCCACACATGTAGCTCAAGATTAGGCGACTGAAACTTTCAACCTGAAATCTTGAAACCAGTATTCGGCCCTGTTTCCCATACAAAACGTGGCATATTTTTCGTTATACCAATGTTGTTAAAACACGATTAGAACTATGAAAAAGCTTGGAAATAAGGGAATTGTGATGGTAATGGGTTTCCTGGTAGCGTGTATGCTGAGCGTAAGTTCGGTGAAAGCTCAGGGAAGTGTTTCATTCCAGGTGTTTTATGATGAATTGCAGCCTTACGGTACATGGGTTAACCACAATCATTATGGTTACGTTTGGATGCCACGGGTTGACAGAGGCTTCGTGCCATATGCAACTAACGGATACTGGATAAATACAGAATATGGCAACACATGGGTATCGGATTATTCGTGGGGATGGGCGCCATTTCACTACGGCCGTTGGTTCTATGATGATTTCTACGGTTGGATGTGGGTACCCGACAGTGCATGGGGACCTGCGTGGGTAGTATGGAGAAGTGGCGGCGGTTATTATGGATGGGCACCGTTGATGCCTGGATTCGGTTACAGCGTATCATACAATTATTACAACCGGATTCCTCATCACTACTGGAGCTTTGTTCCGTACCGTTACATAACATACCGTTCTGTTTATCGTCATTGCGTTCCGAGACCACATGTCGTGAGGATCTATAATCAGACGACAATAGTTACGAACAACTATACCGATAACAGGCGCCGTACTTATTTCACGGGTCCTTCACGAAGGGAGATTGAAAGAACAACTCAGGAACGAGTGCGTGTGTATTCTGTAAACGACCAAAGTCGTCCCGGAAGAACTGCTGTGGAACGCGACCGTGTGAGTTTGTATAAACCTGAAATCGACAATTCGAATTCTTCGAGATTGAATTCCATGCCTTCGCAGTATATGCGTGACAATGGAAAGGGCAAGCTGGAACAGGTTGAAGCGCGTCGTGAGCGCACCTCAGAAGCATACAGGGAGCGCAGTTTGGAAAATGAGTTGCCAAAGAAACAAGATGAACGTCGTGAAACTACTGAGAAACGCGGCGGCCTGGAGCAGATGGAACGCACTCAACAACGTGATATGCAGCGTGAGAGTGAAGCATTCGAACGTTTTAGAAACGAACGAGAGAATCCTGTGCGTGAAACCGAACGAAATCGCGCTGAGGAATCCAGAAAACTGGAGCAGCTGAATGAGCAACGCCGCTCCAACAATACCGAGTTGCGCAGGCAGCAATTCGAAAAACAAAACGAAATGCTTGAGGAACAACGCAACTTGCAGCGTCAGAATTACCCTCGCGAAGATCAGCGTAGGTCTAATACGAGCGAGATGCGCAAGGATCAGTTCGAAAAACAGAATGAAATGCTTCAACGACAAAATGACCTGCAACGTCAGAGGGACAATACGGTGAGGGAGCAACAACGCAATAATGAAAATATTCGTCGTCAACAATTTGAAAGACAAAATTCGGAACGCGAACCTGGTCTTCAAAATGAAATGAGACGCCAGGAACGACAGCCGCAAAGTCTCCAGCGGATGCAGCGACCAAATCAGGAAAGGTTTAGTCAACCGAATTCGAATGTCGAGCGACAGCGTTCCGGTTCGCAACAGGAAATCAGGCGGAGCACATTCGATCAAAATCGTCAGGCTCCTGCCAGAAATCACGGCGGAAATTCCGGCGGAAACAACGCACCCCGACGACACAATTGACGTCAATATAAGGTGGATGAAAAGTCGTCCACCTTTTTTTATTTTCCACGTGTGTCATTTTACGGGGATACAATACGATTCTTGATCTTGACATAATTACAACATCTCAACGCCCAGATGCCATAAAGAGACGGCGTCCCGTTAGGGACATAATATTGGTAGAAGGATGAATTTCTTTTATTCGAAATCCCGTCAGGGATGACACAAATAGCGATGCGCTGTCATCGAGATCGAATGTTGGACATCGGCGATTAGTCATCGATACTCATTCTGTAATTCTTCATTCATCAATTATTCAGCAGAATGTAAACCCTTATTTGTTAATTTCACGACCTGCGCTGGTGATGAAATCATAAAATGAAACTAACTGCTGATTCACTTCGACTTTCCGCCACAGATCTCGCAAACTATCTTGGTTGCAGGTATCTCACCGAGCTTGATCGCGCCGTTGCGACGGGAAAATTGGCGAAACCTGATTATTTCGATCCATCTTTAGCTATTCTCGCTAAACGCGGCGCACAGCATGAAGCTGATTATGTGGAATTTCTGCGTAACAAGGGTCTTAGCATTATTGCGTTACATGGCAAACCAGTCGATGATACTGTCGAAGCAATGAAGCAAGGGTTTGATGTTATCGTTCAAGCGACGTTGACGGAAAGAAATTGGTTGGGAAATGCGGATATACTTCTTAAGGTAAATGAAAACAGCAACTTCGGCGGTTGGTCATACGAAGTACAGGACACCAAGCTTTCGCAGAACACAAGACCCGCGACCCTTCTACAACTTTGCCTTTATACAGATCTACTGTCGCGCATTCAGGGTTTTGTGCCCTCAAAGATGTATGTGGTAAAACCAGGAATAGATTTTCCAACGGAAGAATTTTTGTTCACAGACTTCAGAGCGTATTACGACCTTATTAGAAGGAATTTTGAACGCACGATCGCTAATCCAGTGAATGGTCTGTATCCGGAGCCCGTACCACACTGCGATATTTGCCGGTGGTGGAAACGTTGCGATGCACAAAGGCATACGGACGACTACCTGTCGTTGATAGCAGGTATCAGGACCTTGCATCGTAATGAGTTAACGCGCCAGGGGGTGGAGACCTTGGAACAATACGCACGTATATCTGAACCGTTGCGGGAAAAACCCGAACGGGGAAACATTGAATCCTACCGCTCAATTCACGAACAGGCAAAGATCCAGCTTGAAGGTCGCATCCAGAACAAGCTTCTGTACAAATTACTCGCCTCCGATCCAGGTCGGGGGTTGTACCGGCTGCCTGAACCGAACAAAGGTGATATCTATTTTGATATTGAGGGTGATCCGTTTTACGGCGAAGGTGGACTTGAATATCTGTTGGGAGTCACCTATCAGAATGAAAACGGAGGGTTCGTATATTCCGGAAGGTGGGCGATGGATCAACGAGAAGAGAAAAAGATCTTTGAAAATTTTATTGACTTTATCATGCAACAATGGTCGAGGAATCGATCAATGTATATTTACCACTATGGCATATATGAGCCAGCAGCCGTAAAACGACTTTCGGGTCGTCACGGCACGCGAGCGGATGAAGTAGACCAATTATTACGCGCCGAACGATTTATCGATCTTCACGCAGTTATTCGCGAAGGTCTCAAAGCCAGCGTTGAACGTTATTCGCTTAAAGATCTCGAAAGATTTACGGACTACACACGTAAGATCGACCTTCCCGTTGCAGGGGCTTCACGTCGTGCGCTTGAGTCTGCCCTCGAGCTGAAAGAATTGTCTTCGTTGCCCGAGGACACGAAAACGTTGGTACAGGATTACAACGAGGACGATTGCAGAGCCACCGAAGCGTTGCATAGGTGGCTTGAAAAACTTCGATCGGAAGCCATATCTATCGGCATGGCTATTGGAAGACCTGAGATAAAAACGGGAGAGGCACCTGACAATGTCCAGGAGATTCAGACGCGTGCGGCAGCATTGTTCAGAGAACTAACAAAAAAACTTCCGGAAGATCGTTCGATATGGACCGAAGCAGAACGGGCAAAGTGGCTGTTAGCGCACGTTCTTGAATATTTCCGGAGAGAAGACCGTAGTGCATGGTGGGAACATTTCCGAGTCAACGAATTAGAGCATCTTGATCTTTTGAGTGAGAGAAAAGCAATTACAGGTCTCAAGTTCTTGATGGAGGTCCCTGGCGGGCCGCGTAGCAAATTACCAATTCATCGTTATGAATATCCCCCGCAAGAAGTTGGTTTGGACGAAGGAGATGAATTGTACCTGGTGAAGAGTAATTTGTCTAAAGTCGGAACCCTACATGGCATTAATACGGAAGCGTACACCGTTGATATAAAAAAGACGGCAAAAACGAAGGACCTCCATCCAGTTGCAATTCATATTCTGGATCGAATTGATATTAAAACTCTTGCTACATCTGTGATGAACCTGGCGGAGTCAGTAATTGAAGATGGAATTGAGAGCGACTGGCCACATAGAGCGCCAAAACATTTGTTGCTTAAAAAGAAACCCAGACTATTGAGTGGTGATTACCAAACTCTGTTAGCTCCGGGTGAAGATCCTGTACTTGGAGCGATCCGCCTTGCTCTTAATCTTGACAAAAGTGTGCTTGCTATTCAGGGACCACCAGGTTCTGGCAAGACCTACACTGGAGCGAAGATGATCATTGAGCTAGTCAAAGCGGGCTACAAGGTCGGGATCACTGCTGTTAGCCATAAGGTTATACGCAACTTGTTCGAGAAGATCATCGAATTCAATAAGACTGAGAAGGCGATAGAGGGCTTCGTTCATAAGATCTCGGAGAAAAGCGACACCCCACCGATCGGAATTACGGAAGTGACCGAAAACCCTGATGCCATCGCTGGTTTGAAGGATGGCAAAGTCGTTGGAGGGACTACGTGGCTTTGGGCAAACACGATTTCAGAAGGCGTCTTAGATTATTTGTTTGTGGATGAAGCAGGCCAGATGTCCTTGTCGCAGGTGCTGGCTGCATCGCGCGCGGCGAAGAACCTCATCCTGCTAGGTGATCCTCAACAATTGGAACAACCACAAAGGGGCTCTCATCCTGAAGGAAGTGACGTTGCAGCACTCACCTATTTATTGGACGGCCATAAAACAATTCCGCCTGACAAAGGATTATTCCTGAGTGTCACCCGAAGACTACATCCGTTGATTTGCAATTTTACATCGGAGTTATTTTACGAGGGAAGGCTTAAGCCGCTTGCGGGTCTGGAGAAACAAAAAATAATTGGTAGCGGACGGTTTAATGGTGCCGGCTTATTTTACGTGCCTGTCGAACATTCCGGAAACCAGGATAAGTCTAATGAAGAAGTTGACGCCGTCGCAAGAATAGTTAACGAGCTACTTAGTCATGACACGAAATGGGTCGATTCGAATGATAAACAACATGTTCTTCAGTCTGAAGATATTCTGATCGTTGCACCGTACAACTCCCAGGTTAGTGCGCTTCGCGAGAGATTACCCGGCATTCGCATAGGTACCGTCGACAAGTTTCAAGGTCAGGAGGCGCCAATAGTTATATATTCGATGACGAGTTCTTCCGCTGACGATGCGCCACGAGGAATGAGCTTTCTCTACAATCTGAATCGGCTTAACGTCGCAACAAGTCGCGCGAAAGCTACGTGCATATTAGTGGCATCTCCGAGGTTGATGGAACCCGAATGCCGAACCATCGAGCAAATGCGGTGGGCAAATGCACTTTGCAGGTTCAGAGATCTTGCTTCAGTTCCCCAAATGATACCAACGGAGCAATAAGACATTGGCTGATCTATGCAATTAAACTAACTTATCGTTACCTCAACCAAATTTGCACGCACATGAAACTGATTCTCTGTTTTTTGTTTTTGTCTTTGACGAACTGTTATGCGCAACAGCTCGCGTTTCCACTCAAAGCAAGTGAAAATAAAAAGTATATTGTTGACGCCAACAACAAACCCGTTTTCCTCAAAGGATGCGCCACATGGAGGATTGGATACAATGTTTCGATTAAAGAGGTCAGACAATTCCTGGCAGATCGAAAAATGAAGGACTACAACACGTTGTTGGTGCAGATCTCACCGGATTATGACGGCGGCGGAAACGTTCCCAATGTGTATGGCGAGCGTTTGTTTCACGGTGCTGACGTAAGCAAGCCTAATGAAAAGTTTTTTTTGCACGTCGACAGTGTATTGCAGGTCTGCAATGAAATGAATTTCGCTGTTATTCTTTTTCCGCTGTACCTGGGTTGTTGTCACGACGGGTGGTTGGAGATCCTGCAACAAAAACCCAACGATATTCAAAAGATCTATAACTATGGGAAGTGGGTAGCAAATCGATATAAGAAGTTCCCCAATCTGATCTGGGCGAGCGGAGGGGATCGTCACGAAACTCCCGAATCGTTGTCGTTTGCAAAAGGCGTGGCCGAGACGGATAATACACATCTCCATCTTTATCATACCCGCGCGGGAAGTACATCCACGGAAAGGCTACCTGACGAAAAATGGCTGACCCTAAGTGCCACTTACACATATTTTCCGGCAAGGGATCAGAACTTCACTGGACCTCATGTCTACACGCAGTTATACGAAGAAGGTGTACGAAACCACACTATCCCGCATATCATGTTTGAGAGCACGTACGAATACGAAAGGGGCGAAACTACGCAGATGTTACGTCGTCAGGCTTATTGGTCAGTGTTGGGCGGCTCAAGCGGTCACCTTTTCGGCAACCGTGATTTATGGAGGATGAATAAGAACTGGCCGAATGCCGTGAATACGCCGGGAAACGAAAGCATGGTTATTTTCCATTCGTTTGTAAACAGTATACCCTGGTACCAGCTGCAGCCGGACTGGATGCATACATTCTTTCCATCGGGCAGAGGGACCTTCAATTCAGGCAAGTATCCGGGTGGAGAAGATTATGCTACAGGGGCGTTTACTCCAGACGGCGCATTGGGAATTATTTATCTACCTACTTATCGAACAGTGAGCGTGAACCTTGCGCGATTCAAAGGGCCTGTCAAGGCTGAGTGGTTTGATCCATCAAATGGGACATACAGCAGCAGCACAACATTTAAGAATAGCGGCGTTGCCTACCTTGATCCGCCTTCTAAATTAAATGGAAAGGGTTTTGACGATTGGGTGTTAATCGTGAAGAAGTCGGATTGATTAGGGTTAATTAATGAGTGCGAAGCGGAATCTGCCGTGACAAGTTGTTGATTCTGACGTTGAGTATTTCAATTCCGATCACATCTGGACTTTACTATGGTGTACCTTGATTCTTTAGGCACAGAGGACACAGAAAAGTAGTTGATCATGCTTCCTGCGAAGTGCTCGCTGTCCAACCGAGAGTTACAGGCCTCGGAACAACGAGCTTGAGGCTGCAGCTTGAAGCTTGTAGCCGAATGACCGATGATCTACTTCAAAATAAAAAAGCCGTGTTTTTATTCACGGCTCTCTTAAATATCGTCAACTAAAAACTACCTCGCGAATCTAAATACCGCACCAAGCCTGAAGTCCAGGAGTTGAACAGGGCTCGTGTACAGTGTACCGACGTGATGACTGTGATAAACTTGCGTTTGGGTATTTACGAACTGTGCGCTCACCACATCGGTAGCATCGTGGTTTGCAGGGTGATGATCGGGAGCATCGGAGTTCATGTATTTCACCGTTCCCCCTTGTGTTACGCTTGAATGGAAATCCAGGTAAAACTTACCGGGTTCTGATTTTCTGAAAACAGATACCATATCAAGCCGGAAACCCGCACCCAATGATCCGATAAGTGTTCCGTCTTTCTGAAGTATATCTGACTCGACGGGAGCGCAATGGTCCCATTCGTCTGGATCATAGATATTGAGATCGGTACTATAATGCGCGTAGCCTCCCTTTGCGGTAATGTAAGGAAGGAATTTGCCTTCCGTCATAACGTAGTATCGTCCATACGCCATGAAATTAAGGAAGGAATTGTTGACAATGATATCCATGTTAGCACTGGTTCCATCGTCCATCTGATATATCTGTGTGCTTTCATCGTGGCCGTATTGGGTATACTGTACTTCCATTCCAATGCTAAACCGTTTCGAGGGGGTGAGCATTCCAAAGTCTACAACTACACCATTACCCTGTTTTATGTTGTGTTGCATGCTTCCCAAAGGGGTCGTGTACACATAATCCATTCCAAGTTCGGTACCCCAACGCTGAGCCTCTGCACCGTGGCACATCCATGTGACTAGGAGAATAGCAGTAAAGATCTTTTTCATAAATTCGATTTCGTTGATTGAATATACGAAAAAAGGCCTGTCAGAAAAAGGTTAGTCCAGCAGGAAAACATTCACGTCCCGGACATTCAGGCACGAAACCTGCAGGACTTGCATTTATGGATGATTATGAGAAAAAAGTAGCAGAAGAGCTTTCCGATTGGCAAAAACGGATGACCAAGTCACCATCTCTGATAAACCGCCTTTCGAAGAGAATCCAAGTGCGGATAAACAAGGTCATTCCTGAAAAGGCGCACGTCGCGATTACTGCTGCGATCCGCGAAATGGTTCGAGCCGTCCTTGCTGGCGCGAAATTTACTACTCCGGCACCAATGACTGGATTGGACCTTTATACGCGTGAAGCCGAAGTAAAGCGGAAAATTACTTTTTACACGAATACATCCAGCGCGGAGGGTGCAGTCGCAGGCGCCGGAGGAATCCTCCTTAGCCTGGCGGACTTTCCGATCTGGCTCACGTTGAAAATGAAAATGCTGTTCGACATAGCTGCTCTCTATGGCTATGATGTAAAGGATTTTAAAGAGCGTATATACATCCTGCACATCTTCCAACTTACGTTTTCCAGTCAACAGTATCGAAAAAAGGTATTTGCGCAGTTGGAAAACTGGGATAAATGCAAGGGTGATCTTCCGGACAGTTTCGGGGATTTTGACTGGAGGAATTTTCAACAGGAGTACCGCGACTATATCGATCTCGCCAAATTATTACAACTGATACCAGGGATCGGCGCTGCGGTAGGCGCTTATGTTAATCATCGGCTAACCCGTAGGCTGGGTCTAAACGCTATGCAGGCATATCGTATGCGAGAACAGCCCTCGTCCGGATACCTAAAGCAAAATAATTAAGGAAAATTTATTGTTTCAGCGCAGTATA
>Ga0075418_10006808_pt1 | contig 12881 bp, 11 predicted proteins | sample SoiMetdeltSBSDD2_FD_81776 | JGI IMG/M metagenome (GOLD analysis project Ga0075418, IMG submission 81776) | Bulk soil microbial communities from a Populus tree surrounding site in Tennessee, USA - Soil MetaG P. deltoides SBSDD2 | ecosystem: Environmental > Terrestrial > Soil > Tree plantation...
ACAGTGTTTTCTGCGCCTCGATCACCGGGTGGTGGATAGGGAGTTGCAACACTGAAGCGGATGTTAGGTCTTCTCCGCAGGATGATCCCGCGGTGCCGCTGCAGTGGCCGGGTAGCGGAACGGTGTTGTACCGGCTGTGGGTCTTGCGTTGTCGGCGGCCGCAGTTCGGACAGTGGTCGGCCATCAGACAGCAGTGGCGGGTACATGCGAACGTCCAGCCCAAGCGCCAGTGCAGCTGCCAGCGACCGTGTGTCTCCGCCAAACATTGGGAACAGTAGCGCGACCACGAACGGGCGCCGAAGGGAAATGAATGGTTCAGGCGGTGGCGCTCGTAGTCGATTTCGAGTGCGGTGCCGTTGTAGTGCGCGAGAGTCATCGCTGCGATCGCGGTTTCGTCAATCCCTGTCGCGCAGCTGATCTGGTGTCGTTCTTCGTCGGAGAGGCGCAGAAGCCATCCGGGACCGCATGCTATAGGGCTTGTTATGCCGACGGCACGGAGGATGTCGCCCAGCGGGGCCCCACAATGCGCTGCGATGGTTTCCAGCCATGAGTCCAGCGCCTCGCCAGAGACGGGGGCGGCCCTGACGGGGAGAGTGCGCGTCACCGAAGCTGCCGGCGGGTGGTCAGCCGGCGGGTGCGAAATGCCACTTCTAGTTCGCGGCGAGCGCGCTCGGCGGCGCTGTCGATTTTGATTGTGTCGAATAGCTTCTGGTCGAGGGTTTCGACACCGGTTCGGATTGCTTTTGCGCATCCTCGTCTGATGAGTTCCATCAGTGAGCCGATGTGGCCGGTGCTTCGGATGAACATGTAGTCCGACAGCCCGTCGGCGAGCATACCGGGATGTTTTGATCCGAGGATCAGTCGCTGCTCGATGGTGACCAAAAGTGTGCGCCATTGCCGGCGTGCCCGCTCGGTAGTGATCGCATACGGCTGCATGTCCAACATCGTTGTGCGGCGCATGGTCTGGGCCAGCACCGCGTCGTCGTAGGAGGTGCCCTCCAACAGAACACCTCGCTCCCCCAGCCCGACGCCGATGGACAGCAGGGTGAGCGGGAACTCGTTGGCGATGTATTTGAAGTGGTTGCTGATCTCGACGCCACCGTGGTGTTGCCAATGTAGGAAATGGAGGTCATCGATGATCAGTAGGCGGGTTTCACAACTCAGCACACAGTCCAGGGCCCACCTGCCCAGCTGTTCGGCGGTGGCGCCGCGCCGGCCGGGGTGGGCGTAGAAGTCGCACAGGGCGGCGTTGAAGTCTTTCATGCTGGTATTGCCCCGCATCCCGATTCGGCACACGGGCCACCGTTCGTCGCCGGCTCGGGTGAACTCGCCGTGGCGGACGATCTCGCGTTGATGGAACTGTTTGGCGAATTCTTCAGCAGCACAACTCTTTCCCAGCCCAGGGTACCCGTCGATCGCCACAGCACCCTTAGCGCGATGTCCGTCCTGGGCGTTGCTGTCCATGATGTCCCACAACGCGTCGTGCACGGCGGCGAGCTGCGGGGTCTTGAACGGCCCGAGATTGTTGTGCCAATCAGCACGGCGTCGGTTGTAGATATCAGCCGCCGGCCCGTTGAGCCGACGAATCTCCCGCTTTGACAGCAGTTCTGGACTGACCCGCTTCGGCGACTCAACGTAATCGTGCCAGCCTTCTTTGCGGGCCAAGGTCAGATTGTCCAAATTGGGACGCTTAGCCTCCACCTGCGTGGGCGCGGTTGCGGTGCTCATACGTCCTCCAACACATCGTCGTAGAATCCGTCGTAGATAGCGGCGGGAGTGTCGTCGAGGTCGTCGCCGAATGCCGCAGCTTCCTCGGCTACCGTGTCCATCGCGGCTTGCTCCTCGATCGCGTTGATGACGGTCGGAAGCTGGGAAACCTCAATGGCGGCAGCGAGATCGAGCTCCAGCGAAGACTGCTCGCGGGAGACCCGCAACGCCGCAATCCGTTCAGCTTGAGTACGTCCCTGGCTGAGGTTGCGCCGCTGCAGCAGCTCAGCCAAAGCGAGCTTGTTGTCGAAGTAGCGGTGCTTCTTCCTAGCTAGCTGGCGGGCAAACGCCAACCCGTCTTCGGTCATCGGACCGCGTAACACCGCAGCCTCGGTCCACACCAGTACACACCACCGTCGGGTGTTCTTCAGATCGAAGAAGTACACCTGACGGATGTCGTCGGGATTAATGTGTATCGGCCACTTCCCGTCTCGATGCTTGTACGGGCTCTTCTGATCGACATAATCGACAAGGACCGACGCGCGGTAGACCCGATGGTTAATCTCGACGCCGTAGTGCTGAATCGTGCGCCAAGCGACGTCGAGGAAGTGGAAGGCCAAGCACGGATCACGGGGCGCCTCAATGTATCCGGCGCGGGTCAAGCCATGTTCGAACATTTGTGTCGGAGACATTTCCAGCGCCCAGAGACCGGCCTCGCCGACCCCGTCGTGCGGCTTGTGGTGATACACGGTGGCAACCCACTCGCGCAGGAGCGCCTCGATCTCGTCAATGAAAAGGAATGCACCTTTCTCCGGCGCCGCACCACGGGAGTACAGATCGGGGCCCTTGTAGCCCGGCAGTTCCTGTAGGAAGCCCTCCCGGATCGTCTTGAAGAACCGCTCCACCGGTCCTTTGTCTCGCCCTTCTCGAATACGGGCAGGCTGTATCGAGATGCCCATCTGTCGGCACGCGCTCGTGAGTGTCTCGCCGACATAGATCTTGCCGTGGTCGACCACTATCGTCTCCGGCACAATGGCCGGACTCGCCGCCAGTGCGCTGCGTGGATCGAGTACCTTGCTCTCAACGAGCACCGACCGCGGTATCCCATGCGGGGGCCACGATGCATGGTCCGGCCAATCATCACCAACGGGCATCGGCCGGAATGACTGATAGAGCACCGCAGATGCGTCAATGGCTTTCGTCGAAACCGGTGTCAGCCGTAACCCGGTGATACACCTGGAATACCAATCCATTCCGACAGTCAGGTCGACCCCCAACCATCGCAACGTCTGAGGGTCCATGGCGAAGACATCCAGCCGTGTCGTATCCATCAGCAGATACTCACCAGGCCTGTGGGGATGCAGTTTCCCGTACGCCCGCAATGATCGCGCCGCAATGTCGCGGTTCCGCTTGGCGTTACCAGAAAAGATCCGGTGTTTGCGCTCAAGCCGGTTGAGGATGTCGTATGCCCGCGAATCTGACGGCAGCGGCACCGCTCCCTCGCCGTAGGTCTTCGTGATGCGCGCGCAAGCGTGGGCGATGATGTGGTGTTTGGTGGGCTTCGAGAAATCCGTGTGCTCCACCATGATGTCCAGCGCCGTCTGCTCGAAGACGGCGAATCGTGTGCTGCCCAGATCCGGTTGCACAGCCTTGGACGAGATCAGCCCAGCTTCCCCGTATTTCGAGTAGTCGGCGACCCATCGTTGAAGTGTTCGCAGCCCGATCCCCAATTCCTTCGCTTTGGCCGCCACGCGCTTGCCTTTCGGCAGCGCCGGCCTGTAGGCGGTCTTTGGCTCGCCGCGCAGCGCGGATTCAGCGTGGCCAGATCGGTATCCGGTGATAACTTCGCGAACGTGGGCGGCCCGCGCACAGGCTTCGCGTCGCACCGCGTCGGATGCCGCAGACCATTTAACCGTCGCCGGATCACCCTCGAACTCGGAAACCTCCTCAGCGAGGTCCGCTGTCAGCAGCCGAGAACGCTCAGACAACATCAGTTCGTTTAGTGCGAACCGGCTAACCGTTTGAGCGCGCAGGTCTTTCACCAACACTTCAATGTCGCCGTCGACCACATGCGACTCAACAATTTCGACAATCTCGCCGTCGTAGGAAAAGCGCGTTCCGACGCCGACTCTTACACCTGCTCGTTTCACCGTGGTGCCTCCAGAATTCTCGACGGGCGAAGTGGCCTGTCTAGGTCTACTTCCAACTCGTGGCACCACAGGAGGTGCATCAGTGCTGGGCGCACCAGCGAGCTTGGGTATGCGAACTCCCGTTCTGCGTCAGCGATGGACATTCCAACCAAATCCGTAGTGCGAGAGCGCATCTCTTCAAGAATTTCCGGATGTATCAGCCAATTGCGCCGATAGCCGGCCAAGAAGCGAACGCTCTCCAGCCGCGTCGGCGGCGGCTCGGACAGGACCTGATAGCCCCAAGCGAGCGACTCGACGACGTCGCGAGTCCACTGGCACAACAGCGCAACACCCGGATGGTTTAACCGCTCCGCTCGAACCACATCGACTACGACCGGGCCATCGATAGTGGCCCAGAGGTAGTCCAAGATGTGCCGCCTTGGCTGGCCATCCACCGTTGCGGTCACCATGAACGGCTGGGCGATCATCTGCCGAACGCAAGGATCGAAGTCCGCGAGCAGCAATCGAGACAACTCAAGCCGGGACTCATAGATGACGTGATCGCACATCGTGGACGACCACCACGTGCCCGAATAGTGCCGCTGCCCGAAATACCAACGAAACGTTCGCCACGGGACACACTCGAACAACGCCGCAGCGGACACCCGCTGAGCGGGCAAAGACCGCTCTTCCCCCGCCGCAGGCCTATAAGACATGACCGCGGAACCCAGATCAACGTCGACACCGACCGACATTGCAACTCCACGCAGCGCACGCACTGCACCGTTCAGCGTGTCACTACGCGCACCTCATCGGTCAAAAACCGGCAGAATTCCTGTCTTTATGGCGGATCCGCCATCTTCCGCCATTTCAGATCGGAATTCGCCACGGAAAATCGGAACCTACAGCGGCGAACGCAGCCAGTTGCTGACCGTCTACCTGCACATTAGTGATTCTAATGCATCTGAAGAAACATTAGCTGTACTGATCCTGGCTTCACTTCTACGGTCGACGACATGAGCTCGCCCTTGGTCCTCGGTTTCATCGCCTCCTTCACGCTGATCGCCGCGATCGGCGCACAGAATGCGTTCGTGCTGCGCCAGGGGATCCGCCGCGAGCACGTGCTGCCTGTGGTCGCGCTCTGCACGGCGTCCGACATAGCGCTGATCTCAGCAGGCATCGCGGGCGTCGGCGCGCTCATCAGCGCTCACCCAAGCGCTTTGAATATCGCCAAGTTCGGCGGCGCGGCATTCCTCGTCGGCTACGGACTGCTGGCCGCCCGACGGGCTTGGCGGCCGTCCTCGCTGATGCCGTCGGAAGCCACGCCTGCGCGCCTCATCGATGTGCTCTTGACCTGCGCGGCGTTGACGTTCCTCAATCCGCACGTCTATCTCGACACCGTGGTGCTGCTCGGAGCGTTGGCCAACGAACACCGCGACGAGCGTTGGCTGTTCGGTGTCGGCGCTGTCACGGCGAGCGCAGTCTGGTTCGTCAGCCTCGGACTGGGTGCGCGCCAACTGGCAGGGCTGTTCGCCCGGGCACTGACATGGCGCATCCTCGACGGTCTGATCGCTGTCATGATGATCGGCCTCGGGGTGTCATTGGCCTTGTCCTGAGCCATTTACATCGACACAATGACCCCATGGGGGTCAGTAATCAGGTTCTCGGTTTGCGGGATCGCAAGAAGATCCAAACTCGCATGACCATCCGAAACGAAGCCATGAGGCTCATCGAAGAAAACGGGTACGCCAACACCACTGTCGAACAGATCGCCGAGGCCGCCGAGGTATCGCCCAGCACCTTCTTCCGGTACTTCCCGTCCAAGGAGATGGCGTTGATGGCCAACGATCTTGACCTCGTCACCATCAGGGCGCTCGAACAACAACCCGCGGATTTGCCCTCGTTGCAGGCGTTTCGTCGCGCGCTCGAGATCACCATGGCGACGCTCTCCGAGGACGACTGGCGGTTCGAACGGGCCCGGCTGCGGATGGTGTTGTCCATTCCCGAGCTCAAGGCCGCGCAGTTCGAGGAGTACCGCAGCACCGTCGCCGCGCTGACCGCGGCCGACTGCCGCCGGACCGGTCGTGCGCCCGATGACTTCGAGGTCCGCGTGTTCGTCGGCGCTCTCGCAGGCGGTTTGATGGCCGTACTTGACCAGGCGTCCGGTGTGCCCGAGCGGATGTACCGGGCGCTGGACTTCATGGAAGCCGGTATGCCGTTGAGGGGTAACGGAGACTCCTGACGAACTCCCCTAACCCATCGGCCCGTCGGGAACAGGCGCGTTGCAGCGATCGCGGAAGTCGGAGGCGGGCTGCCTAACAGCCCTTATCTCGTCCCCCACCTGAGGGTTCGCGTCTATGTACGCGGTGAGCTCCGTGCGCATCTGATCGCGCTCCTTGCCCTTGAGGCTGGTAAAGAACGCGTTCACATCTGGGTGGGTGAACAGATAAGACGACATCCCTGCGTTGACGCCGGACATGACGCCGGCGAGGTCGGCGGCGGTGCAGTTCGGTGGATCGGCGGCGGCGGTTGCTGCGGTGCCGAGCAATGTCGCACCGGCGATCACGCCGGCGCCAATGAGGCTACGAATAAACATGTGAGACTCCTTGGTTTCCTGGGTGATTCGGGGACGGTGCTCAGCGTGGACCAATGCCACCTCCGCCACCCGGCCGGCCTGGGCGTCCGATATCGATGGGCGGCAAGACCACATCGACATCCCAGCCATCGTCGCAATACCACGGGTCGGCGCAATAGGACGGATAGACCGGCCCCGCCGACGGGGCGCTGGGACCACCGCCGCGGACAGTCCCTTGTGCACACACGGTGGCAGCACCGGCACTCGTGCAATCGGCCGACGCAGGTGCCGCCGTGACAATGCCGACGGGAACCGCCGTCAATGTCAATCCAAGAATCAGGTAGCGCTGGCTTCTTCGCACGCCACTCCCCTCCCCGAAGTAGGTGGCCCGCCGCGGTAGATATCCCCCGACAACGTGCCGGATTTATGCGCGAAGCCTAATTCCATTCGCCCGGACGTCGTGGCGAATTCACCAATTTCATGATCACCAACTTCGTTGTCATCGCAAGAATCACGATCATAAACTTAGGCGCCCTCCCCAGGCGCGCCTTCGTCAGGTTACGCCCGTCAATTATGTGCCAGGTGCTGGGCGGCGGTGTTACGTTCGCATCACACCAAAACCGTGATTGGGGGCCACATATGACGGATCAAGATTGGACAAAACCGGCCGCGATGGCCATCCCGAAGGAAGGCTATTTCGAACTCGAACGGGGGCGATATGGTCCGATTTATCCGCGCACTCCTGCCTGTTACGGATTCTCGATCATCGCCAAGGTGAAGGAGGGCCGCGAAGAAGCCGTCCGCGCATACGGAAAGACGATCGAGGACACGATCGCCAGCAGCCCCGAGGCGCTCGCGCCCCTGCGTCTGCACTATCTCCGCTGGGTGCTGTTCGACGTCGGGTCCGGGCTGCACTTCCAATACCAAGGCATCTTCGACACCGACTTCGACAAGTACACCGAGGACGCGGTCCAGCTGTTCAGCGCAACCGGGATCACGACGGTGTTCACGAATCTCGAAGGCTTCCCAGAGGATTGGAAAGAGAACCCCGAGGCCTTCGTCAAGTTCGTGCGTGAGCACCAGTGCCCCAGCTTCCTCGAGTACGGCGAGTACCCGTACGTCACCGCCGACGAGATCAAGAAGGCCCTGCGTCTGAAGGCGGCCTTCTCCACCATGCTCGACCAAATGCAATAACCGTGCTCGAACTCGACGACATCCAACACATCCTGCTGACCCGCACCCCGGCGATCACCGGACGCTACGAATTCCTGTCCTTCGACACCCCGGAGGGCGGCCGCGCCTGGCTGACCGAGCTGCTGGACAAAGTCCAGTCGGCGGCGGATGTGCACGCCACCATGGACAGCTCGGATCGCTGGGTCACGTTGGCGTTCACCTGGAATGGCCTTCGCGCGCTAGGGGTGCCCGAGGAATCGCTGGCCACCTTCCCCGACGAGTTCCGCGAAGGCATGGCGGCCCGCGCGAGCATCCTCGGCGACACCGGTGCCGCCGCTCCAGAACACTGGGTCGGCGGCTTGGCCGGCGAGGATCTGCACGCGATCGCGATCTTGTTCTCCCGCACCGACGAACAATGCCGGCGGTCCATCGAGGAACACGACAAACTGCTCGCACGAACCGACGGCGTTCGGAGCCTGTCGCATCTCGAGCTCAACGCGACACCGCCGTTCAACTACGCCCATGACCACTTCGATTTCCGCGACCGGCTGTCGCAGCCGGTGATGAAGGGTTCCGGCGAGGAGCCCACCCCTGGTTCCGGTGCACCGCTGGAACCGGGTGAGTTCATTCTCGGCTATCCCGACGAAAACGGCCCCGTCGCGAACCTGCCTGAACCCGAAGCATTGTCGCGCAATGGCAGCTATATGGCCTACCGGCGGCTCCAGGAACATGTCGCCGCGTTCCGCGACTATCTGCGCGAGAATGCGGACACCCCGGAGGGCCAGGAACTGCTAGCCGCGAAGTTCATGGGCCGCTGGCGCAGCGGCGCTCCGCTGGTGCTGGCTCCCGACAAGGACGATCCCGAATTGGGTGCCGATCCGATGCGCAACAACAACTACAACTACAAGGAAATGGATCCGTTCGGTTACGCGTGCCCGCTGGGATCGCATGCACGACGGCTCAATCCACGCGACACCGCCCACAATATGAACCGTCGTCGCATGATCCGGCGCGGTGCCACCTACGGGCCCGCGCTGCCTGGGGACGCTCCTGACGACGGCGTCGATCGCGGCATCGCTGCGTTCATCATCTGTGCCGACCTGGTCCGCCAGTTCGAGTTCGCCCAGAACGTATGGATCAACGACAAGACCTTCCACGAACTCGGCAACGAACACGACCCCATCTGCGGAACCCAGGACGGCGCGATGGACTTCACCGTTCCCAAGCGACCAATCCGCAAGGTGCACAAAGGTATTCCGGCCTTCACCACGCTCAAGGGCGGCGCGTACTTCTTCTTGCCCGGGATGAACGCCCTGCGCTACCTCGCCACGCTCAGCCACTAGAAGGATCACCATGCGCGCACGCACCTACAACCAGAGCCATCTCGCTCGCGCCCACAGCGGTGGGCGGCGCATCAGCATCTATTGGACGTGGAGCTATCCCTGGGAAGCACAACGGGATCCGGCGTCGATGGAGAACCGCTTCTCGACGATCACCGAGGTGCGCAACGTCTTGTGGCCGGCCTACGAGACGCCGGAGTACGACGCGGCGAACTTCCTGCAGGGCATCGCCGGAACGCTGGAGCTCTTCCACCGGTCCACACTGGCGTTCCAGGAACTTGCCGAGGAGGCCACCGAGCACCCGGTTGCGGTGTTCCAGCGCATCGACCAGGCCGGCTACAAGCTGCCCATCGACGAGCGCATCCTGGCCGACACCGACACGCTCATGGTGTTCGGCCTCGACCATCTGCTGTCAGAGCAGGAGGCGGCACCCGAGGAGATTGCGGCGATCACCGAGTGGCTCAAGCGGGAAGGGACCTGCCTGCTGCTCGCACCGCATCATGATGTCGGCTTCACCGACGATTACGCCCAGCGACAGGTCGAGTACGAACACCATGGCGACCGGCTCGTTCCCCGCCAACAGCGGTTCGGCCAGTACACGCGTTCGCTGATGAAGGCGCTCGACGTGCCGGTGCACAACAAGTGGGGGCTGCGGCCCGCGGTCGTCGAAGGCACCAAAGAGATCGCTCCGCTCACCGGTTTCCGCGACCTCGACACGCCGCGACTGCTCGACAACGTCACCACCTTCAACTTCCACCCGCACCTACCGCATTACGAACTCACCGCGCCGGAAGGCAAGTTGGTGCAGGTCCTCGGACGTCAGAGGGTGGACCCGAACAGGCCGCATCCGTTCAGCGAGGCCGGCAACACAGAGTTCAACGCGCTGATCTGGATGCCGCCTGCAGGTCAACGCGCGGGCGACATCGTGCTCATCGACTCCACCCACTTCACCACGTTGTTCGGCGGCACGGACAGCCTTCGTAACCTCTGGCACAACCTGGCCACCATGAAGTGAGCCTCATGGGCGATCATCGCGTGATGCCCAACAACAGAGCCGTGTTCATCACCGGCGCCGCCGCGGGGATCGGCCGGGCCACCGCCCTGACCTTCGCAAAGAAGGGCTATACCGTCGGCGGCTACGACATCGACGAGGTCGGTCTGAAGTCGCTGGCTGATGAGATCGACCAACTTGGCGGAACCGCGATTGTCGGGCATCTTGATGTCACCGATCCCACCGAAATGGCGCAACGGGTAGGCGAATTCGCCAAGTCTGCCGGTCGGCTCGACGTGATGATCAACAACGCGGGCATCCTCCTCGCCGGTCGTTTCGAGGACATCGACGTCGCGAAGCATCTGCAAGAGATCGACATCAACGCCAAGGGCGTCGTCAACGGACTGCACGCCGCATTTTCCTACCTGCGCGACACTGCCAACTCGGTCGTGGTCAATCTCGCGTCCGCGTCGGCGATCTACGGCCAGGCCGAACTCGCCAACTACAGCGCCACCAAATTCTTCGTCCGCGGCATCACCGAGGCGCTCGACATCGAATGGCACCAATACGGGATCCGGGTGATCGCGATGTGGCCGCTCTACGTGCAGACCGCGATGACCGATCACATCAAGACTGGCACGACGGAATCGCTGGGCATCAAGCTGACCGCACAGGACGTCGCCGACGCGATCGCCACGGCCGTCGAACCGTCGTGGCTGCGCCGCGCCATCCACCAGGTGCACTTTCCCGTCGGTTCGCAGACCAAGGCCATGGCGGCAGGCTCCCGCTTCTCTCCCGGATGGCTGACGCGCGTCGTCAACAAGCGGCTCGCTCATTCCTGAGTTCACCTACTGGACAACCTCCTGCGACACGATGGCCGCGTGGCGGACATCGATTTCTCCCTGCTGGACGTCCCGCGCGACGCGCCTCCCGAGGACGCTGAGGCCTATCTGCGCGCCGCGATCGCCTGGCATTTCAATGCTGACACCGGCTCACCGTTCTGGCTTCGCACGGCGCAGACTCTCGACTTCGATCCGCTGACCGACGTGCAGACCTACGCCGATCTACGTCGGTTCCCCAACCTGGTCGACGAGCTGCGCAGTGTCCCCGTCGAAGACCTCATTCCTCGCGGCTACGGCACACCGCCGCCCATCCCCCGCATCTTCGAGTCCGGCGGCACCACCGGCGCGCCGAAACGCACGGCGCAGCTTCCGGACTGGGTCGAGCAGGTCACCCGTTGGCAGGTCGAGGATTTCGCCGCGGGCGGGTTTGTGCCGGGTCGCGGGTTGCTCTGCCTGATGCCGAGCGGCCCGCACGGCGTCGGGCACTTCGACCGCGTCGTCGCCGAGCGGCTCGGGTCGGTGTGCCACGCGATCGACCTGGATCCGCGGTGGGTCAAAAAGCTCGCGGCCCGCAACGCGACGCCGGAGATGGCCGCCTACGTGGACCATGTGCTGGAGCAGGCGAGCCACATCTTAGAGACTCAGGACGTCGTAAACCTGCATGCGACACCACCATTGGTTGAGGCGATTGCCCGCGATGACAGTCTTGTTGACATAGTGAACCGCAAGATCCGGTACCTGCTGCTCAGCGGCGCCCATGTGGACATGGACACCCTCGACCTGCTTCGCCAGATCTTCCCGAACACCGCCATTGCCATGGCATTCGGGAGCACGATGGTGCTGTCGCAGGCGGCCACCCGTATCGACGGCGACTCGATCGTTTTCGACCCCCGCTCGCCGTACGTGGTCTTCTGGGTGATCGATCCGGACACTGGTGACGAAGTCGCGTACGGAGAACGCGGTCAGGTGGTGATGAACCACATCAGCAAGAGCATGTTCATCCCGAACAACCTGGAACGGGACACCGCGATCCGGACGCCGCGCCCCGACGGGCAGGTCGGCGATTCGGTCAGCGAGGTCGCACCCGTCGCAGTCTTCGACGGTGAGCCCGTCATCGAGGGTGTGTACTGAACGATGACAGGCGATCTGGTCGACCTTCCTGCGCTCGGGCCCGACGGCGAGTACCGCACCCGCAGCCGCGAGATCATCAAGGACACCTCGGGCGTGCCGGTTGCCGAATCGAACCTCGTGCCAAGGCTATTCGTTCACCGGTCGATCGACGCCCAACGCAAGCTACGGCCCCTTCCAGTCACCGAACGTGATGCGGCGCTGACGAAAGCCGCCGACGTCTTCGTATCGTCGACGATCGCCGGACTCGACTTCGACAGCTATGTCGACCTCACCTGCCGGGTGACAGGCCTGCCGATGACCGCGGCCCGCGAGGGTGCCCACACCGTCGCCGAATCCCTCACCACCGCTTGCGATGCCGTACGTCCGGCCCGTCCGTCCGGTGCAAGCTCCGACTGGCGCGACGTGAGCAGTGCCGGCGGCGCCGTGTGGGTGCGGCGGGGCGAGGTGCTCGCGGTCCACGCGCCCGGCAACGCGCCCGGCGTGCACGGCCTATGGCCGCAGGCGTTGGCGCTGGGCTACAGGGTGGCGATCCGTCCATCGCGGCGCGAACCGTTCACCGCTCACCGGCTCATTCACGCCTTGCGGCAGGCAGGTTTTCGGGCCGCCGATGCGCTGTACCTGCCGACAGAACACGCCGTCGCCGACGAAGTCATCGAGGCGGCCGACCTCGCCATGGTCTACGGCGGCCGGGACGTCGTCGCCAGGTACGCATGCGACCCGCACGTGCTCACCAACGGGCCAGGCCGCACCAAGATCCTGATCACCGCGGAGTGCGACTGGCGCGAGTACCTCGACGTGATCGTCGACTCGATCGCCAACCTGGGCGGAATGGCGTGCGTCAACGCCACCGCCGTGTTGTACGAAGGTGACGCCGCACCGTTGGCGCATGCGATCGCCGAGCGGCTGTCGACCATCGAACAGTCCATCTTGCCAACGGCTTCCATCGATGCGGCCCGAGCCTTGGCGGATCACGTCGCGGCCAGGGCGGTCGGC
>Ga0075418_10006809_pt1 | contig 12879 bp, 14 predicted proteins | sample SoiMetdeltSBSDD2_FD_81776 | JGI IMG/M metagenome (GOLD analysis project Ga0075418, IMG submission 81776) | Bulk soil microbial communities from a Populus tree surrounding site in Tennessee, USA - Soil MetaG P. deltoides SBSDD2 | ecosystem: Environmental > Terrestrial > Soil > Tree plantation...
CCGTCGATCGTGCTGTTTGGCCACTCGCCCGTGAACGATAGCTCAACGTAGCCGTCGCGCCATGTGCCTGTGACTTCGCGATTCTGGCCGAACGCGCCCGACCACGTGCCGGTGAGGATGCTGCCGTCGCGTTGCAGCCGCAGCGTTCCCTCGAAATTACCGGCGTCGGTTGAGAGCTTCACGTCCCAGGTACCGGCGGCGTCGGATCCGTTCTTAATCGGCTGCGGCACGGCGTGGGTGATGCGGACGTTCGAGAAATAGGCTTCCTGGCCGACGAACGTGAACAGCGACACATTGCCACGCAGGTTCGGGCCCTTCATGCCATCGACGACGAGGCTGGCGTTGGGATTGTTGTTGAGGTAAAGCTTGGCGGCGCGACCGGCGACGTCAATCTTCATGTGCGTCCAACCGTTGAGGCGTAAGTCCGCATGGCCCTCGTAGACCCACGGCCAGGCGCGCCGCAGCGGATACCAGCTGAAGCCGGGCGCGGCGCAATACTGCGCGACATGATTGCGAGCGGCCTGATCGTCGGACGTCGCGGCGCCCGGCCGGACGTAGAACATGTCGTAGCTGGAGGCGTCCGCACGGCCGCGGAAAGCGATGCCGATAAAGCCGGGCATCGGAGTGCCGGGCGGCGTCGTGATCTTCACCGCCACGTCCGCTTCGATCGTCCCATCCTGGAAGTCGACCTCTGGCAGCGGGAGGAACCCGTCGACGCCTTTTTCTCGCGTCTTCACGAGCCGCACGGCCTTGCGGCCGAGAAAGTCGGCGGTATCTATCGTGAGATCGCTGGCGACGAGGCCCTTGGTGTTGGTGAGCGGAAAACTCTGCGGCGGAGCCGGTATCTGCGGCACGACGACGCCGAGGACGCTAACCGTTGAGAAGATGACTGCGGCGATTACGAGGTGTGTACGCATCTTGTGGCCTCATCCCCGGGAACGGTCTCGATCGACACCGAGCAGACATTCGACGATCTGATCCGCACGGACCCGAGACACATTTCGATCTGGCAGCCAACCAGTATCCAACCCACCTTTAGGGCGCTGCCGACAGCAGTCGCACCCTCTAATCGCACGATCGTGGTCTCGGGAAACATCGTGCCACCCTTCACCAGCACGCGCTGCGGATCGGAGAGGATGACGAACCGATACTGCGAGTTGCGGGTCTGCACGATGAGCGTCGTTCCAGGCTCGAGCGAGTCGATCGCGACCCCTTCAGCAGCGTCTGATCTCACAGCGATGCCCTCCAACCTGTCGCGTTTTCCGCTCTCGCCGCGACCGAACCGCACTGCTGTGCGCTCCGCTGGGAAACAGGACTATCCCTACGCGGAGCGCCGGCGATGACGAGGAGAGAAGCATCAATCGGCGTTCGATCGACGACGACGGTCGTCGAGCTTGAAAAACGAGACGATGAAAAAGATTCCGAGGATCAGGTCGGGCCCAGCGACGGCGAGTTGGCCCACTTGCACGCGCCCTTGCAAGTAGAGGGCACTCTGGCTCGCGACGAAGATGAATTTCTCCAGCACGGCGGGGATCATCATCGGGCGAAAGCGCACGGGATCGCGCCCGATGACCAGAAAGCCGAACTGCCAGGCGATCCCTAACCCGATGAAGCCGTAGTACAGGTCCGGGTGCGTAATTGGCGGGGGGTACTCACGGCCGACGAGATCGAACGTGAAATACAGAGGGGTCAGCACGACCAGGCCCCAGATGCCGGCACCGGTGAACACCCTCTTCGCGAATGTCATGCGGCCTCACTCTCTTGGGTCATCGCTGTTCACGTTCACGCTCGTGCCTAGGTCTGGAGCCGTGGTCGCAGTCGTCATGTCGACCTCAATGTCCTGATATGCACGGTGCGCCGACCACAAGTTGCGGGTCTCTGTTCAGCGCGCGCAGGCGACCTCTGAGTCGGTCGACACCGCTGCATGTCAGGCGAAAGGGCGTACGGTCTGACTCCCCGAGTTCGTCGGGACGAAAGGATGCACGCATCAAACCGGCCGGGTGGTGAGACGGAGCGCCGAGGAGTACGTGACCGATCTCGTGGGCGAGCACGCGCCCAAGTGCACGCGCTAACTCGGGATCCAGGACAATCCCGGCCATCGCCGGTCGAGCTGTTTCTCGAAGCGCCAGCACACGCTCAGTCGCATCGAATGACAGACGGATCGGCTGCCGGGTCGGTGGATCGGGCGCCAGAATGACACTTCCGAGGACAGCCGGCCGTTGCATCTGTTGACGTGTCTCGAAACGGCGCTCGAGACTCGCGTCCAGAGACAGCCCATTCGCCATCGATTCAGGAGCGTCTGCAGCGTCAGCCCATCCAAGCCGAACACCGTAGGGTGCCCAGATGGCTTCGGTTTCCGTCTTCAGCCGGTCGGTAATCCGCCTGGTGGTGAGCGACGGATCGACCCGGAGCCGGATATCGACCTCAAAGGGCTCACTGACGCGCGCATGGATAGCTGACACACCGCCTGCGAATAGTGCGGCAACGAACAGCGCGATCGTCCGCAGTGCCATCAGTTACCGACCATCCCTCTGGCCGCGCTGAGTGGGATCCTCGAAGAAGAAGTAATCGGCTTCGTAGGGGACGAACGCCCTCTTGCCAACGTCCGTAGCCAGGCCGCAGCCGGTCGCAGGCGCACTGCCGCCGACAGTATTGAGTCGTTGAATGAACGTGATCGTCGTCATCTGACCGCTGCCCAACGGGCCTTCCTGGACTCCCGCCGTCTGGGCCGTGAGCCACGGGATCGCGCCCGGTGCGACGAAGTTCGCGTCGGAGGACGAGTCGGTCACGCGAGCCCACACCGTGCTCGAGTCATGCGAGTTCTGCCAGGCGGCACGGACGGTGAGGTTGTCTTCTGGGTCAGGGTTGGGGCTGAAGAAGTGGGTCGTCAGCTGCTGACCGTTCGTGCCGAACAGTGTCGCCTGGGGCGTGAACAACGACCAGGCGAAGCCGGAGCCCGAAGGGACGCAAACGTAGTTCTGGGTGCCGATCGCGTGACCGACGAAGACGACCTCGTTTGGCGGCGGCACCTCGTCGAGATCGGGAGGGAGAGGCGGAACCGAGATGTTCCGAGCCTGAGCCGCCTGCGACTGGGACTCAATCAGCGCGGCGTGCGGCAGCGTGCTCGTAAAGACCACGCCCAACGCGGCGATGCAGCCAATCAGGAGGCCGCTTGCAATCGTTGTTTTCTTGTTCACATTTTTGTTCGTCATACCGTTCTCCATTTCCAGTTCGAGTTAAACGAAACGCTTGTCTTGCACTTTCGCGATCGCACGATAGCTAGAAGCTGTTGATCGATGACGGCACTTACTGCGCGTCACACGAAACGCGAGAATTCCAGTCGGCGAAGGTGCCATTCGGATTGTCACGCCACGCCCAGACATGGAGTTCGTAGAACGCCGGAAGACCAAAACGGTTCGGGCTTTCGTTGAAGTGGAACACCTGGCCCTCCAGTACCGGCACGGGCGGCTCGCCTTCCGCGGGATGCCAGGCGTCCACCGGAACGATGTACTCGACGCCCACGAGTCGAGCGCGACCATCTTTCACCTCATAGATCAGCGCCTCTGGTGCTTTCGCCTCCAGCTTCCCATCGACAAGTGCGAAATTGACGAAATGCACGCCCATCGCGCCCTGCTCAGGACCACTGACGCAGCCAAGGAATTGCCGGTACTCGTCGGGGATGGTGTCGCGGAAGGCTTCCGTGGCTTCGCGCACCTGTTCGACCAGCGTCGACGACAGTGAGCTGGCGTGGGATCCGTGCTGTTCGGTTTCAACCTCGTGGCTCGTGGCGACTCGCCCGTTGACTGCGATCGCCGACATCAACAACGCGATCCCGAACAGAACCGTTCTACTCTTCATAGCGCTCCTTTGCTACGTGGCGGCGACGCAGCCGCCTCCGATCCAAGTCTGATTCGCCTGCGGACCGATGACTACGCACAGCGCCCGTACGGAGCCCGTACACTCGTACAAGCCGTAACGAGGCTCAGCTTCGTTGCGTGGCGCTCAGTCCACGATGAACAGCTTCGCTCCCACGCGGGTCGACGATCGATGCGGCTCGCGATCGTCCGCGACCTGAAAACTCATCCCTGGTGTCAGTACGAAAGTGCGGCCATCGTCCAGCTCCGTGAGCAGCTCGCCTTCCAGACACAGGAGAATGTGGCCCTTCGTGCACCAGTGATCCGAAACGAAGCCGGGCAAGCACTCGACGATGCGCACGCGAATGCCGCCGCACTGCACCGTGCGCCAGTAGGCGACGCCCGACGCGCCTTTCTGTTCGGTGGGTATGACAGAGGACCAGTCGGTCGTACCGAAAGGGATGTCGATCAGCTGCATAGTGATGCCCAGCGTACGGTGATGTGCGGCATCAAAGCCATGCGCAAGCATCCGATTTGTCTTGCCGATCGTCTGTCAGCGGTCGAGCATTCCGATGGAAGGTGACGGGACGAAAGATTTCTGCAACCGCGTCCTATCGAAGTGAGTGTCGGGTGTGAATGGCGGCGCTGGTGCTGCCAAAAAACCAACCCGATTCAGGAAAGCCACATGAACTCTGCGACATTTCTCGCGCGACAGGCTCCGCTGAAGGAGCTTTACAACAACGACGCCCAGTCCGCCCTCCTCACGCTGAAGGCGAGGGGCGCACTCGATACGCTCAACGTGACGTGCAACGTTGAAACCGGCCGCGGACTTGCAACCGCTGGGATGCATCAGAAGACCGGTGGCTCGGGTCTGGAGCTGTGTTCGGGCGATATGCTGCTCGAGGCTCTCATCGCCTGCGCCGGCGTCGCGATGAACGCGGCCGCAACTGTACTCGACATTCCACTCAAGTCGGCCGTGGTTTCAGCCGAAGGCGACGTCGATCTCCGCGGCACCCTGGGTGTGACCGAGGGAGTAAAGGTCGGCTTCAGCGAAATCCGTTTGCGCTTCGATATCACGAGCGACGCGCCACAAGAGAAGCTCGACGAACTGCTGGCACTCACCGAACGCTACTGCGTGATCTATGACACATTGCGGAGCAGCCCCAGCATTAAGGTGCGGATGAATGCCGGGCATTCAGGACACGAGGGGGGATCCTGTTAAGTCGCGTTTCCTTGGCAGGACCCGGCGACAGATGTTCCTCACCCTCCTCGAGGAACGGATATTTGGCCAGATAGTAGGACAACGCTCGCGGGCTGATGCCCAGGAGCCTGGCGGCTTGCCGCTTGAGTGTCGACATGGCGAGCGCGCGGCGAATCGTCTCGCGCTCGATCCAGGCGACGTTCTGGTGCAACTTCAACGAGAGAGAGCCGATTGCCTGATCACTCGTCGCGGCTTCGACAGTGATCACATCACGAGTGATCACCGTGCCAGTTGTCAGCACCACCGCTCGCTCGATCGTGTTTTCGAGCTCACGCACGTTGCCCGGCCAGTCATACTCCTGGAGCGATGCGATTACGCCGTCCTCCAGCGCATCGATCGGCCTGCCGTTCCGTGTCGCGTGTTTGTCCACGAAATACGCCACCAGCATCGGAATGTCTTCAATACGTTCGCGAAGAGGAGGCACGACGATCGGGACGACGTGCAAGCGATAAAAGAGATCTTCCTGGAATCGACCCTCGTCCATGAGCTGACGAAGGTCGCGATTTGTCGCTGCGATGACGCGGACGTCGACGCGTTCCATTCGTTCCGCGCCGAGCGGCTCGAACTCGCGTTCCTGCAGGACGCGCAGCAACTTGACCTGGAGTCCGACGCTCATCGTGCCAATCTCATCGAGAAGAATGGAGCCCCGGTGGGCCAGAGAGAACTTTCCCTTCTTCGTGACGGTGGCGTCCGTGAAAGCCCCTCTCACGTGGCCGAAGAGATCTGATTCCAACAGCGTCTCAGGAATCGCGGCACAGTTGACGCTGATGAACGGCATGCTCCGCCGAGCACTGCGATGGTGGACCGCGCGAGCGACCAGCTCCTTGCCCGTGCCCGTCTCGCCCGTGATCAGCACCGTGCTGCAGGATGCCGACACGAGCTCGATCAGACGAATGACCTTGCCGATGGCTCGGCTCTGGCCAACCAGGCCATGCCGGCAGAAGTGGGGGCCAACCATCGGTGGCGGTAGCAATTCATTACGACCATTCATGACAAGGCTCACGGCACTCCTCCCAGACGTTCATTCGAGATGAGGGCGACTTCATCGAAGCTGTCATTCATTAGCGGCTGTGGCTGATCGGCAGCGTCGGTCACGCGTGAAGCGTTTCGAGAACTTGCTGGAGTCCCGCTTCGAGCGTGGGATACATGAAGCGAAAGCCGATTCCGCGCAGCCGGATATTCGAGAACACGGCGTCGGCCCTGAAGTCGTCCGCCAGGACCGGGCCGACCGCGAATCGGGCGAGCAGCCCTGGCACACGACGCACACGCAGCGGGCGGTTCGCGAGACGAGCAAACGTTGTGGCGAACTCGTGCAACCGGATCGGATCGTTGTTCACGAGGAAGTAGCGGCCGCCTACTTTGCCATGCTCGGCGAGATGCACCAGCGCGCGGGCGCAGTCCTCGACGTGAATAGGTGACACCCACGGCGCCGCGGCTCCAATCTGCAGGACTGGGCGATCGCCCATGACCGGTTGGATGACCCGTTCGCGAAACCACGAGCCGTTGCCATAGACCCATCCGGGAAAAGCCGTGACAATAGGCAGCCCGCTGGCGATGTACCCGTCGACGCGGTCGAGCGGGGCCGTGAGACACCGACCACGGGCCGAGGGCCGGGGTGGTTGGTCCTCGGTGATCGGTCGCGGCCCGGTCGCGCCATACACGCTCGCGTCCGCGACGTAAACAATCCGCCGCGTCCCGCCTGCCCCGAGCGCATCCAATAGGTGTGTGTCCATCAGAACCCGCGTCTGGGTTATGGACGCGGCGGCCCTCCGACTCACCCGACGCCGACACGTCAAGAGTGGTGGAACATGGAAGACCCATTCGGCCGCTGCGACGTCCTGCCACTGTCCCCGTTCCAGCAGGTCACCCATGACCGGCACTGCGCCGATACGGCGGACGTGCTGGGCCGCCTCCGCAGAGGGTGTAAGACCGTAGACCTCGTGACCACGGGCTAAGAGGGCCTTGACCAACGCCGTGCCCATGAATCCAGCTGCTCCCGTGACGAACGTGGTCGACGTCGTGGCTCGTGTCATGTCGCCAGTGTGAGGCGCGACCGGACTCGAGACCACCCACATCGCCCGCACACGACTCGTACGGTGGCAGAGATGCGAATGCGCCGCCAACGGGCACCACAGGACGGTAAGCCGGCCGAACATTGATGATCAAGGCTGCGATCGCTCCAGCACCGCCGGGTTCACCACGTTGATGGGGTGCGCCCCGGCGTACGCCACGATTTGATCGAAGACGTCAGAAAACTGAATCTCGTACTCATCCCGGGTCACGTACCCAATGTGGGGCGTGCAGACAATGTTGGGCATCGTGAGCAGGGGATCATTCGGGTTTCGCACAGGCTCGTGCTCGTACACATCGACGGCCGCCATGCCCGGCCGGCCCGAACGCAGCGCATGAAGCAGGGCGTTCGGCTCGATCAGCCCCGCCCGGCTGGTGTTGACAAGCAGCGCTGTTGGCTTCATTCGTGCCAGATCCGACGGCTTGACCGCTCCTGTCGTTTCGCTGACAAGCCGCATGTGCAGCGAGATGATGTCGCACGTCTCGTAGAACGTTTCCTGACTGTCTGCTGTGGCATATCCATCGGTTCGAGCACGTTGACGCGAACGCTCGCGAGCCCAGACGAGCACGTGCATGCCGAACGCCTTGCCATAACCTGCGACGGTAGCGCCGATTCGTCCATAACCATGGATGCCCAACGTCTTTCCGCGGAGCGAGTGGCCGACGCCGATCTGCCAGCTGCCCGACTGTAGCGATCGCATCTGTTGGGGAATCTGACGCATTGCCGCCAGGACGAGGCCCCACGTCAGTTCCGCGGCGGCGTGCGACGGCGTGTCGGTGTGCTGGTCGGAGGAAACGATCACGCCGTGTCGGGTGCAGGCATCGAGGTCGATATGTGGGTACACACTCCTCTGGCTGATAAGGCGAAGCTTTGTCAGACGCTCTAGCAGCGGCGCTCGAATCTGGGTGCGCTCCCGGATGAGCACGAGCGCCTCAGTATCTTTCAGGCGATCGGCGAGGACTTCTGTGTCCTGAACGTGATCGGTCCAGATGTCGACGCGATGTCCGTCCAGCTTCCTGAAGCAGGTCAGCGTTCGGAGGGTGTCGAAGTAGTCGTCGAGAATCGTCACATTCACGTTTCCCCTTCCTCCTGACATGTGGTGAGTGTGACGCGCGGAACGATTGGCGACCACTCACACCGCCCGCACACCGCCCGTACGCCTGCCGTACGGCAGCGGAAATGTCCCGTGCCATCACAAGTCGCCGGCACGCAGCTCCTTCGGACGATTCGACGCTGATCGAGCTTCGTCGACGACTGCGACCCGTCGACGACTCTGCGGTATCGCCTGCCTGTGTTCCTGCGACCCAGCTCGGAATATCGAACGAAGTTTGTCGATTAGGTCGATGTGTGGAGGGCCGCACGTGTGGGGAGGGCCGAATGGCGGATAGCAAACTGCTTCACGTAGCCACGCTCGATCGGATCGGCGATCTCGTGGACGACACGGCGGGCGTCCACCTGCCCCTTCCGCCGTTTACCAGGCTGTTCGTGTGGACAATCAACGCACTGTATCGCGTGGTCGTTACTCAGTGGCCAGAGGTCTACGTTCAGGCAGCCGCCTTCTTTCCCGATCCGACAGTGGCTCGTGTCGATGGAGCCACCTTCGCGGGGAGCTTCAGAATTGGTTGGATTAGCGGCGGCCTGTTAGTGGGGATTCGGTCGGGAGGCCGGCACATCATCACCTCGCGACTTCTTGCCATTACCACCGAGCAGGCGTCGAGCTTGACGGTGCATTAGCCCGCGAGGATCTCGACCTGGCTCGAGAAACCGATATAAGCTCGGTAATTCCTTTAACACTCTGTGACCCGGACGATAGAAATGAAGGTCCATCCATGAGGGAATGACTGGAGGTTCATCGTGGGCATTTGGGTACACGCTTGGGCCGGCGATAACGCTGGATCGGTGCTGGGCCGGCAGCCTTATAGGGCGCTGATTGACTTTAGCTATACGGACACGGACTATCCACTGGGGCTATTTCAGCAAGGGGACCTCGATGGAACGCCCTGGTACTACAACATCGATGCGACGTGCCTCACGCCTGGTGCGGCGGCGGCGATTGTGACGAAGGCTGAAGAAGTAGGCCTTCATGTCTATTCGCTCGAGTTGACACCCTGGACGTGGGGGCAAAACGCGAAGTCCTCCTGGGAGCCCGGGGTGCATCTCTTCGCAATCGGCATTCTGGGAGGTGGCGGAAATGTCGCTGGGGCCATTGCGACAGTCGTGGTACCGACCAAGATCAAGAAAGTGATCACTCTGTCGAATGCGGCTCTGGAAAAAATGCTCACGGTAACTCAGCGCGGGCGCGCCAACGCTCCACGAGCCCGCGACAGCGTTTGATTACCGCCGACTTCTTCAGTTTTGCGAGCCTCGGGTCATGCGAAAGAGGCTCTCGACAACCGGGCCACAGTACAAGTGATGCTCGGCGAAGCATGGTGGACCACCCACACTGCCCGCACATGACTCGTCCGCGTCCGCAAAAGCGGCAGTAAGATGATCGAGTCATGACGCTTGGGGCTCCCCGGTCTTTTGGGGCGCAACTCAAGGCGCTCCGGGAGGCGGCCGGCTATACGCAGGAGGAACTCGCGACGATCGCGGGCCTGTCGGTTCATGCCGTCAGCGCCCTGGAACGCGGGGAACGTCGCCGGCCCCATGTCGAGACGGTGCGCGCGTTGTCCGCGGCGCTTGACTTGACTGGTGCAGTGCGTGACGCCTTCGTGGGGAGCGCGCGGGCCTCTGCGGACACCACGGCGGTCGACGAACTCAGCGGCGTCTCGCTGCCGCTGGCGCTCACGGCCGTTCTCGGCCGTGATGCCGAGATGCAGACGCTGGGGCAGTGGCTCGAGGATCCCTCCGTACGTCTCATCACGCTCACTGGGCCAGGCGGCGTCGGGAAGACCCGTCTGGCACTTGAAGTCGCGCATGCGATCGCGGCCGAAGGTGCGACCCGCGTGGTGTTCGCGCCGTTGGCCGCCACGCGGGATCCTGCGTACGTCGCGCCGGCGATCGCCGAGGCATTCGGACTAGCGAACATCACGCCGCTGAATCTACCGAAGCGCCTTCGCGTCGTGTGCGCCGAACAACCCACACTGCTCGTGCTCGACAATTTCGAGCAGATTTTGGACGCAGCGCCGCTCGTCGCCGAGCTCCTGACATCAATCGTCTTGCTTCGACTGCTGGTGACCAGCCGTGCCCCGCTCCATGTGCGGGGGGAGCGGGAGTACGCCGTTGGACCTCTCGTGTTGGAGGTAGACGCGGATGCCAGGTCGCTCCCCGATCTGGCACGCTCTTCGGCGGTGCGACTCTTCATCGAGCGGGTGCGCGACGTGCAACCTGACTTTTGCCTGACGTCGGCGAACGGCCCCACGGTGACGGCGATTTGTCGACGGCTCGATGCGTTGCCGCTCGCCCTCGAGCTCGCCGCTCCCTGGATGAAAGTGCTGACGGCCGAGGATCTGCGCCGCCGACTCGAGCACGACGTCCTGCTGTCAACCGTCGGCCCACGCGATCTCCCCGAACGCCAACAGACGATGAATGCGACAGTCGCGTGGAGCTATCAGCTACTTGGCCCGAACGAACGTCGCGCGTTCCGCTGTCTCGGCGCACTGCCAGGTCGTTTTCCGTTTGACGCCGCGGTGGCGGTTCTGGCTGGTCGTGACGGTTCGTCGGCCGCGCGCGATGCGGCGCTCGACGCGGTAGCCGGCTTGATCGACAAAAGCCTCCTGCTGCGAGCCGAGAGCTCCGTGGCGACGCGTCCGGTGTACCAGATGCTCGAAACCGTGCGGGCCTACGCGGCGCTCGAGCTTGCTGCGGCGGGTGAGCGTGAGGACGCCCTGGAGGTGCTGGTCCGCTATTGCACGGGTGAAGCCGCGCTCGCCGCGGCGGAGTTGGTTGGACCGGCGCAGGTCGAATGGTTGAATCGCATCTACGACGATCTCGAGAACTATCGCGTCGTCCTGGCGTGGTTGATCCAGCGCAGTCGTTCCGCCGCCGCGGCCGACATCGCGTGGGGCCTGGTGTTCTTTTGGCAGATCCGCGGATTGACCTCCGAAGGCCTCCGCTGGTACGAGCAGATTGCCCGCTTGCCTGCGCTTCCCCCAGGAACCGAGGCGAAAATGCTCGTCGGTGTGGCCGCCATGTTGTGCGCGCACGGCCAATTCTTACCCGCCCGAGACACTCTCGCGCGAGCAGTGGCACTCGCTGAGACCGCACAGGACGACGAGACGCGCGCGCACGCGACGTCAATGCTCGGGCGCGCGGACACAGCCCTCGGCCAGCTCACTACGGCTCGCACCTGGTGGTCCGAGGCCGTCAAGCGGTTTGAGGCGCTGGCGGTTCCGTGGGGCATCGGTTACAGCCTGTTGGGGCTCGCGAGTGTCGCGCTGGCGAGCGGCGACAGCGATCAGGCGGAGCGTCTGCTCGATGAGGCGGATGAAGCGCTCAGGCACACTGGCTCGTGGTTCCTGACCAGGACGCTGACCATGCGCGCGATCATTGCGGAACTCCGCGGGCACACTAGGGAAGCGATCACCACCCTACGTGACAGTCTCACACACATCAGGGTTTTGCAGGACAAGTTCGCCTACCTGTACGCGCTGGTTGCCCTGGCCATCGCCGCCGATCAGACCGGGGCTGACGCATGGGCCGCGCGGATCTTTGGCGCGAGGGACACCCTCTTTGAGCGCACTGGCCATACAGTGGCTGTCAGACTCGTACATGACCTCGTGACAGAGGCAGAACGAAGGGTGCGTGCGCGCCTCGACCCGGAGCAGTGGGCGAAGGCGTACGCCGCCGGGCGCAAAGCGTCGATCGACGCGCTGCTGAAGGACATCGATGGGGTCCTGCGAGACGGTCCGCAGAAAAGTCGACATCGTCGAGGCGGCGCTGATCACGGCGCGGCAAACTAAAAAAGGAACTTCGCGCCGAAGATGCCACCGGCTAACGCGCCGATCGGAGCGCCGATCAGAAAGCCGCGCACGCCGGGGTCATCGCAGTTACAGCGATCACCTTCGATGTGGGCGCCGAGAAATCCGCCCGCAAAAAACCCCCCGACGCTGCCAGCGATCGCACCGGCAACAATGCGCTTCTTGGATCGTGCCCGACCTCTTGATCGGTTGCTCGTCGGTGCTTGAACAGACCGGTCCGAACGGATTGCCGACCGGATGGCAGGCCTCCCTCCCTTGACTGGCACCTCAATTTTGGTGGGCACAGGTGGCGGCGTGATGACCTGCGCCTGTGCGGCGTGCGGTAACGCGAGCGTGAGAACGATGCCGAGAGTCGTCACATAATTCTTCATAGGATTTCCTCGTTGCAGGTGAAGTGGGCTTGACTGCACAGGATGTGGCCTCAGATGAATTGCCGGGCTGCGGGAGCTCGGTGTCCAGCACACTGCGGAGGGCCTCACGGGCGCGCGATAGTCTCGACATCACGGTTCCCATGGGTATTCCAATGACGTCGGACAACTCTCGGTAGGACAGACCCTCGAGTTCACGGAGTACGAGGAGTTGGTGAAAGTGACACGGCAGACGGCTGAGGGCCTGCGCAATCAACGTGGCGTCATCGGTCTGAAGCAGTAACGTTTCGGGATCGGACCGTGGTCGCGCGCTGCTGTGTTGGTCGTCATCGAACGAGTCGGTTGGTGGCTGGTACCGACGGCGGCGCCAGTCATAACATGTGTTGCGAACAATTCTGAGGAACCA
>Ga0075418_10006810_pt1 | contig 12878 bp, 6 predicted proteins | sample SoiMetdeltSBSDD2_FD_81776 | JGI IMG/M metagenome (GOLD analysis project Ga0075418, IMG submission 81776) | Bulk soil microbial communities from a Populus tree surrounding site in Tennessee, USA - Soil MetaG P. deltoides SBSDD2 | ecosystem: Environmental > Terrestrial > Soil > Tree plantation...
CGCTACGGCGCCGATCCAGACATTGTCGGAAAGCGCATTCCGCTCGGGCGGCAGCAGTTCGAAGTGGTGGGCGTGATCCGGCGCGGCATGGAGCTGCCCGGTTTGCAGAGCGCCGGGTTCTTTGCGCCGTTGACGATGGCGCGCGCGTTCGAGGTGGCCGATCCCTGGAGTGATTCGGAAAGCGCCTCGTTGTTCGTTGTCGGCCGGCTACGCGAAGGAACGACGGAGTCACAGGCTCGTGCGTGGTTTGACGTGTGGGTTCGGCAAAGATTCCCTGCGGGATCCGAACGGGAACCCGTGACGGTACGCGTGGAGGAGCGTTCCACGGTCTTTCCCCTGACTGGAGCGACGCTGACGATGTTTGGGCTGATCCTCTCGGCGTTTGGCCTGGTGCTCCTTGTCGCGTGTGCGAACGTCACCAATCTGATGCTGGCGCGCGGGTTCGGCCGACAGCGAGAGATCGCCGTGCGTCTCTCCCTTGGCGCCAACCGTCGTCGTGTCGTGCGCCAGCTCGTGATCGAAAGCCTGGTCCTGGCCGTGCCCGCAGCCCTATTCGGGCTCGCCCTCACATTTGCGACCGCGCGTGTCTTCCCGGCGCTCATTCTCGCGACGTTCCCCCCGAACATCGTACCGGTGGAGATCGCCCTCCGGCCGCTCGAACCGGATCTGCGAGTGCTCGGCTTGTTGTTCGCCGCAGCGGTGATCTCGGCGGTGGCGGTAGGTCTAGCCCCAGCTGTTCGCGTAACGCGCGCGAACCTGGTCCGCGCGGCGAGAGGTGAAGCGGCCCTGGATACGCAGCGATCCAGGCTCAGGACAGGTCTTGTCGCCATGCAGATCGGCGCGTGCGTCATCTTCCTGATTGGCGCCATTGGTCTGGTGGACGAGGCAAGACGTATGGCGAATCCGAACCTCGGACTGAGCTTCGAGCGTGTCGCCGACGTGCGCGTAGCGCCGCGCCTCCGTGCCGATCTGGCCGAACGACTCGCGTCCGATCCGCTGATCGAGCGCGTCGCCGCCACGTGGACGGTGCCCCTCGCCTCGCCGTTGAGACGGGTTGACGTCGTGGCATCTCAGACTCGCATCGAACAGACCGCCGGTTTCATGGTGGTCTCGCCCGACTACTTTCCTATGTTCGATATTCAGGTCGTCCGCGGTCGTGCCTTCACCGATCGAGAAGCCGACGAAGGTGCGCCCGTCGCGTTAGTCAGCGCTGCCACTGCGCGCCTCCTCTGGCCTGGTCTCGATCCGATCGGGCAGACCCTTGATCTCACATCGACTGACCTGCGTTCGGAACGGACACCCGGCCACGCCAATGTCCGCATCATCGGCGTCACCGAGGATGTCGCGAACGGCACCATGATTGACGGCGTCGACGTCACCTGCGTCTACTTCGCGACCGGACTCCGGACTTCTGCTGAATGGTCGCTCCTGGTGCGGGGTCGTACGAATATCGCCGACGTGCGGGCTGCGCTCGCCAGGGTCGTCAATATGCTCGGTCCTGACGTGCCATACCGGATTTTCGCAATCCCGGAGATGGTGGGCATCTTCGCGTGGGTGTTTCAGGCCTTCTCGGTGACGGCCTCGCTGCTTGGCGTCATCGGCTTGCTGCTGGCGTTCTCCGGGACCTACTCGGTCGTCGCGTTTCTGGTCGCGCAGCGCACGCCCGAGTTCGGCATCCGTATGGCGCTCGGTGCGAGCGTACGGCAGATCATCGAAGGCATGATGGGCGAGACTCTACACATTGCGTTGATCGGGATTGGCGCCGGCCTGGCGGTTGCCGTGACGCTGCTGCGCGCGTTGAGCGGAGCGATCGAGGCCCTGCCCCTGTTCGGACCTCATGTCTACGTTATCGGCGCCGCCATAGTGCTTGCAGCGACGACCGTCGCCGCGCTGCTCCCATCGCTGCGTGCATCGCGCATCGATCCCTCGAAGGCGCTGCGCGCTGAATAGACCAACTTCTAACTCCCAACTTCCAACTCCCAAATAACGAGGTGCTTGGGAGTTGGGAGTTGGAATCTGGGCGTTAACGCCTCGAGAATACTAGTTCGTCCCGGCTTTTCCGGTGACCGCGCTCAGGTCGGCCCGCGTCGCGATGCGTCCGCCGTGTCCCCCCACGATCTGCTCCGGATCGATCTTCAGCCGCTGCAGGTTTTCGGCGAAGTTGGTGATCGTCGGCGTCGGCGGAGGCACCTGCGTGTTTGGTGCCGGCGGATTCATCATGTCTGACTGGAACAACACTCTTTCCGTGGGCAGCCACGCGACCAGGATCTGCTCGTTATGCGGGTTGGCACGCAGCACGTGCAGCTCGATGACGCGCTGGTTGCTGCCTTTCAGCTCGGAGCGATCGGTGACGCCCTGGAACGCCGCCTTCTTCGCCGACTTGGCGAGGCGATCGGCGACCAGATTGCGCGGTGCCGCCCACGCCTTTTCATAGAACGCCACGTTGGCCTGATGAGTGACGACGGTCGCTCCCTCGTCGACAAAGGTACGCAGTCCACCGGAATGGTCGAAGTGGACGTGCGTGTTGACGACGAACCGGATTGGCTTGTTCGGGATCACCTTCTTGACCTCGGCAAGCACCACCTCGGAGCGCGCCTCGTTCTGCGGCCCCTCGATGACGACGACGTGATCGCCCATGTCGGCGGCAAGACTGTGATGCGAGCCGCCGGTGATCCAGAAGAGTCCGTCGGCGACTTTCTGAGAGGTTGCAGTCACCGCGACAGGATTGGGTGGGTTGCGGACCTGATCCGGCACCGTGATGTCGACGAACCCGTTCGTCTGAACCGCGCTGACGGTGAGGTCGAGCGTGGGGTGCCCGCCCTGCGTCTGCGCGATGCGCGACGGAAACTGGATGCCGCCGAAATTGCGGTAGCCGGAGTAGGTGGTCACGACCGGCATGTCTCCAAGGACATCGTTCGGCAGCAGCGCCGTGACCCGTTCGATCTGATTCATCTTGTTGATCAACGCGACGATCGGATACCGGCCTCCCACCGTGAACGTGACCTCGGCGCCGTTGGCGACGCTTCGTACTTGCGCATTCCCCGCGGCTGCCTTGATTGGCCCCTGCGGCGTGGCCGCCCACATCCACAACAGCCGCTCGGCAGCGGCAGCCGGCTGCGGCTGAATGCTGGGTGTCTGTGAACCGGCGGCTGGCGGCCCTTCGTTCCACGCGAATGCTCCCCTGACGAACTGCACCTGACGTTGTTCGCCAGCGAAGGGCGCGCCGCCGCCACGCGGTTGCGGCGTCGGCATCGTGAGCACCTGCTCGAGGCGCATGCTGTTGCTGCCGTAGTCGATGAATACCTGGTAGCTCTTGACCGGCCTGACCGGCCACGCCTCGGCGGCTGTCGGCGGCTGGCCCAGCACGAAGGACTGCCCGGTTGCGGTGAACTGCAGGGAGCGCAGGCCGGCCGTTCCCAGTGTCTTGGCCGCCGCGTCCAGGGCGGACGATTGTGTCACGACGCTCGCAGGCGTTATCAAGGCGCACGCGAGCGCGACGAGGATGATTCTGAACATGAAGCCCTCCTCTTGAGCGGTCGATGCGAACCGTCAGGAATGGAAGGAGTATAGACGCTTTCTGCGATATCCTCGCGACACGTCGCGCGTCATGAAGTGAGGTGCCATGTCCATCTTCCAGCGCCGTTCCATCGCCGCCGCAGTCCTGCTCGCCGCGTCACTGTCTGCGCTTGTCCGCAGTGAGCCGGGCGAAACAGGTCGATCGTTCAAGACATGGTCGCAATACCTGGGCGGGGCGGATTCATCGCAATACTCCGCGCTCGACCAGATCAACACGTCGACCGTGTCACAACTGGAAGTCGCGTGGCGCTACCCGTCGGGCGATTCGAGAAGCTATCGTTTCAACCCGATCGTGGTGGACGGCACCATGTTCGTGCTGGCGAAGAACAACTCGATCGTGGCGCTCGACGCGGTGACCGGACGGGAGAAGTGGTCCCATCCAAACGAGGGTGCAGTCGGGGATCGCGGCATCAACTATTGGGAGAACAGCGATCGATCCGATCGACGGCTGCTGTATCTGAATGCGGGCTCGCTGACCGCCATCGACGCGCGCACCGGCGCTGCGATTGCCTCGTTCGGCGATCAGGGACGCGTGGACGTTCGCGCCGGCCTCAATCGCGACCTCACGAAGATCCGTCGTCTGCAGACCAACAACCCCGGTCGCATCTACCAGGATCTCTTCATCGTGTCGCTGCCCGCGGGAGGCGCGGGCTATGTCGCCAGTCCTGGTGACATCCATGCCTACGACGTGCGATCTGGAAAGCTGGCCTGGGTGTTCCACACCGTCCCCGAGCGTGGAGAACCCGGCGCCGAGACCTGGCCCGACGAGGCGCTCGCGACCGGCAGTGGCGTGCACAACTGGAGCGAGCTAACGGTGGACGAAGCACGGGGCATCGTCTTCATCCCCACCGGTACGGCGCGCTACGACTTCTACGGCGGCAATCGTCTGGGCGCGAATCTCTATGCCAACAGCGTGCTCGCTCTCGACGCGAAGACGGGGAAGCGCAAGTGGCACTTCCAGACCGTGCACCACGATCTGTGGGACTACGACCTGGCGACGGCGCCGAAGCTGCTGACGGTGAAGAAAGACGGTCGCGACGTCGACGTCATCGCGCAGGCGAGCAAACACGGATTCCTGTTCGTCCTCGAGCGTGATACGGGCCGGCCGCTGTGGCCGATCGAAGAGCGCCCCGTACCGCAAACAGACGTGCCGGGGGAACAGACCTCGCCAACGCAACCGTTTCCGACATTGCCTGCGCCGTTTGCGCGGCAATCGTTCACCGAGAAAGACATCAATCCTCATTTGCCCGCCGAGGCGCAGGAGAAGCTGCGACAACTCCTTCGGAAGTCGGTGAACAAGGGATTGTTCACGCCACCGAGCCTGCAGGGCAGCATTCAGATCCCTGGCAACAGTGGCGGCGCGAACTGGGGATTGTCGGCGGTCGATCCGGTGAAGGGGAGAGTCTACGTGATGTCAAAGGAGGCACCCGCGCTGCTCACCCTTGAAGCGATGACGCCGGGCTATGTGCAAAAGGATCCGCGCGGGCCTGATCCACGTCAGCTTCCGCCGACCGTGCCCGGGGCGTTCGTGCCCTACACGGCGGTCGAGCCGTACGGGTTCATGGTGGATGAGGCGACAGGTCTGCCACCACTCACGCCGCCATGGTCGCAGTTGACGGCGTACGACTTGAACAAGGGCACGATTCTCTGGCAGGTTCCAAACGGTGACGCGCTTCAACTCGCCGCACGCGGGATTCACGGCACCGGCAGTCGCGCCGCACGCGCGGGCATGGTCGTCACTGCCGGAGGCCTGGTCTTCATCGGCACGCCCGATCACAAGCTGCGCGCCTACGACGAAGACACCGGCAAAGTCGTCTGGGAGAAGCCGGTGAGCGGACCGATCAATGGCGTGCCGGCAATCTACGAGCTGAACGGTCGACAGTACCTGGCGGTGTGCGTGGGTGCGGCGGAAACGCAACCCGCGAGCGGAGGACAGCCCTCCGGCAGCGAGTACGTCGTTTTCGTTTTACCGCGACGGTGACGATCCGTGAAGGGGTCAGACCCCTTCACACTTTTGCCATGGCCGACGTCCAGATCCAGACGACGCATGTGGGGAGCTTGCCTGGTCCCCCGGACTTCGACTCGACCGCAGCGCACGACGAGCAGGCGCTGCAATCAGCCGTGCGGTGGATCGTCGATCAGCAGCGCGCGGTTGGTCTGGACATCATCAACGAAGGCGAACTCACGAAGGGCGGCGACTGGTTGTCGTTTGCTGACAGCCGTCTTGGCGGGTTCGAAGAACGCCCATTCCCCGGCGGGGGATCGATGCTCTTGCGAGGCAAGGACCGCAAGGAGTTTGCGGCTTTCTACCAATACGCCACCGAAAGGCAGACGCTGTTCTTTACCGCCGATGACCGCATCAAGGCGACGCGAAGATACACGGTTGCGACTTCAGCGGTGTCGTATATCGGCATCGCGGCGCTGACGCGAGAGATTGAGCTTCTTCGCGGGGCTGTTGATGACACCCGTCGCTGCTTCCTGACCAGCACGGCCCCATCAAGCCTCGAGGTGTATCGCGGAAACGAGTACTACAAAACGCCAGAGGAGTATGTGTTCGCGCTCGCTGAAGCCTTGCGCGTTGAGTACGAAGCGATCGTGAACGCGGGGTTCCTCCTGCAAGTCGACGACGCCTGGATGGTCGCACTGTGGGATCGGATCGGCATCGACATGGGTCTGGAGGCGTTCAAGAAGTACTGCATGGTCCGCGTCGAGGCGCTGAACCACGCGCTGCGCAACATCGCCGAGGACTCGATCCGCTATCACCTGTGCTGGGGGAGCTGGCACGGACCGCATGCCTTCGATCTGCCACTCGCGGACATCGTCGACGTGATGTTGGCAGTGAAGGCAAAGTTCTATTCGTTCGAGGCGGCCAACGTCAGGCACGAGCACGAATACCGCCTGTGGGAACGCGTGCAGTTGCCACCCGGCAAGGTCATCATGCCTGGCATCGTGACGCATTCAACCGACTTGATCGAGCACCCTGAGCTCGTCTCCGAGCGCATACAGCGGTTTGCCCGAATCGTCGGTGCATCGAATGTGATCGCCAGCTGTGATTGCGGATTTGGTGGACGTACGCACCCGCAGATCGCCTGGGCCAAGCTGCGCGCGCTATCCGAAGGCGCGGCGCTCGCCAGCCGCTCCTTGTCAGGCGTCTCGTAGCGTGCGGGCCGGACGGGGATCGTCTTCGCGATCCGATGCGGCACGCGTAAGCTAGCGTGATGATCGCACCCGAGATCCTGGACTTCTACAGCCAGGGCAAAGAGGAGAGCCGTTTAACCGTTTCGCTCGGCAGGCTCGAGTTCATTCGCACGTGGGAAATCCTCGAGCGGCACCTGCCGCCTGCGCCGTGCCGGTTGCTCGACGTTGGCGGGGGTGCCGGTGTGTACGCATTTCCACTGGCGGCTCGTGGTTACGAGGTGCATCTCATCGATCCTGTGCCGTTGCATGTCGACCGCGCGCGAGAACTGTCGCGCGTTGCGCGAGCGCCGCTTGCCGGCATCGAGCTTGGTGATGCACGAAGTTTGAGCGTGCCCGACTCGACGTTTGACGTCGCCCTGATGTTCGGCCCGCTCTACCATCTCACCGTTCCAACTGAGAGAGTACAGGCGCTCGCCGAAGCGCGAAGAGCCCTGGTTCCCGGCGGGCTGCTCCTTTCTGCATATATCTCGCGCTTTGCCTCCGCCTGCGATGGCATCCAGGAAGGCGCGCTTCGCGACTTGGCGTTTGCAGCGATCGTGGCGCGCGACTTGACCGACGGAATTCACCAGAACCCGACGCGTCGCATCGACTGGTTCACGACCGCATACCTCCATCGCCCCGAGGAGATCGCCCCCGAGATCGAAGCAGCAGGGCTCCGATTCGACCGTCTTCTCGCCGTCGAAGGTCCAGGCTGGATGAATCAGCAACTCGATGCGTGGCTCGGCGATGACATCGGTCGGGAGCGACTGCTCCAGGTTCTCCGTCGAGTTGAAACAGAGCCGAGCCTGATCGGGGTGAGCGCGCACATCATCGCGATTGCGCGCCGATGAGGACGTAGATTGGACGGTATCGCGACGACCGCGCAGGCTGAAGCCTGCGCTCTACGAGAGTCGATGTCCGTTACTCGCTGCGGAGTGCTTCGCTCGGATCCACGCGGGCCGCTCGCCAGGCAGGAAGGCTGCAAGCCACACCGACAGCGCCGGCGAGCAGGCCAGTGGCGCTCGCGATAGAGAGCCCGTCGACGGGCGAGAGACCAAAGAGCAACGCGCTGGCGCTCCTCATAGCCGCGGCGGTCAGCGGCAGGCCGATCAGCAACCCTGCCGCGAGCATCACGACGCCGTCCCTGACCACCAGCCTGACGATCTGGGCGCGCGTGGATCCAAACGACAAGCGGATGCCGATCTCGTTTCTGCGGCGCTCCGTGAGATACGCGACGATGCCGTATAAACCTACGATCACGAGAATGGTTGCCAGCATGCCGAATGCCCCCGCCAGCCATGCCATCATCCGCTCCGCCACCAGCCGCTGCTGGACGACCGACGTGAGATCGGCGAGCTGAACGGTCATGCCGGGATTGACGTCCGCAACGCGTTGCACGATAGCCGGGCTGATTCCCGACAGGGGAGCCCTGGATCGAACGATGACAATGGGCCACGATGACAAATCCGGGTCCTGCGCAATCGGCACGTAGGCAATTGGCGGCATGGAGCCTGACGCCACGTTGCACCAGCAGTTCTCGTCCCGCAAATCCGAGTACTTCGTATCCGCGACCACGCCAACGATCTCGTAGGCTGTCTCCGGATAGCCGGGTTCGGCGATTGTGCGCAGTGCAGCGCCGATGGGTGGTTGTCCATCGAGATGGCTGTGGACGAAGCTCTCGTTCACCACCATGACGCGGCGGGATCGCGCGTGGTCGAGATCCTCGAAATTGCGGCCGGCGCGGATGGCGATCTTGAGCGTGTCGAAGTACCCGGGGCTGACGTAGATGAACCGCGACACCTTGCGCTCCGCGTTCGGGTCACTCGACAGCCGGAAGAAGTGAGCCCAGGTCGACCAATTCAGCGGTGAATGCGTGGTGGCCGCCGCAGCCTCAACACCTGGCAGCGACCGGATTTCGCTGGTGAGCTGTTGCTGGATGGCGATCCGCTGTTCGACCGGGAGCTCCCTGGGTTGGATGTCCTCGAAAGCGACCGCCAGCACACCATTCAGGTCGAAGCCAGTATCGACCGACATCAGGTTGCGAAAGGTCTGGACGAAGGCGAACGCGAACACCACGAGCACGAGGGAGACGGCAATCTGTCCGATGACGAGCGCACGTTGAAATCGCGCGCGATGGCGATCCATCGTCGATCCGCGTGACCCCAGGCGAATGACGGCGCTCGGGTCGACTATTGACGCACGGAGCGCGGGAATCAGGCCGAACAGTATCGACATGAGGAACGCGCTGGCGCCGACGAACGACAGCAGCCGCCAGTCGGCGGCGAGATCGAGGTGGACCGAATTCCACGCGGCGAGGGCTCGTGCCGATAACAGGGCCACCGGTACCGCGAGTGCCCCGCCAGCGCCTGCCACGAACAGGCTCTCGATCAGCATCTGTGATACCAGTCGCAATCGCGAGGCGCCGATCGCGGCTCGCACGGCGATCTCGCGTTCGCGCGCGTTCGCGCGAGCCAGGACCAGAGTCGCGAGATTGCCGCAGGTGATGAGCAGCACCAGCCCGGTCAAGGCGAGGAGCAGCCACAGCGGCGTTCCGTATGATTCACGCAGCTGGCTGACCCCGCGACCGGCAGGGAGCACGCCGAGCTTGAACGAGCGATAACGGGCCAGGAGGTCTGCCGCGTACCCGGAGGGGACTGTCGACTCCAGCAGGGCAGGGCTGAGCGTGCGCATCTGCTCGTTCGCCCGGGCAAGGGGCCAGTCCGGCTTGAGCGGCCCCATTACCGTCAGCCAGAAGTAATCCCTTCTTTCGAACCTGTCGCTGAACCGCGCCGCCGTGCACAGCGGTACGGCGATGTCGAACGTTTGACCAACCTCCAGGCCCGTGAACCAAGCCGGCATCACACCGACAACGGTGAACGGATGGCCCGATAACGTGAGCGCACTTCCGATCGCCGACTCCCGGCCGCCAAAGAACGTCTGCCAGAATCCGTGGCTCACGACGGCAGGCCCGGCGCCGCATCCTCGCCGGTCGTCGTCGGCCCGCAGGACGCGGCCGCGCTCCGCGGCGAGACCCAGCGTGGTGAAGAAGTCTCCACTGACCAGCAGACCGCGCGCGCTTCGCGCGTCGCTCGTTCGCCCGACGAGAAACCGGAGGTCGCCCCAGGCGAACATCGAAGTGAACGAGGTTTGACTTGCTCGAATCTGTTCCCACAACGGGTAGGTGATCTGGGAATTCGGGTCGTCCGACACGCCGAAGTCACGAGCCCAGTCAGTCCGTACCTCGGCGAGCTGGCGGGCGTTGGCAAAGGGTAGATTTCGGAACGTGACGGCATCGATCAGCTGAAAAATCGCGGCGTTTGCGCCCACGCCCAGGGCGAGCGACAGGACGGCCACCGCGGCAAACACCGGGCTTTGCCGCAACAGGCGCAGGCCGTATCGCAGGTCGCTCATCGACTCGTCCTCACGCCGAAAAATATCGCGCCTGTTCCCGTGAGGCAACCGCGGGCCGCCGCCGTGGGTGTAGACAATCTACAGCCGTGGCTGTAGACTGCCTACACCCATGGAACAAAACACCCGTCCGCCCCGTCTCGAGCTTCTGCAAGGCACGCTCGACATGCTCATCCTGCAGACGCTTCAGTGGGGACCGCAGCACGGCTACGCGATCAGCCAGACCATCCGCGCCCACTCCTCGGAGGCACTGCAGGTCGAAACCGGGTCGCTCTACCCGGCCCTGCATCGGCTGCAGAAACAGAAGTGGGTGAAGGCCTCATGGGGGCTCACCGAAACGAACCAGCGCGCCAAGTTCTACACGCTGACGCCGGCGGGCAAGAAGCAGTTGCTGCGCGAGCGTGACCGCTGGGAGCAGCTGATCGCCGCAATTGGCGGCGTCCTCAATCCCAACCCCGCGAAAGGGTGAAACACGATGAAGCTGCTCGACGGTCCTAGCCGCGCGAAGCGCGGCAAGAAGACACTGCCAACCAGCCACGGGCTCTGCGGGAATATCAAGGGCAGAGTCCTTGACTGGTTCCTGCGGCGCGATCGCGATGACGATCTCCAGGAGGAAATACGATCGCACCTGTCCATGGCAGCGCACGACCGCGTCGCGGATGGGGAAGACCCGCAGACGGCGCGGCTGGCGGCGCTGAAAGAATTCGGGAACGTGACGCTCACGCGGGAGGCGACACGACTCAGTTGGGGCGGCGTCTGGAGATCGCGCGTGGCCGATATCACCCAGGATTTCCGCTACGCGATCCGTACGCTTCGCCGCAGCCCGAGCTACTCGTTCGTCGTCATCGCCGTGCTGGCGCTCGGCATTGGCGCCAATATCGCGGTGTTCTCGCTCTTCAACGCGCTCGCGCTCAAGCCGATCCCGCACGTCGACGGGTCAGCCAGTCTTGGCGTGCTCGTCGCCCGCACGGACTCGGGCCGCATTCTTCCGCTGTCCTATCCCGACTTTCGCGACTTGCGAGACCAGGGCCACGCGTTTTCGGGACTCGCCGGCACGTCGATGGACGCTTACAGCCTTGGTCTTGGAACGCGCGGCGAGCGTGTCTTTGGAGAGATGGTCACCGGGAACTATTTTTCGGTCCTCGGCGTCGGCGCGAGCCTTGGCCGCACGATTCAACCGACTGACGACGTCTCGCCTGGAAAACACGCCGTCGTTGTGATCTCGGACGGGCTGTGGAAGCGTTCGTTCGCGTCCGACCCGGCGATCGTCGGCAAGACCATTCAGGTCAACGCCTATCCATTCACGATTGTCGGCGTCACCGAGCCCGGATTTCAGGGTTCGATCGTCAGTCTCAAGATGGATCTGTTTCTCCCGGTCATGATGCAGGCCCAGCTCCGGGGGTTCGATCTGCTCGGCGTTCGCGAATCGCCGATGTTGTGGGGGCTCGGGCGTCTCAAACCGGACTCATCGATCGCCGCGGCCGCCGCTGAGGCGAATCTTCTCTCTGTGCAACTCGATGCACGACAACCGGCGAGGCGGGTGAGTCAACGCGCGACGGTCATTCCGATGTGGCAGTCACCGTATGGCGCCCAGACCTACATGCTCCCGGCGATCATGTTGCTGAGCGTGATGGGCGCGCTGCTCCTATTAATTGTCTGCGCGAACGTGTCGAACCTCGTTCTGGTGCGGGAATTCAGCCGACGCGGCGAGATCGCGGCGCGAGTGGCGCTCGGCGCCAGTCGCAGTCGTATACTGCGCTGGCTTTTCGTCGAGAACCTGGTGCTGGCGCTTCCAGGCGCAGCCCTGGGGATGCTGGCGTCTCAGGGGATCGATCTTCTTCTTGAACCCACGTCGTTGGCGTCGCTCGCGCCGGTCCCGGTCGGTCTGAACGTGTCGCTCGATTGGACTGCTGTCGTGTTCGCGCTCGTTCTCTCGTGCGCGAGCTCACTCGCCTTCGGTTTCATCCCCGCGCTGCGCAGTTCCAGGGTCGACCTTGCGGGAATCATGAAAGACGACCTGTCGCCGCGAGGAGGATCGCGCGGCCGGTTGCGAAACATGCTGGTCGTGTCACAAGTTGCGGTCTCGTTGTTGCTGCTCGTCGGCGCCGCCCTGGTGATTCGCAGCCTCGAATCGGCGAGGACGGCCGACGCGGGCTTCGACCCGCGGAACGTTGGTTCTGTCTCGCTCGACTTGAAGCCGAGTGGATACGACGCCATCCGCGGACGATCCTTCTACCAGACGCTGCTCGACACAGTGAGGGCGCAGTCCTGGGTCGAGTCGGCTGCGCTCACGGCCATCCTTCCGCTGACGCTCGTCGACAGCAACTCGGTGGATGCGGTGATCGAGGGGCACAATCCTCGCCCCGGCGAAGACATGCGCATGCTCATCAACACTGTCTCTCCCGAGTACTTCGCTACCTTGCGCATCGGTCTGGTCGCCGGCCGCGACTTCGCTCGCACCGATGCCTCCGACGCTCTGTCGGTGGCCATCGTCAACGAGACGATGGCACGGCAGTTCTGGGGGACTCCGGATGGTGCGCTGGGCAAACGGATGCGGTTGGGCGGCGGCGACTGGCGGACGGTGATCGGCGTGGCTCGTGACATCAAATACGCCCGTGTCACCGAAGATCCGCGTCCGCACGTGTACCGGCCGCTCGAACAGAACTATCTGCCGGCCATGACGCTGCACGTGCGCTCGCGAGATCCAGAAGCCGTGC